>Ga0209930_1002683_pt1 | contig 20037 bp, 13 predicted proteins | sample ThiBiot_500_biof_2_FD_183948 | JGI IMG/M metagenome (GOLD analysis project Ga0209930, IMG submission 183948) | Wastewater bioreactor microbial communities from Cape Town, South Africa - Thiocy_cont_500_biof (SPAdes) | ecosystem: Engineered > Bioreactor > Thiocyanate-remediating >... | reverse complement strand
CCTCGCCTTCACCGATCCGGGCGGCGGCTTCGGGATCGCCAATTTCCAGAAATCGTTCGAGCTCTATTCCGGCGACATCCTCTACACGATCTTCATCGTCGTCGTCTCGACGCTGCTGACCGGCGTCGCGGCGCTGGCGATCGCGGGCGCTCTGACGATGGGCGAGACGCCCTGGCTCGTGGCCGCGCTACGCTGGCTCTATCGCTGGCCGCTGTTCATCCCCTTCATCGTCGCCGCGCAATGCATGCGGACATTCCTCGCCAAGAACGGGCTGATGAACAACAGCTTCGTCGGCATGGGCCTGCTCGACCCGCTGTCGACGCAAAGCTTTCTCGACTGGCGCGGCGTGATCGCGACCTTCGTGTGGAAGCAGACGCCGTTCGTCGCGCTGCTGCTCGCTGGCGCAATGGCGTCGATCGACCGCGCGACGATCGAGGCGGGACGCAATCTCGGCGCGTCGCGCCTGCGCGTCTTCATTGAGCTCGTCGCGCCGCAGGTGACGCGCACGCTGCTCGTCGGCCTGGTGCTGACCTTCGTCACCATCATGAGCGTGCTCTCCGTGCCGATGATGGTCGCCGGCTCGCAGCCGACCATGATGACCGTCGACATGGCGTTCCGCATCACCTCCTACGGCGATTATGGCGTCGCGAACGCGCTCGGCGTGATCTCCTATCTCATCTGCTCGGTGGCGGCCTGGTTCTATCTGCGCCACAATCTCGCCGAGCAACGGGGCGTCGCATGAGCGCGCTTTCGCAGAACGACGGCGGCGCAGCCGCGATGAAGCGCTCGAGCGCCCTGCCCTTCACCGCCGGCTCCTACGCCGGGCTGCTGATGAAGGCGGCGGCGCTTGCGGTCTTCGCTTTTCTGCTGATCGGGCCGCTGCTCAATCTCGCGCTCTGGTCGGTGGCCGAGCGCTGGTATGCGCCCTACAAATTGCCCGTCACATACGGGCTGCGCTACTGGGAGATCGTCTTCCGTCCCACCGGCGACGCCATGACATCGCTGGCGACAAGCGTGCTCATCGCGATGCTCGTCGTGGTCGTCGCGCTCGCCGTCTCGATTCCGGCCGGCTACGCGCTGGCGCGGCTCAAACTGCCGCTGCGCGCCGCGATCATGATTCTTTTCCTGCTGCCGCAGGCGTTTCCATCGGTGACGATCTATATCAACGTGGCGCGCATCTTCTACAGCATCAACCTCGCAGGCACGATCGCGGGCGTGGTGCTGGTGCATGCGGCGCATGCGCTGGTGTATTCGGTGTGGATCACGACAGCGGCCTTCGCGGCGGTGGATCGCGATCTCGAGCTTGCGGCCCGCAGCATCGGCGCGTCGGCGCAGCGGACGTTCTGGACCATCACGCTGCCGCTCGCCGCTCCCGGCATCATGGCGAGCGCGATCTTCGTCTTCCTGGAATCGCTCGACGAGTTCACCGGCACCTTCTTCGTCGGCGCGCCGCAGGTGACGACGCTGCCGCTGCTGCTCTACAGCGCCAGCATGGGCGGAAACTACCAGATCGCCTCGATCACGGCGCTGATCCTGCTCGTCCCCTCGATCGCCTTCATGCTGACGATCGAGCGCTTCCTGAAGGCCGACGTGATGGCGAAGGTGGGACGGTAGGTCTCTTTCTGCTTTTCGTCCTACTTCCTGCGCCGGTCGTAGGCGTCGCCGAAAAACTGCATGAAGGCGCCGAGCAGGCCCGTTTCATGCGCGCCCGTCTTGGTGCGCCAGCGCAGCACGAACTCGTCCCACAGCCGCGCCTTCTTGTTGCTGAAGACCGAGCCGCCCTTCACGGCGTCAACCGATTTCTCGATCTCCTTCGGGTCGAGATCGGCGACAAGCTGCTGGATCGCCGCCTGGATCGCGGCGAAGCTGTCGACCTGGTGCGTCTTCAGCGACAGGAAGCTCTGCTCGAAGGCGCGCTGCGCGTCGAGATAGCTGCGGGTCGGGCGACCGAACATCAGCGCGAGCGCATCCTCCGCCGTGGGCGAGAAGCGCAGCGGATTGTTGTCGGCGGCCTGAATCAGGGTCTGGTTGGAGCTGCGCATCGCGCCTTTCGATTCCGCGCGCGCGACCAGCAACTGCCCGACATTGCCGGCGACGATGTTCATCAGGACGCCGAGCGTCTCCGCGAGCTGCCCGGCGTCGCGCGTGGCGATCACATCCTCTGAAAGCCCGGCGCCCTTGGCGAAGCGGCGGATGAACTCCGCGCCGCCGCCGGACGAGGGCGCCGCAGCCGGGCGCTGCTCGCGCGCCGGCGTTTGGGGCGGCGGAGGCGGAGCCGGCGGAGGAGCGACCGGCGGCGGCACCGGGTGAGGCGCCGGCTCGAAAGGCGGCGCGGCGCGGGGAAGACCGACAGGCTCCGGCGGCACCATCGGCGCGGGCGGAGGTTCGGGGGCGAGCGGCTGGGACGGCGGCGCGTAGTCCGCGGCGGGCGGCTGCGCATAGTCGGCCGCGGGGGGCGGATCAAACGACGACGGGGCGGACGACGGCCCGATGGGAGGAAGCGGTTCGACCGCCGGCGGCTCCCACGCGGCGGGTTGACCGGATCCGCCTCCGCCCCAGATATCCTCAGCGGGAGGCGGCGCATAGCCGGGCGCGGGCGGCGGCGCGTAATCGGAGCCCGGAGCGGGCGCATAAGCCGGCGGGGGCGGTCCTGGCTGAAGCGGCGTGGGCGCCGGAATCGCCGCGACCCAATCGAGCGCATCGACCGGCTGAACCGGGCGCGCGATGTTGGCGGGCTTCAGGCTGCGGGGATCGACAGGAGGCGCCGCGCCGGCGCCGCTGCCCCAGAGGCCCGGCTCGCCAGGCTCGATCGCCTCGCCTTCCTCGCCGCCCTCCTCATCGCCTTCGACTTCGACATTGATGATATAGTGGCCGATCTCGACGCGGTCGCCGGAACGCAGCCGATGCTGCTCCTGCAACCGGCGCTCGCTTCGGTTGACGAAGGTGCCGTTGGTCGACACGTCGCGCAGCCAATAGGCGCCGTCCTTGTAGCGCACCTCGCAATGCTTGCCGGAGATGACCCGGTTCGGATCGGGCAGCACCCAGTCGAGATACTGGTCGCGGCCGATGTCGAAGCCGCGCTTTCCCGTGACCGCATAGCTGATCGGCCCGCCATCCGGGAGGGACGGCACATTCTCGATCGTCAGGCGCAATGGCATTGCGCGAAACCTCCATGTGATCCCGGAAATGACGCCCCGCTTCCGGAAACGGGACGACGGATCCGCGACGACGTTATGACGGTTGGCTCTTGTCCTGCGCAAGCCGCCGGCAAATGTCCACGCAAATCGGCAGTTGCGCCGCGCGCTGGCGGATCGGCAGCCGCGCGAGCGAGATGAGGACCGCCGCGCGGGCGGATTTCGCCGTCATCTCCGGCGCCACCGGCGGACCCAGTTGGCCCGAGATGATCAGAACGCCGCCCGAGCCGCCCGCCGCCAGCGAGACCCACACGCCCGGCAGCGAGTGATCGCCATGCAAGCCGATGTCGAGCGCAGCGCGGCGACGGTGCTCCTCGGGCTCGCGCACCCACGCCTCGGCCACGAGCAGCGCCTTCTCGTCCTCGCGATTCACCGGCGGCCCCAGCGTGCGGTGGCTCTGGCTCGCCCACCACACCGTTTCGCGACGGCCGAGCAGATAGGCGCAGAAGCCGATCGCGTCTTCCGGCGCCCGGCCCTGAAGCAGTCTGCCGAGAAACTCGAACGGCGCCTCGTCGACGGGCGGCGCCTGGATGTCGTCCCTGGCTGCGGGAAACGCTTCGAAAACGTCCCGCGCCGATGCGAATCTCAGTTTGCTCATGCGCCGGTCAACCGCAATTCAACTGAATGACGCCACCCTTCTGATCAAGGACGGTCGTGGCGTTGATGTTCGTGAACGGCGCATCCGTGTTGATGGTTCCCGATTTCACGGTGATCGCGTCCTTGGTCATGACGATCGTGCTGATGCCGACCTTGAGCGTAATCTGGTTGCCGGCCTCGATAAAGATGTCGTTGCCGACATTCACCGTCCAGTCGTTGCTGATCGTGGTGTTCTGATTGCCGTCGAGAACGTCGAAAACATCGTCACCCTTTTCGATCTTCGTCTTGACGGCCGCGTCGCCCGGGCCTTTCCGGTTCTTGCCGTTGACGACCCAGCTCTCGGTGTCCTCGACCGTCACATCGAGCACCTTTTCAGCGTGCATGCGGATGAATTCGGAACCCTTCTTATCCTCGAAGACGAGCTCGTTGTAGTTGGCCTCGCCGCCGCCCTTGGACGAACGGGTCTTCATGCCGTGCTGCGTCTGGTTGGCCGGCATCTCCACCGGCGGCATGTTCTCGGCGTTGTAGACCGTGCCGACGACGAGCGGACGGTCCGGATCGCCCTCGATGAACTCGACGACGGCCTCCATGCCGATGCGCGGAACGTAGAAGCCGCCCCACTGCTTGCCGGACCAGATCTGCGACACGCGCACCCAGCGGGAGGATTTCTCGTCCTTCTTGCCCTCGCGGTCCCAATGGAACTGCAACTTCACGCGGCCGTACTTGTCGGTGTGGATTTCCTCGCCCTTGGGACCGACGACGACGGCGGTCTGCGGCCCGTAGATCACGGGCTTCGGCGTCACGATCGGCGCCCGGAACGGACGATCCTTCGGCTGCAGGACGTAATGTCCATAATACGGATCGCCCTGCTTGCCGCCCGAGCCGGACCGGAAGGTTTCGGTGACGAAGGTGTGCTGCGCGCTGACGACGAGATATTCCTGAACCTCGGACTCCGGCTTCAGTTTCTCCGGCGTGATCAGTCCGCCGGGGAAAATGCTGGGCGCGTTGCCGGCCGCATAGCGGCGCTTGTCCTGCGACTGGAGCGAATGCAGCGTCGCGTTGACGTATTTCTGGCCAAGGTCGCCCTCCTCGCCCTTCTTGTATTTGTGGGGATAGAGAAAGACCTCCATGCTGTCCTTCTCATAGCCGCCGGGGGCCGACTTCTCGCTCTTGGTGTCGGCCGTCGGCTTGGCGAAATCGAACGCCTTCACAACCACCTTGCCACTGCGGAAACGACGTTCGGACGCCCATTCTCGCAGCACCTCCTCGTCGTCCCGCACGCTTTGGTCGGTTTCGGCGAAGCGAACCTTCGGCAGGTCGGGGATCGGCTTGTGGGCGGAGGTGGAGTCCGCCAGCACCATCGTGTGCTTGCCGGCCTCGTGCCTGAAGAAATAATAAATGCCGAACTGCTCCATCAGGCGGAGCACGAAATTGAGATGCGACTCGCGATACTGCACGCAGTACTCGATGGGCGGATAGCTTTCGAGCTGGCTCGCATCGTACTGGCCGCTGAAGCCGGCCTTGTCGAAGACCGCCTTGATGATGTCGACGACGCTCTGGTTCTGGAAAATACGGGAGTCGGTCGCCTGGCTCAGCAGCCAGGTCCAGGGCCGCAGGACGACCCGATAGGCGAACATGTTCTGCTCGCGCCCGTTCCACGAGGCCTCGACGGCGACGCCCGAGAAAAACCGCTTCTTGTTGGCGGCGGTGGTGAAGCGGACGGTCGCGACCTTGCCGATGATCGAGCCGAGATCGAGGTTCTCGTCCTCGCTGAGGCATTCGGCCCTGATTTCGAACAGCTCGCTCAGGCCCTCGGACACGTCGAGGCGCGTCAGGACCAGCTTGTCCTTGCCCAGCGCGGTCGTAAGCTCGGCAACGCGCTGCGCCTGGGTCGGTTTCGAACTCATTCGCAACCTCAAAAAAACATCCGGAAAAACATCTGGCTAGACGTTAGACAATAAGCGCCAAACCGTCGAGCCGGCCGCCTTTCCGGACGGAGCCCCATCGCCAACGCCGCCCGCGATCGGGCGTTCGCCTCGCGGACGGGGCGGAGCCGCGAGAGAGATTGGTAAGGTTGTCGCGAGACAGCCTTGCACGAGCAGTAAAGTTCTCTTGCTGAAGTCGCTGTGCGAAGCCACACTTGGGTCAACCAAGCCGCGGCGCGCCAGCAGGACACGGAATTCGTTAATGACTCCCGCAGAGATCAAGGCTCTGGCGGCTCCGATCTCCGATGAGGAGCCGTGCGGACCCGATCTCGAGATGCTGGGCGACGCCGATTATATGCGGTTCGTGGCCCGCATCGACGGCGTGCTGCCCAAATCCTTCGCGTCCTTCGATCGGGGCTCGATCGACTTTCCGGCGGAGTTCGCGACGCTCAAAGCCCTTCTGGGCCGGTCGCGCGATCTGCGGCTGATCGTTTTCCTCGCCAAGCTCAATATCCTCAACCGCGACCTCGCCGCCTTCGTCGCGTCGACCCAGGCGATCGAGGGACTTCTGGACGGCCAGTGGGAGCGGGTTCAGCCGGAGCTGATCGACGGCGACGCCATCCTGCGCATCGTCTCGCTCCAGACCCTGGACGACATGCCCGACGCGGTGATGCCGCTCCAGTCGGCGCCGCTGTTTGAAAGCCGGCGCTTCGGCAAGGCGTCGTTCCGCTCCCACCTGCTGGCGCAGGGCGTCATCCAGGCCAGGGTCGCGACCGACGACAGCGGCAAGGACGAAGAGACCCCCTCGCAGGACGCGCTGAGGAACGCGCTCGCCGAGACCGATCTCGCCGAACTGGTCGCGATGAGGGATCTCGCCTCGCAACTGCGCCAGGCGCTCGCCCGAATCGAAGAGCTGGTTAACGAGAAGTCAGGCCAACCCGGCGCATTGAAGTTCGACAAGCTGCTGCCGCTCGCGCAGGACATCACCGCTTTCCTCGACGGGGCGGTCGCCGCTCGCGATCCGTCGCTCGCGCTCGCGCCGGTCAAGACGGCCGAAAGCGACGCGCCTTCGGACGACGACGGCGGCGGCCCCGCCGTGACCGGCTCGGTCCGGACGCTCGAGGACGCGACGGCGGCGCTCGCGGCGGCAGCCGGCTATTTCTCACGCGCGGAGCCTTCCTCTCCGGCGCTTCTGCTCATCGGCCAGGCGGAAGCCCTGATCGGGCGGCCGTTCTTTGAAGCGATGCAGGTTCTCACGCCCGATTATTCGTCGCAGTCGTCGTTCCGCATCGGCCGGGACATCGTTCTCGACCTGTCGCTGGAACGCCTGTCCGCCCTTTCGATAACCACCGCGGAGCCTGACGCCGAAACCGCCGAAGAAAACGGCGACGTCGCCGAAGATGACAATTCCGGCTGGGAGGAGACGCCGGCGGAGGAAGAGTCTCCGCAAGGCGAGACGGACGAGACGGCGGACGCCGAGGGCGGCGGTGAAGCCGACGAAAACCCGGAGGACGCGCCCGCCGACGAGGACACGTCGGAGCCCGCCGCGATCGAGCAGCCGGCCGATGACGAACAACAGCGCGACGAACCCAAGGCTGTCGGTGCGCCGGCGCACACACCGACGGTTTTCCGGGCCGTAAACCGGCAGCAGGCGGTTGCGCTCCTCAATCAGGTCGCGGCGTATTTTCGAGCGGTGGAGCCGTCGAGCCCCACCCCCCTTCTGCTCGAGCACGCGGTCTCCCTGGTGGGGCGGGACTTCTTCGGAATACTGCGCGACGTCCTGCCGGCAGCCGCTTTAAGAGTTGACGAATAAGGCGTTTTTCCGCAGTATTTCGCTTTGTTTCGTTTGTTTTTGCGCCCTCCAATAGCGCGTCGGACGCGCACCAAGGATGAGGATTTGCGATGAGTGACAGCGGCCAGAAATTCATTCGTCGGAACCGCGCGCCACGCGTGCACATCACCTACGAAGATCCCTATGAAGCGGACAAGCTGATCGAGCTGCCGTTCGTCATGGGCGTGATGGCCGATCTCTCCGGCAACGCCGCCGGCGTGGAAAAACCGGATGTGGGCGAGCGCAAGTTCGTCGATATCGACATGGACAATTTCGAGAACCGCATGGCCGCGATCCAGCCCGGGATCTCGATGCGCGTCGCCAACAAGCTCGGCGACAACTCCGACGAGAAGATGCAGGTCAATCTGCGCTTCAACAAGATGGACGATTTCAAGCCGGCGCAAGTCGCCAGGCAGGTTCCGGCGCTGGCGAAACTTCTCGAAGCGCGCGACCAGCTGAAAAATCTCCAGCTCTACATGGACGGCAAGGCGGACGCCGAGAAGAAGCTGCGCGAGCTCCTGAACGATCCGGAGCTGATGGCGGCCCTGAAAGAACGCGCCGCCCAGAAGCCGACCGAAAATCAGGACTAAAGCGAGGCCACCATGTCGACAGAACTGCAGAAGCAGGGCGCCGCGGCCGGAGCCGCGACGCGCGATCCTGACGAGTTCTCCGCGCTGCTGAAGCAAAGCTTCAAGCCGCGAAACGAACGCGCCGCCTCCGAAGTCGAGAGCGCGGTCAATACGCTGGTCACGCAGGCCCTCTCGGACACCACCCTGTTCCAGGGCGACGTGCTCGACACGCTCGATGCGATGATCGCCGCGATCGACAAGAAGCTGTCCGATCAGGTCAACGAGATCATTCATTCCGAGGAATTCCAGAAGATCGAGAGCGCCTGGCGCGGCCTGAACTATCTGGTGTTCAATTCGGAGACCGACGCGAATCTCAAGATCCGCGTGATGAATGTGGGCAAGCGCGAGCTTCTCAACAATCTCCGTCTCTATCCCGGCGCGCGCTGGGACCAGTCGCCGCTGTTCAAGCAGGTTTACGAGCAGGAGTTCGGTCAGCTCGGCGGTCAACCGTTCGGCTCGATCGTCTGCGATTACGAGTTCACGCATGAGCCGACGGACATCCAGCTCATGCGCGCGCTCTCGAAGATAGCAAGCAGCGCGCACGCGCCGCTGTTCGCCGCCGCCGGCCCCACGCTCATGGGCATGGACAGCTGGACGGAGCTGATGAATCCGCGCGATCTCAGCAAGCTGTTCGACACGCCGGACTACGCGGCATGGAAATCGCTGCGCGATTCGGAGGATTCCCGCTATATGGGCCTGTGCATGCCGCGGGTTCTTTCGCGGCTGCCTTACGGCGCGAAGTCGGACCCGATCGAGGAGTTCGCCTTCGAGGAAGAGACCGACGGCCACTCCGGCAACAATTACGGCTGGATGAGCGCCGCCTATGCGATGGCGGTGAACGTCAACCGCGCGTTCAAGGAGTATGGCTGGTGCACGCGCATCCGCGGCGTGGAGTCCGGCGGCGAGGTCATCAACCTGCCGACGCATACGTTCCCGACCGACGATGGCGGCGTCGACCTGAAATGCCCGACGGAGATCGCGATCACCGACCGGCGCGAAGCGGAGCTGGCCAAATCGGGCCTCATCCCGCTCATTCACCGCAAGAACACCGACAAGGCGGCCTTCATCGGCGCGCAGTCGGTCTATCGGCCGAAAAAGATGATGACCGACGTCGCCACGGCGTCGGAGAATCTGTCGTCCCGCCTGCCATACATGTTCGCGGTGTCGCGATTCGCGCACTATCTGAAGTGCATGGTGCGCGACAAGATCGGCTCGATGAAGGAACGGGCCGAACTGGAGCGCTGGCTCCAGGAGTGGATCAATCTCTATGTCGACGGCAACCCGGCGCGCTCGTCGGAAACCGTCAAGGCGCAGAAGCCGCTGGCCGACGCGCGCGTGGAGGTTGTCGAGAACGAAGAAAATCCGGGCTATTACTCGGCGCGTTTCTATCTGCGCCCGCATTACCAGCTTGAGGGCATGGATATCGGCCTCAGCCTCGTGTCGAGGCTGCCGGCGAAGTCCTGATCATTGTCACTGCATGTGCTTCAGGACACAGCGTCCTGAGGCGCATGCCGCTACCTTCTCATTGTCGAAACGAACCGCCAGCGCGCTGGGCGCCAGGCAGATTTCCAGACTAAGGAGCTTACTATGGCTGCGGTCGATTATTATCTCAAAATCAAGGGCATTGACGGCGAATCCAAGGACGAGAAGCTGAAGGATCACATCGAGCTGGAATCCTGGAGCTGGGGCGAGACGCAGCAGGGCACCGGCGGCTACGGCGGCGGCTCCGGCGCCGGCAAGGTGGCGATGCAGGACTTCCATTTCGTCATGAAGATCAACAAGGCCTCGCCCGAACTGGCGAAGGTCTGCGCCAGCGGCGACCATATCGGCGACGCGACGCTGATCTGCCGCAAGGCCGGCGGCAAGCAGGAGAAGTTCCTCGAGATCAAGTTCACCGACGTGCTCGTCGCGAGCTTCCAGACCGGCGGCAGCGGCGGCGCGGACATCCTGCCGATGGACCAGATCTCGCTCAACTTCGCGAAGATCGAATACGAATATTTCATTCAGGACAACAAGGGCATCACGAAGTCGGGCGGCAAGTTCGGCCACGACGTGAAGACCCACAAGACCACCTAAAGCGTTTTCCCGCGGCCGCCGCGCCTTCGCGACGGCCGCGACCTTCCCTTTCACCCACTCTCGCGATCGCGCGGCATTCAGGATTTTCCGATGGTCGGGCCATCCAAGTCTGATCGGCTCAGCCCGCCCATCATGTTCGCATTCCGCGAAGCGCACCGCGCAAAAGATTCCCGAAAATCGCTTGATCTGCGCGACGATTCCGGCATTCGCGTCATCGCCGGGCGCCGCTCTGTCAAAGGCGCCGTCACCGAGCTGCAGCTACGCGACCAGCTTGCGCAGGATCTCAACTCCCTTCTCAACACCGTCAATCTCGCGGCGGCGTTCGACCTTTCGCGCCACGACCATGTCAGGACGTCGATCCTGAATTACGGCATTCCCGAGATCAGCACGCGCACCATCGACGAAAACCGGACGAGCGACATTCTCACCGAGATCGAAACAGCGCTGCTGACCTTCGAGCCCCGCCTCATCCCGAAGACGATCAAGGTGGCGCGCGACCAGTCGATCGATCCCGATTCGCTGAATGTGCGGTTTCTCGTCAGCGGCGAGATGGCGTGCGATCCCGTCGCCGTCGCCGTCGAGTTCGTCGCCGATATCGACGTCAACAGCGGCAAGCTGAAAATCGGCAAGCGCTGACCATGCGTGCCGGAGACTTCACCCTGTACGCTATCGCCGACGCCTTCGTCCGGTCTCGCGCTCCAGGCGAACCGCGCAGGCGAGCCTCGCTCATGCGCGTTCTCTGACGCCGATGCATCACGAATTCGTCGAGCTCTACAACCGCGAACTCGCGCTCTTCTACGAGCATGCGAAGGAATTCGCCGAGGAGTTTCCGGGCATCGCGGACCGCCTCGGCGGCCTGTCGCGCGAGCGCTCCGACCCGATGTTCGCCGGCCTCATGCAGGGCGCGGCCTTTCTCGCCGCCCGCGTTCAGCTCAAGCTGAAGCATGAATTCCCCGAATTCACGAGCAACCTGATCGATCAGCTCCTGCCGGGATTTCTCGCGCCGACGCCGTCCGCCCTGCTCGCGCAGGTGAAGCCGACATTCGGCGACCCGGCGCTGCGCGAGGGCCGCACGATGAAGCGCGGCGCGTTTCTCGACGCGGTCTACCGCGAGCGCGAAAAAAACGTCGCCTGCCGTTTCACGCTCTGCACCGATCTCACCTTCTGGCCGTTCGAGGTGACGCGCGCCGAATATGTGCCCACGCCCGGACCGTTGCACGCGCTAGGAATCGAATCGGAACATCGCTTCATGGCGGGCCTGCGGCTCACGCTGCGCTGCCGCACCGCCCCGCGCGTCGAGGACGAGGCGCCCGACGAGATCGCGCAGAACGATCCGCTCTGCCACTTCGCCGGCTGCCCGATCAACGCCCTGCCCTTCCACCTGGTTGGGCCGGAAGCCGAAGCGATCATGCTGTACGAGCAGATCTTCGGCAATCGCTCGGCCATCTTCGCCCGTCATCTCGACGAATATGGCGATCCGAAAGTCACCGAGCTCAGCGGCGTCGATATCGAACAGATCGGCTTCGGCGACGATGAGACGCTTTTTCCCTATGATCCGCGGCTGTTTCGCGGCTTCGCCTATCTGCAGGAATATTTCGTCTTTCCGCGCAAGTTCATGGGCTTCCGGCTGAAGACGAAAAAGCGCGAGCTGTTTCCGCTGCCGGCGCGCACGATCGATCTCATCATCACGTTCAGGGAGCCGGCGCCGCGTCTCGCCGTCGCGATCGACGCCTCCATGTTCGCGCTCTACGCCGCTCCCGCCGTCAACCTGTTTCCGAAAACGACGGACCGGATACCGATCAGGACCAATCAGCACGAATATCAGGTGATTCCGGACCGCAGCCATCACCTCAACTTCGAGCCGCACACGGTGCTCGACGTCTTCGCGCACTATCCCGGCCGCCCGCAGAAAGAGCGCGTCCTGCCGCTCTATTCCTCGCCGCTCGCGGTCGCGTCCAATCAGACGCAGCTCCATTACACGCTGCGCCGTCTGCCGCGCCGCCGCACCTCCGACGAGCGACGTTTCGGCTCGCCGTCGGATTATGTCGGCACCGACATGTTCATCTCGACGACGGCGCCGGGCGCGCTCGGCGACGATGCGCAGATCATGGAGCTGAGCGTGCGCGCGCTGTGCTCGAACCGGCATCTCACCGACCAGCTTCCTGTCGGCGCGGCCGGCGCCGACTTCACCTTCATCGACGACACGTCGCTTCAGGTGGTCTGCATCGCCGGGCCGACGCGGCCGAAAGAACCGCCGCTGCACCAGAAGCACGACATCACCGCCGAGATCGGCGCAGGACCGACCGCCTGGCGCCTGATCAACATGCTGAGCCTCAATTATCACGGGCTGACGCGCAGCGACGGGCTCGCCCTGCGCGAAATTCTTTCCATCTTCGCCGACTTGAACGACGCCGTTCTCGACAGGCGAATCCGCAGCGTGCGCTCGATCGCCAGCCGGCCCGTCATTCGCCGCCTGCAAAGCCGCACCGGCGTCGGCGCCGCGCGCGGGATCGAGGTCAATGTCACCTTCGACGAGAAATCCTTCGAAGGCAGCGGCGTTTTTCTGCTCGGCGCCGTGCTCGACCGCTTCTTCGCCGAATACGCCGCGCTCAATCATTTCAGCCAGACGGTGGTCAGCACGGTGGAGCGCGGACCCATCATGCGATGGCCGCCGCGATCCGGATCGAGGAAGCCGCTGTGAGCGTCACCTTCTCGGACCTGCTCGAAGACCCGGAGCGGCACGACTTCTTCATCGTCATGCGGCGACTGGAGAGCCTGTCCGAGGGACGCCCGCGCATCGGCGACAGCGGCGCGCGGCGCCAGGAATATGTGAAGCTCGGGCAGAATCCGTTTCTCGCCTTCCCGACCTCGACGCTCAGCGAGGCGCGGCGCGACAGCGACGGAAACCTGTCGCTGTTCGTGCGCTTCCTCGGCCTGCTCGGGCCGCAGGGCGCGCTGCCGCTGACGCTGACCGACGAAGCCTACCATTATAATCTCGCCAACGACGAAGCGCTGGCGCGCTTCCTCGACATCTTCAACAACCGCTTCCTGCAGCTCTTCTATCGGGCCTGGGCGGATTCGCGCCCGATCGCGCAGCACGACCGCCCGGACGCCGACCGGTTCGAAACCTATCTCGGCTCGGCGATCGGACTCGGCTCGGAGGTCTACCGCACTCTCGATACGGTCCCGGACATCGCCAAGCTCGGCTTCGCCGGCGTCATGGGCCCGTCCGCCAAAAGCGCGTCGCGCCTGCGCGATCTCATCGCCGGCCTGTTCGGCGTGACCGTCGAGATCGAGGAATTCGTCGGGATGCGACTCATGCTGGAGCCTGACCAGCTCTCGCGCATCGGCGGCGCCAATGCGAGCCTCGGCCGCGACACCATGCTGGGGGCCGGCGTCTACAGCGTGCAGGACAAGTTCCGGCTGCGGCTCTTCGCGCCGACGCTCAAGCGCTATGAGGAGTTTCTGCCAACCGGCGATCTCGCGCGAAAGGTCGCGGAGATGGTGTTCTTTTATGCCGGGGCGGAAATCGACTATGATGTGGAGCTCGCGCTGCCGGCCGGCGAGGCGCCGCCGATCCGTCTCGGGCAATCAGGGCAGCTCGGATGGACCACATGGATGGCGCCGAACTGGTCCGACGCGACGGACATGCGCACCGACGCGCGCTTCGATCTGGCGTCGCGCTTCATGACACAAGCCACGTAGATTTTTTTCATCTTTTCACGATCCGGGGGTCACGATGACCGACATCAGTCTCGAAACAGTCACCGGCAAGCTCAACCGCGTCGGTTATGAGGCCTTCATCCAGGCGTTGCGGCAGGCGAAAGCCGCCGGCAACCGCAATCTCGAGCTGGCGCACTGGCTGAATGCGCTTCTCAAGGTCGAGCGCACCGATCTCGCGCTGACGATCGACAAGTTCAAGCTCGATCGGGCGAAACTGCTCATGGACGTCGCCCGCGTCGTGGAGACCTTCCGCAAGAACGAGACGGAGATGCCCGGCGTCTCCAACACGCTGGTCGATATGCTCGACAGAGGCTGGCACTATGCGACGCTGTTTTTCGGCGAGACGCAGATCAGGAGCGGCCATGTGCTGGTCGCCTCGTTCAAGTCGCTCGAACTGCGGCGCGCCTCCACCAGCATCTCGAACGAGTTCGCCAAGATCAACGTCGATACGCTGGCGGCGGAACACCGCACGATCTGGATGGGATCGGAGGAGGAAAACCTGCGGCCCATGGACGGCTCAGGCCTCGCGGGCGCCGGGTCGCCGGGATCGGAGCGCGCCGAGGGCGCAACGGGATCCACGGCGCTCGACCGCTTCTCGCAGGATCTCACCGCGAAGGCCCGGTCGGGAGAGATGGATCCGATCGTCGGGCGCGACGACGAGATCCGCCAGATCATCGACGTGCTGATGCGTCGCCGCCAGAACAATCCGATCCTGACGGGCGAAGCGGGCGTGGGCAAGACGGCGGTGGTCGAAGGGCTGGCGCAGCAGATCGCCGCCGGCAACGTTCCTCCCCCGCTGCAGGGCGTGCGCCTGTGCGCGCTCGACATCGGCCTGATGCAGGCCGGCGCCTCGATGAAGGGCGAGTTCGAGCAGAGGCTCCGCTCGGTGATCGACGAGGTGCAGGCGTCGCCGACGCCGATCATCCTCTTCATCGACGAGGCGCATACGCTGATCGGCGCAGGCGGACAGGCCGGAACCGGCGACGCCGCGAACCTTCTCAAGCCCGCGCTGGCGCGCGGCACGCTGCGCACGATCGCGGCGACGACATGGTCGGAATACCGCACGCATATCGAAAAGGACCCCGCGCTGACGCGCAGGTTCCAGCCCGTGCATATCGACGAGCCGGACGTGCTGCGCTGCTGCGACATGCTGCGCGGACTTCTCGGCCCGATGGAGAAGCATCACAAGGTGCGCATCTCCGACGAGGCGGTGGTCGCCGCCGTCGTTCTGTCGCAGCGCTATATTCCGGCGCGCCAGTTGCCGGACAAGGCCGTCAGCCTTCTCGACACCGCCTGCGCGCGCGTCGCGATCAGCCAGACGGCGACGCCGGCCGCGATCGAGGACGTGAAGGTCTCGATCGCCGCGCTCGGCCGCGAGAAAGACGCCCTTCTCGCAGAACGCGATCTCGGCACCGCGAACGAGGCGCGCATCGCCGAGATCGACACGCAGATCGCCGAGCAGGAAACGAAGCTGAAAATCCTCGATGAGGAATGGCAGGGCGAAGCAGCGCTGGTGAAGGAGATCCAGGATCTGCGCGCCTCGCTCGGCGAAGCGCCGGCCGACGCCGACGCGGTCCGCGCGGCGCTGCGCGAGAAGGCCGACGCGCTCGGCGCGATCGATCCCGAGAAGCGACGCATCTACGCCCATGTCGACGAGCAGTCCGTCGCGTCCGTGGTGTCGGACTGGACCGGCATCCCCGTCGGCAAGATGGTGCGCGACGAGATCGAAACCATCCTCAAGCTCTCGGACATTCTGAACCAGCGCGTCGTCGGCCAGTCGCATGGCCTCAAGATGATCGCCAAGCGCATCGAGACCAACCGCGCCAAGCTCGACAATCCGAACAAGCCGATCGGCGTGTTCATGCTCTGCGGCCCGTCCGGCGTCGGCAAGACCGAAACCGCGCTCGCGCTCGCCGAGGCGCTCTATGGCGGCGAGCAGAACGTCATCACCATCAATATGAGCGAGTTCCAGGAAGCGCACACCGTGTCGTCGCTGAAAGGCGCGCCTCCCGGCTATGTCGGCTATCACGAGGGCGGCCGCCTCACCGAAGCCGTGCGGCGCAAGCCTTACAGCGTCGTTCTGCTCGACGAGGTCGAGAAAGCGCATCCCGACGTGCATGAGCTTTTCTTCCAGGTGTTCGACAAGGGCGTCATGGAGGACGGCTCAGGCCGCCGCATCGATTTCAAGAACACGCTGATCATCCTGACCTCGAATGTCGGCACCGATCTCCTGATGGAGCTGGCGCGCGATCCGAATTACGCCAACGACACCGAGGCGATGGCGACGGCGCTGAAGCCGGCGCTGCTCAAGGTGTTCCCGCCGGCGCTGCTCGGACGCATCGTTACGATCCCCTATCTGCCGCTGTCGCCGGAGATGCTCGCGGGCATCGTGAGGCTCAACCTCAACCGCATCGGCAAGCGCATCAGGGACAATCACGGCGCGGCGTTCGTCTATGACGACGCGGTGGTCGACCTCATCGTGTCGCGCTGCAACGACCCGGATTCGGGCGGACGCATGATCGACAACATCGTGACCAACTCGATGCTGCCGGCCCTGTCGCGCGCGATCCTCGCGAAGTCCCTGCATGGCGAGGAATTCGCGGAAGCGAAGGTCGGCGTCGAGAACAACGACTTCGCCTACGCCGTCAGCTGACGTTTCGCACTCATCTCCTCTCGCGCCGCACGATCGTCCGGCGCGACGGAAGCGCTTTGCCTGTTTTTGAGTAGAAGGACCGCCATGCCGCTCGTTCACGAACCAAGACCGTTGCCTTCGCCGCTCGACTATATTCCGCCCGACAGCGAACCCTACAAGGTGAAAGCCAAGGACAGCTGGTGGACCATCGCCGATCTGCCGCAGGTGAAGAACGCCGGCCTGTCGGCGAACGATCTCTGCTATTTCAATTTCAAGACGCGCGATGCGCGCGCCATCAACTGGTATCTCAAGCACAAGGTCGGCTGCACGCTCGCGACCCATGACGGAAACAACTACCGCTTCTCCAGCGCCGACGCGCCGGGCGTGATCCATATCCCGCGCATGGGTCAGAAGCTTCCGGTGAACGAGTTTCCGAAAGAGCCGAAAGAACCGCGGCTGAATGCGTGGCTCGGAGTCTGCGCCAAGGCGGGCACGCAATTCGTCGTGGTCGGAATCGAGACCGTCGCCGGCTACGTCGTGTCGCTCGACGATGTCGGAAAAGGCATCGGCGTTGCCGCGTCGGTCAATCGCGTGGGGCCCGGCTTCGGCGTCGGCGCCGGCGTCTCCATCATGTACATCACCGGCGTCGATTCGCCGGCGAAGCTGATGGGCCACCAGCAGGGCGACTGGGATTTCAACCTGTCGCTCGGTCCGAACTGGGGCAAAGCGGTGAAAGGCGCGAAGTCGATCGGCAAGTTCAAGCCGCTGGTCGACATGATCATGAAGCTCGGCGCGAAGACGCCGGGCGGCCTCAAGCAACTGATGAAGGCGCATCCCGACAAGTGGATCGAGCTCATCAAGCAGGCGCGAACGATGAAGGACACGCTCGGGATCGATCCGAACGGCCCGCCCAATGTGCTGATGATCGACGTTCCCTACGCCGGCGGCGGCACGGAAGCGTCGGTCTTCTTCGGCCTCGCGAACTTCGAGGCGGTCTGGGACAACACCGACTGACGCGGGAGGCTTGCAAAAGCTCGCCCCTTTTTGGTCACCAGACCGCGCAGCCAGTAACGCGCCCCTCGGGGCGCGTTTTCACATGCTGAGCTGGATGCCGCCGGGACGGCGCGCCGGCGCCGGCGACGGAGAAGGCGCCGGAGTCGGGCGCGCCACCTGCGGCGCAGGCCTCGGAGCGGCCGGCGCCGGCCGCGGCCGAACGACGCGATGCGACGGCGCTTCCTCGCGCGTGGGGCGGCGCACCGTCGGCGCGGGCGCGCAAAGCGGCTCCTGATGACCGCGCAGGGCGCGCAGCCCATCCTCCGTCATCGGCTGAAGGCTCGCCGTCACGCCAAGCCGCTCGCCCGCCGCATCAAGAGCGCGCTTTGTCCCATTGTTGAGATTGCCGTTGATGTTGCCGCTGTAGCAGCCAAGCCGCTTCAGTTCCTGCTGCGCGGCCTTGATCGTCTCGGGGCTGTCGGCCTTGAAATTGGGATCGGGCGGCGGCCGATCAACGGCCGGGGGCGCGACGCTCGCGAGTTGGGCGTTTCCATCCGACGGCGGCGGCGAAATCTGCGGCGTCGTTTCCGACGGCAGCGGCGCCGTGAATTCCGGATTCTCGCCGCGCGCCTTCCGCTCGCGCTCAAGCCGCTCCTGCGCGAGCCGCTGCTCGGTCGCGGTGAACTGGCGCGCCTCGTTCACGGCGTTGCCGGCGACGGGTGAGGACTGCAGAGACGGCGCCTGACCACTCGAAGACGGCGCATTCGCGAGCGCCGCCAGACGCGACTCCTCCGCCTTGCGCCGCTCCGCCGCTTCCTGCTCGGCGAGCTGGGCGCGGCGGGCGGTCTCGGCTTCCGCCTCGCGCAGCCGCTGCTCCTCGCGCTCCCGCGCCGCGCGCTGCTTGTCTTCCTCCTCCTGCCGCTTCTTTTCAGCCGCGGCGGCCTCGGCCAACCGCTTCTGATCCTCGCGCTCGCGGGCGACGCGCGCCTTCGCCTCCTCCTCCTGCCGCTTCTTTTCGGCAGCCGCCGCTTCAGCCAGCCGCTTCTGCTCGGCGGCGGCGGCTTCCGCGGCGCGCTTGCGCTGCTCCTCCTGCTCGCGGGCCATGCGCGCCTTCTCCTCGCGCTCCGCTCTTTCCTTTTCCACCCGCTCCTGATCGGCGCGGCGCTTTTCGGCCGCCGCCAGTTCGGCGTCCTTGCGGCGCTGCTCCTCCTGTTCGCGGACGACGCGCGCCTTCTCCTCGCGCTCGCGCGCGATCCGCACCTTCTCCTCGTCGTCCTGGCGTTTCTTTTCGGCGGCCGCGAGATCGGCGTCCTTGCGCCGCTGCTCCTCCTGCTCGCGAACGAGCCGGGCCTTCTCCTCGCGCTCGCGCGCGACCCGCAATTTCTCCTCGTCGTCCTGCCGCTTCTTTTCGACGGCGGCGAGGTCGGCGAGGCGCTTCTGCTCGGCGGCGGCGACTTCTTCCTGCCGCTTCTTCTCGGCGATCTCGGCGTCGCGCCTGCGCTGCTCGTCCTGCTCGCGCGCGATCCGCGCCCGCTCCTCCTCCTGGCGCTTCTGCTCGGCGGCCGCGACCTCTTCCTGCCGCTTCTTCTCGGCGATCTCGGCGTCCTGCTTGCGCTGCTCCTCCTGCGCGCGCGCGATCCGCGCCCGCTCCTCCTCTTGGCGCTTCTGTTCCGCAGCAGCGATCTCGGCCAGACGCCGTTGCTCGGCGGCGGCGGCTTCAGCTTCACGGCGGCGCAGCGCCTCCTGCTCACGCAAAAGTCGGGCGCGCGCCTCGGCGTCGCGATCGCTGTCCTCGCGGCTCATGCGTCCTTCAACCGCGTCGCGGCGGCTCGCCCGCGCACGTTCACGCCACTCGCGCGACCAGCGCTCGTCCATGACATCGCGCCAGCGCTCCAGCGCCTGCGCCGATGCGCCCGGACGCTGCGACGCCTGCTCTTTCTGGATCAGCATCGTCTTGACGACCGACGCCAGCGGATCGTCGCCATATCTCTCGACATAACCGCGCATGACAGCGAGATCAGGATCGACGCCCAGCGCGCGAAACGCCTGCGCGGGCTGGTCGTCCTGCACGAAATGGAAGGGGCCGCTCATACCGGACGCGACGGAGACCGTCTGCTTGCCGAGGCTGCGGTGATCGGCCACCTGCCGCACGCGGCGGAACAGCGCGCGCGCGTCGAGGCCGGCGCGCTCGATCTCCGCGAGCATCGCATCGACGAGGACTCCGTTGCGGCCGCCCGCCTCGCAGGCCGCCGGGTCGTCCGCCGTCGCGATGGCGATCAGCGCATCCGCGCGCGCGGACGCCTCGCCCAGGCCGGAGACGGCTGTGCCCCCCGGACGCCGCAGCATGCTGTCGAGCCTGCCGTCCGCGCAGCCGTTCACGATGAGAAACGACACCCGGGCGCGAGCGAGCGCGCCGATCACCTGGCCGAGCTGGAGC
>Ga0209930_1002678_pt1 | contig 20070 bp, 19 predicted proteins | sample ThiBiot_500_biof_2_FD_183948 | JGI IMG/M metagenome (GOLD analysis project Ga0209930, IMG submission 183948) | Wastewater bioreactor microbial communities from Cape Town, South Africa - Thiocy_cont_500_biof (SPAdes) | ecosystem: Engineered > Bioreactor > Thiocyanate-remediating >... | reverse complement strand
TGACGCAGCGGGAGAACAGGTTGATCACCACGGCTAGGTAGGCGAAGCCTTCCGGGGTCCTGATGTAGGTGATGTCCGTCACCCCCGCCTTTTCCTGCGCATCGACATCGAACCGTCGGGCCAGGGTGTTGTCGACCACGACCGGCGGCTTGCCGCCATGAGAACCCGGACGGCGCCGATAGCCAATCTGGGCCTTGATTCCTGCTAGCCTTGCGAGGCGAGCGATGCGGTTGGCGCAACTGGTCTCGCCCTGATCCAGCAAATCGTCATGCAGCTTGCGATAGCCGTAGACCCGGCCGCTCTCTTTCCAGGCCTTGTCGAGAAGCTCGATCTGGCGCGCATCCTCCCGAGCTCGCCGGCTCAACGGGGCCTTCAGCCAGGCATAGAAACCGCTGGGCTGGATGCGCAGGCGGCGGCACATCGCCCGCACCGGAAACTGGCGGCGATGCTCGGCCACAAACGCGTATCTCACTTTGCATCCTTGGCGAAATACGCGGTGGCTTCCTAAGAAACATACCCGGAAGCAGGAGCTGGAGCCAAGGAATATCCAAGCGACTTGGCACGCCGCTGTAGGTTGGCGAGTACACGACCGCGATGCCTCTCGTCATATGCTGCAGCGCCGGGATCGCGATAGATCATGCCGAACCGCAGCGTATTATAAAAGAGCACGGCGATCTTGCGAGCAGTCGCGGTCACAGCCTTTTGCTTGCCGATCCGTGCTGCAAGGCGTCGATAGAGCGCGCCGAGCGCCGTGTCGCTTCGTCCGATCGTGACGGCCGCCAATCGCAACAGTGCTGCTGCCCGACTGGAAGAGCGGCGCGTCCGTGATGAGAGCAGCTTGCCACCTGAGATTTTATTGCCCGGCGCAAGGCAAAGCCAGGACGTAAAGTGCTTTGCGCTCGGCCAAGCCTGCAAATCCGAGCCGCATTCCCCAATCAGTTTGAGTGCCAATGAAGGGCCAAGACCATGGATCTGGGTCAGGTCGACGCCGAGAACACCGTATAGCGCAGCTCGAACATCGAAAGACGGCGCATTCACCTGCTTGGTCTTTGTCCTTGCTCTCGGCAGGTTAGACAGCGGATGTTCAGCAAGAACCGTCAAGTCTGAGATGGCGGCCTCCAGCTTACGGTCACATTCCAGCATCTTCTCCTGGTAAAAGTCATAAAGTTCCAGGGATTGCTTCAGGGCGAATACATGCTCGTCGCGATCATTGCCGATCAAAGATGCCCGGATCGTTTCGATCGAAGAATGGCAGCGGACGTCGCGCAGGGCCGCCAACGCATCCGGATCGCGCTCGCCGGCCGCTATTGCCCGGATGATGCGCATTCCCGTTGCGCCGGTGATATCCGAGACGACGTGATGGAGTTGCAGGTTCATCTCCATCAGGGCCTTCTGCATGTGCTGGATATGAGCAGCAGCGTATTCCACCAACCGCTCACGTTGCCGCAGATAGGCCCGCAAGGTTGCGATCTCCGCCGCCGGCCTGAAGCTGCCCCGAAGCAATCCGTAAGAATGAAGCTGCCGCAACCACCCGGCATCGCTGACGTCGGTCTTCCGGCCCGGAACGTTCTTGGCATATCGGGCGTTCACGAGAATCACTTCGAAGCCATGCTTTTGGAGGATCTCGAAAGCGGGAATCCAATAGACGCCGGTGGATTCCATTGCGACGCTGGTTACACCGCAAGACTGAAACCACTCAGCGAGTTCATGCAGGTTTTGCGTGAACGTGCCGAATGCGCGCACAGGCGACTCGTCACTGTCAGGGTTTACCGCAGCCATATGCATGGTCGATCCAATGTCGACTGCGGCAGCTCCAGAATTAATGGTCTTGAGGCCGGGCTTGTCACCCGCATTAGTCTTTATCATAGCGTCTCCTCCATCCAGGTCGGAGGGGTTGGGCCATGCAAGTCCGTCATCTTCCTAACCGGGATCGCCACCGAAGCGGCGTCACCACTCTCAAGTGCGCATCGGCCCATGCGCCACGTTTTTTAACGGGGTCGGACGCCTCCAATAAGCCATCGGCGACTCCCCTCCGTGGACAGAGTAGCAGGTGTTTCTACCGCGCACAGGCGGGCCGCGGCCCTGCGACGGTTTTTTAGGATATCGCGCTCCTCGGTGACGCGCGCCAGCTCCGCCTTCAGGCGGCGGATCTCCGCAGCCTGGTCAACGCTGGGCGAAACTGGTGGCTTCGAGAACTTCCGCTTCCAGGCGTAGAGTGAGTGCTGGCTCACGCCGAGCCGCTTCGACACCTCTGCAACGGGGTAGCCCCCGTTCGGTGATCTGCGCGACCGCGTCACGCTTGAAATCGTCCGTAAAATGACCGAGCCCCATCGTGGCCTCCTTGCCTCAAAATTAGGGAAGAAGGCGTCCAAAAATCTATGGGCTATTCAGAGCTCGACCGCCGACACCGGTCATGATCGCCTTCATTGACGACAATCGCGGGGCCTATGGGGTCGAGCCGATCTGCAAGGCGCTGCCGATCGCCCCGTCAACCTATCATGAGCATGTCGCCAAACGGATCGATCCGGGGAAGCTGTCGGCTCGGGCGAGGCGGGATCTGGAGCTGAAGCCTCAGATCCAGAGCGTGTTCGGGGAGAACTTCGAGGTCTATGGCGCGCGCAAGGTTTGGCGGCGGATGTTGCGCGAGGGGTTCGACGTCGCCCGCTGCACGGTCGAACGCCTGATGGCCGACCTGGGCCTGCAAGGTGTCATTCGCGGCAAGCCGATCCGCACGACCATCCAGGACAAGGCTGCGCCATGCCCGCTGGACCATGTCAACCGGGTGTTCCACGCGCCGGCGCCCAACCGGCTCTGGCTCTCGGACTTTACCTACGTCTCGACCTGGTCGGGCTTCGTCTATGTCGCCTTCGTCATCGACGCCTATGCTCGGCGGATCGTTGGTTGGAGGGTGTCGCGGACGGCCCATGCGAGCTTCGTGCTCGACGCGCTGGAGCAGGCCCTGCATGAGCGACGGCCTCGTGCATCATTCCGTCCAGGGGGGCGCAATACGTCAGCATTCGATACACCGAACGCCTCGCCGAGGCCGGTATCGAGCCCTCCGTCGGTAGTGTGGGCGACAGCTACGACAACGCCTTGGCCGAGAGCATCAATGCTCTCTACAAGGCCGATGCGATCCATCGGCGCTGGCCTTGGCGAAAAATCGAAGCCGTTGAGTTCGCCACCCGCGAATGGGTCGACTGGTTCAATCACCGGCGCCTCATTGAACCCATTGGCAACATTCCGCCAGCAGAAGCCGAGGCAAACTACTATGCCGCGATGGACCAATCGGCCATGGCTGCATAATCTAAACAAAATGGTCTCCGGCAAACCCGGCGCGGTTCGATGATACCAAAGTGCCTATTTAATAGTTTTCCGCAACCGCCGATATCTGATCCCTCAATTTTCGCTTGAGAATTTTTCCAGACGGGTTGCGCGGCAGAGACGCCGCCAGAAACAACTCCTTGGGGCGCTTGTAACCGGCCAGCCGCGGGCGACAATGCGCATCGAGGTCTGCAAAAGAGAGCCTTCCGCCGGGCCTCAGGACCACGAACGCCACCGGAACTTCGCCCCATTTCTCGTCGGGCCGCCCGACGACGGCGGCCTCGGCCACCTGGTCCAGCTCATAGATCACACGCTCGACCTCGCTGGAGGCGATGTTCTCGCCGCCCGAGATGATCATGTCCTTCTTTCGGTCGGTCAGATACAGAAAGCCATCGTCGTCGACGTATCCCACGTCGCCCGATCGTAGATAGCCGTCCGGGAACGTCGCCGCGGCCGTGAGGTCGGGGTCTTTCCAATAGCCGCGCGTGACTTTCGGCCCGGCGATGCAGAGCTCGCCCTCTGCACCAGGAGGCAGGCTTGCGCCGCTCTCGTCGCGAATCTCAACGTCGACAAATGCGAGCGGCCGACCGACCGAACCGATCTTTTCAATTTCGCGGCCGGGCTCCATGAAGGTGTCGCCGCTCATCGTCTCGGTCATTCCGAAGGCGTCGATGTAGCGGGCGTTCGGGAACACCCTGCTGAAATCGCGGATGCGACCCTCCGGCGTGCGTTCGCCGCCGCCGACGCACCATCTGAGGCTGTCCATGCTCGGCGTCCGATCGAGCTGAAGCACGCCCGACGTCATCACCGGCGCCATCCAGATTCCGGTGATGGATTCCCTTGCGATCATTTCGACGGTTTTCCGGGGATCATAGTCCCGCAGGACGATCATGCATCCGCCCGCCACATGCGCGCCGAAGCCCGGAAGGTCGCTGGCGCCGACGTGATACAAAGGACCCACGACGCCAAGCCGCGCATCGGCCGTGAGCTGCAACGCGACGATGTGATCAAGCGATTTCCAGTAGAAATTATCGTAAGTGTGGACCACGCCTTTCGGTCGGTCCGTGGTGCCGGACGTATACATGAGGCGATAGATGTCGCCGCCGGCGCGAGGCGAGGCTTTTACATATGCGCCTCGCCCGCCGAATCTCTCCCGCGAGTCCTTCTGCGACGCTGCATCAAGCGTGAGGACCTTCAGATCCAGATCCGCTGCAACGCCTTGCAATTCGTCATCGACGATAATCATCGCCGCTCCGGCGTGCGTCACGATGTAGTTGATCTCCGGACCGGACAGCCGATAGTTCAAAGGCAAGGCCACGCCGCCGAGATGGCTGATGGCGTAGACGAGGTCGAAAAAAGCAGCGCTGTTCTTCATTAGCAGCGCGACGATCGTATCGGGACCGACGCCGAGAGCATGAAGGCCGGCCGCCGTCTCCCGCACGCGCGCTTGCAACCCCCTCCAGGTCACCCTGACATCGTCGTAGATCAAAGCTTCCGCGTCCGGACGGAGCCTTGCGTGGAGGTCGAGCGTCTTGGTCAGGTTCTGCATGGGCGCCTCAGTAAGACCGCGGAAGACCGAGATTGGCTGTTGCGATATAGTTCAGGATCATTTCTTCGGAGACCGGCGCGAAACGGAACAGGCGCGCATCGCGCCACAGGCGCTCGACATGCATTTCGCGCGAGTAGCCCATGCCGCCCATGATCTGCATGGCGTGTTCGGCGACGGCGGAGGCGGCCTGGCTCGCGATCAGCTTGGCGGCGTTGCTTTCCGAGCCGAACGGCAAGCCGTTGTCGAACAGGCTCGCCGCCTTCAGGTTCAGGAGCTTGGCCGCTTCGAGTTCGGCCCAGCGCTGCGCGAGTGGAAATTGCATCGCCTGATAGGCGCCGATCGCTGTTCCTCCGAACACGCGCCGCTCCTTCGCGTAAGCCACGCCGAGCGCGATCGCCAGGCGGCCGGCTCCCACGAGTCCCGCCGTCGTCACGATTCGCTCGGTGTTCAAAACGTCGAGAAGTTGCCGCCAACCCTGATCAACCTCACCGATCAACTCATCATCGCGGACATGGACGTTGTCGAAGAACACCGTGCTGGAGGCCAGGGTGTTGGTGCCGACCTTTTCAATCGGCTGATGGCTGAGTCCTTCACGATCGACGTCGATCATGAACATGCTTATGCCAAACGTCTTCTTTGGAGCCTCCGCAAGCGGTGTCGTGCGGGCCACGACGAGCATCTTGTCGGCGTCCGCGACTCCGGTGATCCAGATCTTCTGCCCGTTCAGAGACCAGCCGCCGTTGCGCCGGGCTGCGATGGTGCGCAGCTCCAAAGAATTCGTTCCGGCGTCGGGCTCTGTCAGCGCCATGCAGAAGGTCATCCTTCCGTCGCATAACTGCGGCAGCCACTCGCGTCTCATCTGGTCGGAGCCGTATTTCGAGATCGACACGCCGCCGAAGATCGGGTTGAGCATGAACATCTGCGCGAGCGTCGAACCCGCGCCGCCGGCGCAAAGCTCCTCTATGATCAAGGCCGTGTCGACCATGCCCAGACCCGCTCCGCCATAGGCCTCCGGCAGCGCCGCGCCGGCCAGGCCGGCCGTGCAGACGGCCTGCCAGCACTCCCGCGGATATTCCTTGGCGGCGTCTTTCTTGCGCCAGTAATCGGGACCGAATTCCGCGCCGATCTTACCGGCGGTTTCGATCATGGCTCTCTGCTCGTCGGTGTAGGTGAAATCCATATCAAAACCTCTCCGGGGAGATAGCCTTGCCCGCGGGGCGCAACAGCCGAAGGGGCTTCTCCAGAGTTCCGACCAGGTGAGTCAAAAAGCGCGCGGCTTCCGCGCCATCGATGATGCGATGGTCGCAGGCCAGCGTCAGCGTCAGCTCCCGCCTCAGCGAAGGGCTGCCAAGATCATCGGGCCGGAAGAGCTGCTTCTCGGCCCCGACGCCGAGAATCATGGCGTTGGGCGGATTGATGATCGGCGTCAACGCCCCCACGCCGAACATGCCGACATTGGAAAGCGACATCGCGGCGCCGCCGACATCGCCTGCTCTGAGCGCGCCGCTTCTTGTTCGTTCAAGCAGATCCGTCGTCGCCGCCGCCAACCGGTCAAGCGGCGCCTCAGCAGCGTTGCGGATGACGGGAATCCGCACGCCCATGGGGGTTTCCGTAACCAGTCCGATATCAACGCTGTCGAAGGCGAGAATCTCGTCGTCGAGCCAGACCGCGTTCATTGCCGGGTTCTCGGCCAGCGCCAGCGCCATGCCCTTGATCAGCATATGTGTGACCGAAATCTTGCGCTCGCGCAGATCAACGTTGAGCTCGTCACGCAGAGCGCGCAGCGCGCTGACCTCCACCTCCATCGTGAGATAGAAGTGAGGAATCTCGCTCTTCGCGGCGCGAACGCGCTGCGCCGTCGCAAGACGGTTGGCGTCGGGTTTCAATCGTCGTCCCGAGCCGACTGCATCGATCGGCGCATGAATCGCGGGCGCATGGCGAAGATCATCGGATTTGATACGCCCCTTCGGACCGGTGCCTACGATCTTCCGCAAGTCGATTCCGCGTTCTAGGGCCAACCGGCGCGCGAGCGGCGTCGCGACGATGCGCGTGGCGTCTGCTTTGATCTCGCCGTTGTGGGCGAGCGGGCTCGGCGCTGTCCCGCCTGACCGATCGCGCGCGGCCTGCTCTGGAGCGGCGAGCGCCTGTTGCGTCTGCGACTGCGGTCGGGCCGGGAATCGGGCGACTGAAGCAGACGATGCGCTTTCGTCGCTGTTGACGAAGCGCGCGATGGCGGCGCCGACGGGAACAGTGGATCCCGCGGGCGCCAAAATGGCGTCGATGACGCCGTCCTGTTCGGCTTCGACCTCGTTGACGACCTTCTCTGTCTCGACCGTGAACAGCAGGTCTCCCGCCGCGAACCTGTCGCCGACGGAGACGCGCCATTCTGAGAGAAGGCCCTCCGTCATGGTCAGGCCGAATTTCGGCATCACGAGATCGGTCATCTTCACACTCCCCGGAAGGAGGGCGAGCGCTTTTCCAGAAACGCTGAACAGCCTTCGTGGGCGTCATCGCTGTCGAGCATCAGGCCGATCATCGCCTGCTCGTGACGCAGCGCGGCCGAGAGGGGCATGTCGCCGCCATCCGTCATCGCTCTCTTGAGCAGCTTCAGGGCGAGCGGAGATTTTTCCGCGATCTTGCGCGCGGTCGCAACCGTTTCCGCCATAAGCGCATCGTGCGGCACGACGCGGTTGGCGAGGCCGATCGACACGGCTTCTTCAGGCGTCAGCATATCGCCGGTGAACATGATCTCCTTGGCGCGACAGAGCGGCAACTGACGCAAGATGCGCTGCGTGCCGCCTGCGCCGGGGAAAATGCCGAGCTTGATTTCCGGCAGACCTAATTTCGCTCGATCGGAGAGGATTCGCAGATCGAGCGCCAGCAACAGCTCCGTGCCGCCGCCGAGCGCGAAGCCGTTGACCGCAGCGATGGTCGGCTTGTCGAGCGTCTCGATCCGGCGGAACAGCCTGTGAATGTTCTCCGCAAACTCCTGATAGTGAGCGAGCCCGCGCCGCGAATTCAGATCGGCTATGTCGCCGCCTGCGATGAAGGAACGGCCTGCGCCGGTGAACACCAGCACGTTCACCGACTTGTCGTCGTCCAACTGATCGACAGCGCTCCCGAGCGCCTCAATCGTTGCTCCGTCGAGCGCGTTCAGCGCCTCCGGCCGGTTGATCGTTATGATGGCGACCGCGCCTTCGCGCTGAACAAGAACAGGTTGCTGCGTCACTTTCTTCACCTCAATGTGCGGCGAACGGCGGCCACGATGTCGTTGGCGTCGCGACGAAAAACCGCCTCCAGCGAGGGGGCGAAGGGCGGCGGCGAAAAGGGCGCCCCGACGCGAATGATGGGGCCATCGAGCTCGTCGAAGCCGACATCCGCCATGCGCGCAGCGATCTCGGCGCCGACGCCGAACGCCTCGACAGCTTCATGCGCGATCACGAGACGGTGCGTGCGGCTGAGACTCTCCATCACGCTGGTCTCATCCCATGGCTGGAGCGAGCGCAGATCGACAATCTCGACACCGACGCCATCGCGGGCGAGTTCTTCCGCCGCCTTTTCCGCCCAGTCCACCGCCGCGCCATAGGCGACGACCGTGACATCCTTGCCCCGGCGCGCGACGCGCGCGCGCCCAATCTCAATCTGCGGCCATTCCTCGGGCATCTCCACCCGCTTGGCGTAGAGCGCCTTGTTCTCCACGAAAATCACCGGGTCGGGATCGTCGATCGCGGCGCGCAACAAGCCATAGGCGTCGATCGGATTCGACGGGCACACGACCTTGAGCCCGGGCGTGTGCGCAAACCACGCCTCAAGGCATTGGGAATGTTGCGGCCCGGCGCTGAGGCCGCCGCCGTGAGGGGTGCGCAACACCATAGGGACCGAGCGCTGTGCGCCGAACATGGCGTGGGCCTTCGCAGCCTGATTGACCATCATATCCATGGTGAGGGTGACGAAATCCATGAACATGATCTCGACGACCGGCTTGAATCCGGTGAGCGCGGCGCCCACGGCGACGCCTGCGATCGTCGCCTCCGAGATCGGCGTATCGAAGACCCGCTTGTCGCCGAAGCGGTCGAGAAGGCCGCGCGTCGCCTTGAAGGAGCCGCCGGCTGCGGCGATATCCTCGCCAAGGATAATCACGCGCTCGTCGGCGGACATGGCGTCCGCGAGCGCTTCATTGATCGCTCTAATGAAGTGTTTCTCAGCCATTATTTGCTGCCCATCCCCGCATAGACGCCCGCGGCAAGGTCGGCGTCGATCGGCGGCGGCGCTGTGAGCGCCTTTGCGACGGCGTTATTCACTTCAACGGCTATCTGTTTCGCGACTTCGTCGAACCAGTCGGGCGGGACGCCTTCCACCTGCATTTCCGCCCGCGCGAGACTCAGCGGATCGCGCGCTGGCAGGCTCTGAATCTCGCTCGCCGTCCTGTAGTCCTGCCGGTCGCCTTCAAAATGGCCTCTGACGCGCGTGGTCGCGCATTCGAGAATCGCAGGGGCCGGCGCCTTGCGCATGCCTGCGACGAGCGTTTCAGCCGTCGCGGCCACCTCGCTGACGCGGTTTCCGTCGACCGCGCGATATTCGACGCCGAACGCGTCCGCCAGCTTGCGCAAGCTGGTCGCCATCTGGCGGCTGGTGGGGCTGAATTCCGACCAGCCGTTGTTCTCGCATACGAACATCACGGGAAGGCTCCACAGCGCCGACAGATTGATGCATTCGTGCACGAGCCCCTGCGCGAGAGCGCCGTCGCCGAAATACACCACGGCGATATCGCCTTTTCCGAGCAGCTTGAGCGCCAGCGCGCTGCCTGTCGTGATCGGCAACCCGGCGCCGACGATACCGTTGGCGCCGAGCATCCCCTTCGAAAAGTCGGCGACATGCATCGAGCCGCCGCGACCCCTGCAAAGCCCGGTCTCGCGCCCGAGAATCTCCGCGAAGAACGGCTCCAGCTCCACCCCCTTCGCCAGGGTGTGGCCATGCCCGCGGTGATTGGATGACACGGTGTCCGCATCGCGCAGACAGGAGGAAACGCCCACCGCTACGGCTTCCTGACCGATGGACAGATGCACGAAGCCAGGAATCCTCCCGTCTGCGAACAGCTTTTGCAGCGCTTCCTCAGACGCGCGGATGCGCAGCATCGCGCTATACCGGCTTTTCGCTCTCTCGGCGGTCACTCCCTCTTCCTTTCTGCCGGCGTCACGTATGCGATACGTCGACGGGCGTTCAACCATTGGGCTACCAGGGCAGCGCGCCGATAGACTTTCCACCATCCGCAAAAATGACCTGGCCGTTGATGGCGTCCGAACCGCTGTCCGCGAGGAACGCCACCGCGGATGCGATCTGCTTCGGCAGCAGCGCGACGCCGCCGGGCTGAGCCGCGCGCGCGGCGCTTTGACCATCCGCCGACAACGCCGATTGAGTCATGGGAGTATCAGTGAAGCCCGGAGCCACAGCGTTGACCCGCACGCCTCGCGAATGAAGCTCCAACGCCATCGCCCGGGTGAGGCCGACGATGGCGGCTTTCGATGCGACATAGTGCGCATATCCCGGGCTGCCCAGCACGGCGCGAGACGCGATGTTGATGATGCGTCCGCCAGGCCGCATGCGCTTCGCCACTTCCTGCGCGAGGATGAAGCTGCCGATGACGTTGACGTCGATCATCGCGCGGAAATCCTCTTCGGTGAGATCGAAGAAGTCCAGCGGTCTGAATATGCCGGCATTGTTAACCGCGACAGCGATGTCGCTGAATTCCGCGAGCGCCGCCGCGATTTCGCTTCTGTCGCGCACGTCAGCCGATCGCGCCAGGACGTCCAGCCCTGTTGCGCGGTGACGCGCAGTCGCCTCTTTGTTGGCTGCAGGATCCCGATCGAGCGCCAGGACCGCGAACCCGCTTTGCGCAAGCTTCGCCACGATGGCCTCGCCGATGCCCCGCGCGGCTCCGGTGACGACTGCGACTGGCTTTGTCATGCGCGCGGTTCCGTTGCATAGATCTCTGGCGAACATCGCGCATGAAGCGTGGCGAGCGCGGACGCCATGATATCTGTCGCGCGCCGGGTGTGTGATAGATCAGGGCCAAGAGTGGCGAAGCCGTGGACCACGCCTTCGATCGTGAAGACGTCGGTGAGCACGCCGGCGGCGCGCAACCGCTCCGCATAAGCGCGACCTTCCGCCGCCAGAGGATCGAGTTCTGCGACGATCACGGTCGCCTTGGCGAGGCCGGCGAGATCTCCGCAATGCGCGGGGGAGGCGTATTGGTCGGTTCGCGTCGATGCGTCCGGACAATATCGCCGCCAGAACCAATTCATCGCCGCCCGTGTGAGATAGTAAGGGCCGCCAGCCATTTCGCGGCGATGGACGTCGTTTTCATAGGCGAGGTCGCCGTCGATGACCGGATACAGCAGCAACTGCAAGGCGAGCGCGCTGAAACCCTCATCGCGCGCCCGGATAGCGCATGCGGCCGCGAGATTCGCTCCGGCGCTTGCGCCGCTCACCGCCATGCGCGATGCATCGACGCCAAGCTTGTCCTCGTTCGCCGCGACCCAGCGCATCGCGTCGTAACAATCCTCGAAGCCGGCCGGATAGGGATGCTCCGGCGCCAATCGGTAGTCGATCGAGACAACCGTGCAATCGGAGCTCATGGCGAGCCGCTGGCATCGCAGGTCGTCTTTCGCGACCGATCCCGCGACCCAGCCTCCGCCATGAAAATTCAGCGCCACAGGCTTGACGCCAGGAGACGGCCGATAGATCCGCGCCGGAATCCGCCCGCCGGAAGCCGGTATCTCGATCGCTTCCCATCGCCATATCAGTTTGGCGGGTTCGGGATCGGGGCCGTTACGCACCAGCGCGAGCGCGTCCGCGAGAGGCGCCTGCGCCAGGCCAGACATCGGATCAAAGCCGATCTGCTCCAGTATGGCTCGCATGTCGGGATCGAGCATCGCGGTCGGACCTCAGCGCTCCTCGCGCATGCGGCGCTTTCGCCGCATGGCGACAGCGAACTAGCGCCAATAGGGCTCGCGCCTCAAGTGAAGCCGCGCCTCGTCCTTCTCGCCGAAAAAGGAGGAGCCGTTGTAACTAACGGCCGAGGGAAAAGCCGCTAAGCCGCGTTACCAAAGTGCTTTTTCAGCGCGCCTGAGACAGCAGCGTAACGTCGATGGCCCCAATACAACGGCCAATATTGGCCGAAAATGCACGGTGATTGTCCGCTTTCGCGCCTCGTCCTCACCTATCATGACGACTGTCGAGCATCGGGCGCGGTTGGTTTGGCTCAGATGCTCAGGCGGCATTCAGGATATGCAATGCTCAAACCTATCGTGGAAATTTACCCAGTCATCCCTGCGGAATCGGAAGAAGCGCGCGCCCAGATTCGGCCCGCAGGCAGGAATCGGGGCCTATATCAGCAGACGCTCGCCGGCTGGAAGCAGATCATTCAGCACGCCGACCAGATCGGTTTCTGGGGAGCCGCGGCGATCGAGCACCATTTTCATTCCGAAGGTTATGAAGTCGGCCCCAACCCAGGCGTGATCAACGCTTACATGGCTTCGTTCACGAAGAATTTGCATCTGGGCCAACTCGGTTATGTGCTGGGCACCCATGATCCGATTAGGGTGGCCGAAGAGACAGCGATTCTGGATCATCTCACGCGTGGTCGCTCCTTCGTTGGCTTGGCGCGTGGTTATCAGTCCCGGTGGACGGGCGTGCTCGGGCAACATTATGGGGCGCGGGCTACGAAATCGCCTGGGGCTGCTCTCAACGCAGCCGCGGCCGCGGGAGGGTTCACGCAAAGCGCGATCGACAAGCGTGATCTCGACGACGACAAGGCCAATCGCGCCGCATTCGAAGAGCATGTCGAGATCCTGCTGAAGGCGTGGACGCAGGAAAGCTTCAATCATTCGGGCAAGAACTGGCAGATTCCCTACCCGTACGAGGCTGGCATTCAGGATTGGCCGCTGGCGAAGGCGGGCGTGACGCAAAGGCTCGGCGCTGAGAGGGAAATCGACGCGCAAGGCGTGTTGCGCGAAGTGTGCGTGACGCCTGCGCCGTACACGTCTCCGCATCCGCCTGTTTTTCTTTCCGGCAGCGGAAGCCCCGAGACGATCGAATTCGCCGCGCGGCAGGATTTCCATCCGGTCTATTTTTGCAATGTGGAGATGGCCCAGAAACTGGCGACGCTTTATCAAACCGTCAGCCGGGAATGCGGTCGTGAAAGATCGTTCGGCGAGAAGCAGGCGATGGTTCGCTGGATATATATTGGCCGCACCGATGAGGAGGCATACGCTCTCGCCACGCGCTACGATTCCGAGATCTGGAAGAATCTCTACGGAGCGATGGGGCGTCGCGCGTCGACGGGCGATCCGATGAAGAATGCGCTCGAAACGGGGCTTCTATGCATCGGAAGCGTCGAAACGGTGAGAAGGCAGCTGATAGATCAGTTCTCGCAGATGCCTGCCGAGCATCTCGTCATGATCTATCATTATGCTCAAACACCGCTCGATTTCGTCATGGAGAACATGACGCTATTCATCGAAAAGGTGAAGCCCGCCATCGACGAGGTTCTCGCGACCCGGGCCACGGCTTGACATTGGCGCCCCTGCAGAGGGGCTCCGGCAAAAAAGATCAAAGCAATATCGAGGAGGATGAGCAATGTATCGATCGAAGGCGTTCTATTCCGCAGCTATGGCCATGGCCGTCGCGATGAGCCTCGGAGGCGCGGCGATCGCGCAGCAGCCGTACAAGATCGGCCTCTCTGTAGAAGTGACGGGCGCCGGCGCTGGTTTTGGGCCGCACATGCAGATCGGCGCCGAGATCGCCAAGGATGAGATCAACGCCGCCGGCGGGGTCAATGGCCATCCCATCGAATTCGTCATCGAGGACAACCAGACCAAGCCTGAACTCGCGGTGTCCGCCGTCCGTAATCTGGCCCGCGCCGGGGTGGTTGGAATCATAGGGCCGCTTCAAACCAATCAGGCCCGCGTCGCCTTCTCAGCCACGAACCGCGAAAAGCTGGTGTCTCTCACGCCTGGATCGAACGTTCCTGGTTTGGCCGCAGAGAATCGTCCATACGCTTTCCGCAACTCGGCGCTGCTTCAGGTCATCACCGACGACATGGTGGCGCAGGTTCGCAAGGACTACCCCAACGCCAAGCGCGTGGTCATGGTGACCGATCCGAAGGACGCGATTCAGAAATTCTTTGCAACCGTAGCGGCGCCGCCGGCCCTGACCGCCGCCGGCTTCGAAATCGTCAACAAGGACTCCTACATCGAGATACCCTATACAGATCAGGATTTCAGCGTCCATGTCACGAAGATCAAGGCGCTTCAGCCCGATGTCGTCCTGCTGAGCATCTTCTATGATAGAGGCGTAGACTTTCTGAAGGAGGCCATACGGCAAGGCCTGAAGACGCCCGTCATCACGCCAACCGGCTGGATTCTCGAGCCCGTGGCGAGAGCTGCGGGAGACATCGTCGTGTATTGCGGCACGTCCTTCGATCCCTATCAGGACGATGCGCACGTCAAGGCCTTCAATGCCGAGTTCAAAAAGCGGGTCGAGGCGCGCTTGCCCGGCCAGTACACGCTTCCCGCATACTATGACGCGGGCGCCTATGAGACTGTCTACATGTTCGCGGATGTTCTCAAGAAGTCGGGACTGAAGCCCGACGCCGACGTGCAAGCGCTGCGCTCCGCGCTTCGCGACGGGCTCCAGTCGATGAAGGACTTTCCGGGCCTCGGCAACAAGATCACGATCAACCAGGAAGGCGACGCCATCAAGCCGACGCTCATCTACAAGACCAATGGCGGCCAATGGGCGCGGGCGAAATAGAACAGGACCGGCCGGGCGGCCCTCGAGGTCGCCCGGCGGATCTCCTCTCGTCAGAATTCCCTGTTCATCCGGACTGCCGCCGTGTCCTATTCTCTCGACCCTACAAAGCTCTACAGGATGCCGGCGAGTTTCGGGCCGGCGCCCGGGGCGCGCAACCTGCCGCCGCATATCGTCCCCGATCATGCGCGGTTTCCCCGCACGACCCGCTGCAGCTTTCATTTCCTTACCGACGGCAACATGCTGTCGGCGATGCTGCCGGCCGGATTGCGGCTCGCTGGCGAGCCGATCGCGACGGTCTATTTCTCGACGATGAAGGGCATCGAGTGGCTCGCCGGCCGCGGTTACAACGTTTTGTCATTCTCCGTTCCAGCGACATATGAGGGAAAGAGAACCGTCACCGCGAACTTCAAGCCGGTGCTGTGGGAAGGGCTGCCTGATCCGTGCATCACGGGCCGCGAGGAACTTGGCTTCAACAAGCTGTGGGCCGAGATTCCCGACCCGCGCGTCAGCGCCGGGCGTCAGGAATACAGCGCGAGCTGGCTTGGCTTTGTTTTCGCCGAAGCGACCTTCGAAGCCGTGGAAGAAACGGCGAGCGGGCCCACCGCCGCGGCGCGGAACGGCGTTTCCGGCACGATCAATCACAAGCTCATTCCTCGCTCGGGACAACGGGGGGCCTTCGACGCGTCCTATCTGACCTATTGGCCCCAATTCGACGCCCGGAACGTTGAGAAGTCACTTGCCGGTAAGGGCTCGTTTCGCTTCAACAAGGCGACATGGGAGCAGCTTCCCACGATGCATCACGTCGTCAACCGACTCGCCGAACTGCCCGTCAAGAAGATGGTCGGTTGTGAATATGTCGAGGGGTCCGGACAGGGCGACGTTTCCAACATCGAGATTCTGGTCTGACGGCGGCCCGGGCGGCAAAGGGGGAACGACCTTGTCAATTGTGGTCCAGCAACTGATCAACGGGCTCATGCTCGGCAGCATCTATGCTCTGATCGGGGTCGGATATTCGCTCATCTTCGGCGTTCTGCGAATGCTCAATCTCGCCCAATCCTATTTTCTGATGGCGGCTCCGTTCATCGTTCTGTGCCTGTATCACGACATAGGAATGCCTGCGCCGCTGGCGCTTCTGCTCGCCATGGCGGTCATGTCGGCGCTTGGCGTCCTGCTCTACTTCGTGTCCTTCGCGCCCGTTCCCCAATCGCATCCGTTGGGCGGATTCGTGAGCAGCCTCGCCTTCGGCATCGTCATTCAAACCATCGTCGTCGCAAAGTTCGGCACGCTGCCGCATGGATTCGAACTCGGTCTTCCGCTTTCGGACATCACGTTCGGCGACATCATCCTCTCCGGCGCGCAGCTTCTCACGCTGGTCCTTTCCGTGATCGTCATGGCGAGCATGTCTGTCATCATCTACAGCACCCGCTTCGGCCGCAACGTTCGCGCGCTCGCCGAGAACGACCGGGCGGCGCGGCTACTGGGCGTGCGCGTCCGTGAGACGGTGCTGATGGTCTTCGTGATTTCCTCGCTTCTGGCGGCGATCGCCGGCCTGCTGATCGCGATACGCTTCGAGAACATCACGACGTTTCTCAGCGATCGGTTCGCGCTCAAGGCGCTGGCGGTGATCGTCATCGGCGGGGTCGCCGACATGCGCGGCGCGGTTCTCGCCGGCCTTTTGCTTGGCGTTGCAGAGGTGCAGTTCCAGGCCTATCTGCCGGCCGGCTGGTCCGAGGCGTTCGTCTGGATCGCCATGATTCTCGTCCTGCTCGCATTTCCGAACGGGCTGTTTGGCGGCGGAATTCGGAGACGGGAAGTATGATAAGCGTCCTGACGTCGGAGCCGATTCAGGTTCTTGTCCTTATCAATGTAATTCTGACGCTGAGCTTGCTGTTTCCATTCGTGACGGGCGTATGGTCCATGGGGCTCCCGGGAATGATGTGCGCCGGAGCTTACGCCGCATCCTATCTATCTGTCGCGATGCATACGCCGATCTATATCGCGATCGCCGTCGGTGGAGTTGCAGGAGGACTCATCTCCCTGCCCTTCGCGTCGCTGGCGCTGCGCATTCAGGGAATCAATCTCGCCATAGCGACGCTGGCCGCCAGCGAGCTTCTTTTGCTTTTCTTCTCGCATTTCGAGCCGACAGGATCGGTCTCCGGCTACATGGGCATGGAGTTCCTGCCTGTTTTGCCGATTGCGATCATCGCCGCATCGATCGCAGCCGTCTGCGTCTGGATATATTGCTCGAGACTGGGCAAGGCGATGATAGCGGCGGGGGTCGATCCTCTCGTTGCGGAATGCAACGGGGTGAATGTGCGCGCCCTGCAGCTTCTCGCGCTTGCTCTTGGCGGCGTGCTAGCCGGCGTCGCGGGCGGTCTCTATGCGCATTATTATACTTTCATCAGCCCAGCCAATTTCGGCTTCGATCGGCTGATCTCGGTGCTGATGTTTCTCGTGATCGGCGGTCTCACCCCGCTTGGCGCGATCGCTGGCGCCGTGACGCTGTCGCTGCTGCCGCAGTTCGTCACCGGATTCGAAGCATGGGCGCCGGCGATCTATGCGGTTCTCCTGATTGTCGTTGTGGCGCTGTTGCCCGATGGCGTATTCAGAAAAAACCGACTTCAGGAGTTGCGATCGATTTTCGCCCGGTCTCAACGTTCGCAAAGCGCTCCGCCCATAGCGGCGAAGGCAGGAGCTTCGAAATGAGCGGGCTCGTTCTGCGCAACATTTCGATGCGGTTCGCGGGTTTGCTCGCGCTCGACGACGTCGCCTTCAACATCGGTAAAGGGCTCGTGACGTCGCTGATCGGCCCAAACGGCGCAGGAAAGACGACGCTTGTGAATGTGATCACCGGCATCTTGCGGCCGACGAGCGGGCAGGTCTCCTTCAACGGCGGCGATATCGCCGGGCTTTCTTCCCTGAAGATCGCGCGCGCAGGAATCCGACGCACTTTCCAGCAAGTCCGGCTGTTCGACGGGCTGACGGTGCGGGAGAATTTGATCGTCTCGCAGCAGTACGAGCTGAGCAAGACAGGATTCTGGCACTGCCTGCTGCCGGGAGGTTTTGGCGGTGGATCATTCGCCGCGGAAGCGGATCGCCTCCTGGCCATGTTCGGCTTACAGGCGAATGCCGATGTCCTTGCCGGAGATCTATCGTTCGGAGACCAGCGGCGCGTCGAGATCGCCAGGGCGCTCGCCGGTTCGCCGTCGCTCATTCTGCTCGATGAGCCGGCTGCTGGAATGAACGATGTCGAGACGGAGCAACTGCGCCAGGACATCGAAGCGATCAAGCGCAACGGCGTCACTGTCTTTCTGATCGAGCACGACATGTCTCTCGTTATGTCCGTGTCTGATCGCGTGGTGGTGCTGAATTTCGGCAGGAAGATCGCAGAGGGGACGCCGGCGGAAGTCCAAGCGAATCCCGCTGTGATCGACTCTTACCTGGGAAGCGAGGATGATGACTGAGGTCGACCACTCAGCCCCTGCGCTTGAAGTCCAGGCGCTCGAGGTCGCCTACGGCGCTGTGAGGGCTCTGAAGGGCGTATCGCTGAAGGTGCGCGCCGGCGCGGTAACCGCGCTCGTCGGCCCGAACGGCGCGGGCAAAAGCACGCTTCTGCGAACCATATCTGGCTTGCGCAAGCCGCAGCGCGGCGAGATTCGCGCGTTTGGCGCGTCAATCGGCGGGAAGGCTCCTCATCAGATCGCCCGCTCCGGCATTCTCCATACTCCGGAGAGCCGCGAGATATTTGGCGGCATGACCACGCTGGAAAACCTGCTCGTCGCGTTCGACAACCTCAATACTGGCGATCGGGAACAGGAGCTGGACGAGGTTTTCGAGCTTTTTCCGGTTCTGCGCGAGCGTCGGAGCGACTATGCCGGAAATCTGTCGGGCGGGCAGCAGCAGATGCTCGCGATAGCACGCTCGCTTTTGGGCCGGCCGCGTCTCCTGATGTTGGATGAACCGTCGCTTGGCCTTGCCTCCATCATCATCAACGATATCTATGCCGCTCTGGGGCGGCTGCGGGAGAGCGGGATATCCATTCTTCTGGTTGAGCAGAACGCACGGCGCGCGATGCGATTCGCCGACTACGGCTATGTCTTCGTGAACGGGGCGGTCGCGTTGGAAGGAGACCGAGACCGTATGTTGGGAAGCAAGGATCTCATTTCTCGATACCTTGGTGAGAAGTAGTGGACAAGCCGATGCCGCCACGGAGCCTCACGCGCCCCAACAGCCGGCGCGGCGGCAAGAAGTCGCGCAACATCGTCTTTCTTGTCTATCGAGACAGCAGCATCTTTACTCTTGCAGGCTTCATCGAAGCGATGATCGTTCTGGAGAACGATGAGATTTACTACGGTACGGCGCCATACAAGGTTTCAATCGTTTCCGTTGATGGGAGCCTGGTCGAATCCTATCTCGGCCTTTCGGTCGCTTCCATCTCCATTGATGAATTCGCGACGGAGAAGATCGATACGCTGGTCATTTGCAGCGGCTATGGTTATCGGGACGCGATGCGCGACCGACGTCTTCTCGACTGGATCGCGATGGCCGCCAAAAGGTCGAAGCGGACCATTGTCGTCGCCACCGGGGCCTATCTCGCCGCGGAAGCGGGGATTCTGGATGGCAAGCAGGTCGTCACCCACTGGTTTGTCCAGGATGCGTTCCAGCTTCGCTATCCTCAGATTCAGGTGCAGAAGAACGTTCTCTTCTTCAAGGACGGAGCGCTGTGGTCTTCGGCCGGAATGACATCGACTCTCGATGTGATCCTCGACGTCATCGAAGCTGACCTTGGGCGCGAGGCGTCGGCCAAGGTGGCGCAACGCCTGCTGGTTTTCATCAGGCGTTCCGGAAAAGATCCGCAGCGAAGCCCTATGCTGGAAATCCAGCTGGTCGACAGGCAGATCGAACAGCTTCATTCGTGGATCGCGTCGAACCTCGGCAAGGATCTGACCGTCTCCGAACTCGCGGATCAGGTGGGAATGAGCGTTCGCAACTTCTCGCGCGTGTACAAGATGAAAACACGCATGACGCCGCACAAGGCGATCGAGATGTTCAAGATCGAAATGGCTCGGAGGGGCCTGCGCGAGACCGAGGAGCGCGTTTCAAAGATCGCGTGGCAGTGCGGCTTCGGCGACGAATCGAACTTTCGCCGGGCGTTTCGCCGGTGGGAGAAAATCGGCCCGCAAGAGTACCGGGAAATGGCGCGCGCCGGGAAAGACGCCGACTGATTGGATGGGAGAAGCGCGGCATGAACGTTATCGAGACTTGCGCGGCCCCGTCTTCCGAAACGGCCCGCATCGTTGAAACTGGAGCGCCGGAGAATGACATTCGCGCCTTTCGGCGGTGTCTGGGCCAGTATCCGACCGGCGTGACGGTCGTGACGGCGGCTC
>Ga0209930_1002674_pt1 | contig 20086 bp, 32 predicted proteins | sample ThiBiot_500_biof_2_FD_183948 | JGI IMG/M metagenome (GOLD analysis project Ga0209930, IMG submission 183948) | Wastewater bioreactor microbial communities from Cape Town, South Africa - Thiocy_cont_500_biof (SPAdes) | ecosystem: Engineered > Bioreactor > Thiocyanate-remediating >... | reverse complement strand
AGCGAAAAAAGAAAAAGAGAAAGATTCGTTCTCATACAATGACGTGTTTTGGACGTCTTTTTTCTTTCTTTTTCTCTTTTTTTCCTTTGCTGCTATTATGACTGTCCAAAACGAGAGAGAGAGAGAGAACGAGAGAACGTTTACATACATATATACATACAGTCAACGGCTGACAACAATTCAAAGATAAGGAATTATATATCACTAGTATGATTCGTATGATAATCAAATGCCGTTAGCCAAAAATACGCTTAAATCTCGCGCATAGCGACAGAAGAAATGAAGTTTTTTTTGTCATCTATCAGATTCTATCATTTGGATTCATTTATATTCATTAGAACAGTCGAAATACAACAAAATTTTCTTTCTCATTACATTCAAGCTTAAGAAAAGACAGAAGAGAAATGGAAGACAAAACTTTTTTTGTTCTATCATGATATGTAATGAAGAAAAAGAAGAAAAAAAAACGGGAATGTTAAGGGAGATGATAGAACTAAAACTACTTCCGTTTTATTATCGCATTTTTAATGGACAGGATATGACTCCGATGAACGGAGATAAATATTGAAAAAAGAAAAATTATAATGATATCAACAGTTGTTCAAATACTAGAAATCGTTTTGAGGTCACATTTTAACCTTTAAATATTTGATTAACTGTAATTTATTTTATTGAGATATTCATGAGTACGTCGACTTCCGATTTTGATTAAACTAATTCATATCAAATCTATGATCATAGTTTTCTTGTCGTGATCTTTGATTTTGCATGATTAGTAATGTTTCATGCGATGTTTATCTTGATAATTAATTTCCAAATAACAGAAAAACATATGTTTTTATGACTATATTAAACATAGAAATTATCCTCATAAGATTATTATGCAAATAAAATAAAACGATGAAAGAAAAGTGCATGATAAGAGAATATCGTAATACTAGTAGTGAGACATTTTTGGTAAATGTTCTGATCAATGGTAGATTCTTTTTTTGGGATTGAAAATTTTCCCTCGCACGATGTTACGTGATATGTTAAAGTTAACATCTGTTTTCTGACGTGTCTTTAAAAAAGTCAAGGAATACGATCCGAGAAGTTTACATTCTTCCTTTTTTTAATTTTTTTTATAACCTTGTGTTACACAAGAATAAGTTAATGACGAATTCGAGGTCGCCATTTCGTTATTGATTCTTTGAATGTCTTCTTGTAAAGTTCCGAAGGATCGACACAATTCGATATCAATGCAAAAATTAAACGAGGCAACGTTAATGCAAGTAGAATCAACGGACTAATTAGCAATTGTTTGTGTTCATCGAGCTGTCGAATAACATGTGCTTTGAGAGTTTGTCTGGTTTGTATTGCTGATCGTCTTCGAGCAGTAGCAATTATAATATATAATGCCGAGTAAAGATTTGCAATAAATGGTACTATCAAATGAAAAAATAAGATGAATGTGTTATAATTCTGAAATGAACGAGAGTAACGGATGATACATAAATAATGTTGAAATGTTTCGTATTTCGATGCTTCTAACGTTTCTTTTTCGTGAGTACTCAGATCGTCGTCTTCGATCGACATATTCATTATCAAATTGTTATATTCTGGTTTAAGTCTTTGACTTGTATACCCAAACAATTCATGATGAAATGGCTCATGAATTATACTTCCAATGATAACAATTGGTAATATTCGAATTATCCATCGAGCCACACGTCTACTCTTCTTTTGATCGAAATTGACACCCTTGGATACGCTAATCGTTCGTTCAATAGCAACACAAGCATTTAACCAGCCATCCAAGTATAAACATACTCTCAACATAGGTCCGATGAATAGACATTCTGTTCGATGGAAAAACGGTTGAACCTGGTGTTGATGTTGTTGTGTCTACTCTTGAATTGCTTGTATCATCTATAACAATACACAAAGCGATACATTTAATGAAAATTTCTGAATACGATAGTTACTCCTGTCAACAACATACATATTACCAAAACTATCCAAAGCTAGACTAGTAGGATAAAACAATTTATGAGGTGAAGAGCCACGAAAACCAGTACAACCCAGAAGACATCGAAACTCATTAGATCTCAATACAACTATACGATCATTCCCAGAATCTACAATGTACATATTATTGTCTGCATCTAAGATAACTTCTTGAGGATAATTGAGTTTGTCACTTGTTGCTGCTCAAGGAACTGTCCTTCCATAGATTTCTCCAGGACGAAAAAGTTGAATTCGATGATTATATGTATCTGCCACATATAAATCAAAATCCGTATTAACAAAGATTCCTAGAGGAGTATCAAGCATATGCGCATCAGATCCTGGAAAGCCAACGCCAGCAAGAACTGTTTTTATACTTGAATTTCTATCCAATGATTTGATTTGACGACAACTTGATCGAATTCTGTCAATGAACAATAAAGTGCATTGTTCCTATCAATAAAAATACCACCACAGAAGCCACAAAAATATGTAACATGTTCGATACTATTCGTAGTTGCTCTCCATCGATTGATCTCACTGCTGTCGTAACTATTTGCATAGATATCACCGGATCTTGGAATAAACATGCTCATTAGATCATAGGATCTATCGAAAATGATTCTGGTTGGAATATTATTACCACTATTCCACTCATAAATACGACCATCATCATTATCGAGTATGAGCATAGTGTCATTCGAATCAATAAATAAAAAAGTGGTCGAAATTTTTCTTTTAATGACTTCATAATTGTAATTCTGTTGGAGTTCCATTGTGTACATGATGATACATTTGGATGATTGTGTGACACGCCGGCATCAACTTTTAATCGAGAAAAATTCACCAAAATATAAAACAAAATTATAATACAATTGTTGATCATCCTTCCGCAACGGCAGACAGAGAAATGCAGTCTATTTGATTATTTTGTTTTGTCTTTGACAAATATTTCTATATAAATTTAATAGAACGTGACATATTAAAGATACTATATCTTTACGTGACTTATTTTTAAACGTAATTCTATAAAAAATATTATTTATTCACAAAAATTTTTATGAAAAGAAAAAAAATCTCATAATAGCGTGTAAACTCTTAGGTAATGAAAACTTTATCGAATCGTTTTTTAAAATTTCCATGTCGATCATGTAAGAACTCGATTAATTCTGGACCATATTGACGAAATAAAGCCCATTTAGCTTTCTCTTCGGCCGCTAAATAATTCGCTGCCGTTGTATTTTCATCTCCTGCCATAGCTTCTGATAAACGTTGAAAGAAAACACTTTTGCGTGCGTCATCAGTGAAATGCAAACCACTTTCATCAAATCGGCGTAATGGTTGATAAGTTTCTTCACCTTTTTTCGGCCTACGCAATGTTTGAATATCATTAACATGGCAAGCCTCATAAACGACTGGTCGTTGTTTTTTTCCCGATAAATTTGTATCCGTTAGTTGTTCTTTTCTTCGACCGAGAAATTTCTTCACATCAGTTAATGTCATATCTAAAACAAATAAATATAAATTCGATATAATCGAAAGAAAACAATAATGTCTACTTTGAAGTAAACGATAAACTTCAACGGCATCTTGTCTTGGTGGCATTTTCGTAAATGGATCACGTGGATACGCATCGGCTAGATCAGGCACATAGGCATTCGGTACGGCATGAGTGGACGTATTCCATCGAATATGATTGACATAAGTCGGTGGTCGTTTTCGTGCAGGTATAGTGAATTTGTCTAGAGAAGGTTGACGAACAACATGTTCGTGAGAAATAGCTGGTAGTGTTGTTTGATTTTCTGATTTTGTTTCTTGTTGAGTTGATGATGGACTTGGTGAAACATTACTTTCTTGTTTTGCTTTTGACACAGCCGATCCAGTACCAATATCAACTAACCATTGATCAAATTTTTCCTTGAAAAAACAAACGTTTTTTTTTGTTTTTCTATAAAAATTCTCATTAAATATGAAAAACAAAATTTACATCGGTTTTCTCTTCGAATAGAACCGCGTGTTCGCGTTTGATTTCTAATAAAAGATCAGCCATTTTATTATTCCGAGATATCATACGTTCTTTGGCTGATAAATGTTTATTCTGATGCCACATAGCAGCTGCAAGTAATTTAGCGCATTTTTTATTTCCCCATAATTTAGCTAAATCAATCGGTAATTGTTTTCGACTATCTTCAGCATAGACATCAGCATCATGCGAAAGTAAATACTCGAGACATTGAACATGTCCTTCGGATGCAGCTTGATGAAGTGGCGTTAATTGATCATCATTTTTTCTAAGAATATAGAAGCAAAATTTCAAGCTAATAACTTTTTGAGTTCGTTTTTTGTTTACACATTTGTTTGTGCATCGTGATCAACAAGATATTGTAGACATTGAAACGATCGTAAACCGGTTTCTTTCGAAATACATAAATGAAGCGGTCGCCAACCAGTTGCACTCGGTGCATTTATATCAACATGAATTGTTTCAACGAGATACGATAGACAATTCAATCGACCATGTAATGCAGCTAGATGAATGGGAGCTAAACCCTGAAACAATCTCAGAATAAACATTTTTAAAGAACAAATATTTCTTTCAAAACAAACATCTTTGCCATAAGTTTGCTCGATAGTTGTAATTTCTCCGTTTCCAATCGGTCCATCACGAATACTCTGTTTAAGCCATTGTAAATCTCCGATAGCTGCTGCCATACAACTATCACTAACTGCTCGATTTTTAGCATCGACAGTTGATTTCGATGAACGTGGCGATGTAGCACGTTCAACTGCCGCTCGACGTTGTTGTTGCTGTCGAACACCAGTCGCTTTAACTTGCCCATTGGTTGGAACAATAAATGGTTGAGCATTTGGTTCGAGACGCGTATCACGATGTAAACGACTGTTTGATATGGTTTCATCGGACAGCATTATTCTCTGCAAAGAAAATCAACACGTTCATTCATAATTCTCTCGTAGACATATTTTTGATCGATTATGCCTTTGGTAAAAAATAATATTTATAGTAAAAAAAATAACACAATGAAACTAGAATTGCTAGAAGAAACAAAAACTAAAATAACACAGTTTGCACTTAATCATTTAGATAATCATGAAACAGAATAAATTGTCTATAAACTAAAATGAGCCGTGTAATAATAGAAGACGTAAGAAATCGATATATTGACAAAGAAATCAAGAATAATGTGTGCTGTGATATATATATGTATAGATAAATACAATCATACATTTAATCTTTATTTTAAATGTATTAAATTTTGAAGCGAATCATTTTTATTTTTATTAACAGAAAGAAGCAGGCGAAAGTACGTACAAATGCTGACATTTTTCATATAGCACTACGAGTTCGTTTTGTAGTTGAAGGTAAAATATAACATTCGAAAAACAAAAAAAGAGTTCCTACTCTGTTTCTTTTGTTGGAACAAAATACTCTAATTATATTTTCGAAAATATAATGTGTTCGAGTTTAACTACCTACTGTGTATTTATTGTTACTGTTCTGCCTAGAAACTTCGTTTAGTTATTCAATAGATCTTTAAAAAACAGAAATCAGTAATGTGATGAAGAAAAATCATTCATTTACATTTTTCTTTTTTCAAGTTGTTTTCACCATGGTTGCCATGCATGCAACATGAGTTTGTCTTCCTTCAACATCCAATCATATGATTTGGTTTTCTTTTGTTCTGTAGATTTGCTTACGTATATATGTGTATAGATTGATTGAGTTTTGACAAATAACAGAACGAAAAATGTGCTCGTTCCTAGAAATTGTACTAAGATTAATGCTATGTGTATGCTGAGAAAGAATTGTGCATGAAATTTCATGGTGAGAACATATACAAATATACATATGAGAAAAAGAAAGAAGAAATGTCACAGAGAGAGAGAGAGAGAAAGAGACGAAACAACATTTAATTTTCAGTCTGATATACGATGGCATTTATCGTTCTTTCTTCTCTGTGAATAAATGCTTCCAGGGCTTCGCTGTATTCTGTCTTCTTCCATATTCAATAAGTATCGAAATTCTCTTTTTATTATAATTGCCGATATTTAACTGAAGATGAAATTCATTAAATTTCTCATAAAACCATTTTCGTCAAGCCATAAAAGAACTCACAGAACAGCGATAAATTAAAATGCAAAAAAAAACGATTCATTATTACTTTTCTTTTTCTAGATATGCGTAAAGCCCTCTATTGGCGTCGTTTATTTCTTCCATTATTTGTTCTCTCAACGATTTCATTAATCTTTCTTCTTTTTACAACAATTACTCACAATCAAGCAAATGATTTTAAATCACATATTTTCTATACAGATCCAGTCACATGTTCTGAGGCACCAGTCATTATTCAGGATAAATTTACTGGTGTGCCATCGAATTATTTAGTCATACCTTATCGTGAATTTGTTATGCGCACATCGATATCATGTCGAGCATTTAAACTTGATAATCCGGGTAAGGATAAATCGAGATTTCATCCGAAATATTCGAAATATCTGCGTGGAGAATTTCCTTATGTTCTACCCTCAACAAATATTACATTCGACGATGTCGAAAATTTCTATAGCAATATTTTACCACGGAAAAAACAATCGGATCTATCTGCAATTGATACATCTTATGCTAAAAATCTAACATTTGAAAATATTCCTTATCGATTTGAAGATGGTCTGTGGCGACCAGAAGGTGTTACGTCAGCTCAACGAACAGCTTTATTAGTGCCATTACAAGGACGAGAATATAATGCCAAAGCATTTCTATTAAATATGCATGCATTTCTACGTCGACAACAATTAACATACACAATTATACTGGTCGAACAGGTAAAAAGAAAATGAAAACATAAAAAAGATTAGTTTGCTCTTTGCCATTTTCACTTAACTAAATCGATGAGTAAATATTAAACGTTTGCTTAACTCATCAAAAAGTATCAATGCTTTTTTTTTCGAATTGATGAAAAGGCATTTTTAAATATTTAATTTTACTTTTCGAGAACAAAGTCATGCACAAGACAGCCACGCACGTTCTCGTCAATTTATTTAACGAATAATCTCATATATCAATTGAATAAGATATCTGTCGTCCAAAGAGCAAAGAAATTCTATCCTCTTTTTCTTTTAAGATTTCTCCTGTGAGTCCGAAATTCAATAAAGGTCGTCTGTACAATACAGCTGTTCAGTATGTCGAAAGACAAAATTTAAATATAACGTGTATTATATTACATGATGTTGATCTATTACCTGAAAATGATGGGAATTTTTATACATGTGAACGAACGCATATCAAACATACGACCTCACGTGTCCTACCGTTGAATACGACACGAGGGTATATACGTTATTATGAATTTTTAATTGGTGGTGTGCTTCTATTGAGTCCGGATATGTATCGAACTTTAAATGGCTTTTCGAATTTGTATTGGGGTTGGGGCGGTGAAGACGATGATTTAGCATTGAGACTTATTGAAAAACGAATGTGTGTGGTGAGGCCAAGTTATGAAATGGCTATTTATGTTGGTATGTATTGAATTTGAATGAAAATATTTCGTTTGAATTTGTTCTATTTTTGCAAATAGGTATACCACATCCTCGTGGTGCGAGAAACGGTGCTCGACATCGTTTATTAACATGGTCAACACTTCGAATGAAATCAGATGGTTTAAAACAAATCGACCCATTGACACATATTGTCGAAGAACGTCAAACATCGACTGTAACTCATTTGAAAGTCGATGCTGATGCTACAGGAAGTCTGAGTTCAAAGACGACGACGACGACGACGACAGCAAAAATAAATTTAGCTTTTGCAAATAATGAAAAATAAAATAACATCACTAAGATATTTGTCAGATAGAATATCAATCGTTCAAAGGTGGCTAGAATAATTTATTATTTATTTGCGATCTCTTCAAAAAAATCTAATGCTTCTCTTTCATCATTTTACTAATCATCATTGTTTGTTTTTGTTTCTCACATTTATTTGTATTATTTTTTAATAAAATCCTTTCTATTAACGTACTTGTCGATTAAGTAAAGGACATTGAAATCGATGCATATTTAATTAGTTTGCACTTTATCCGAAGAACACGACGACATGAATGCTGACGACAGACATTCAGATGTCTGAAGACATACATACGCACACACTACTACAGCAACACGTAACGAAATAATGAATCATCTATTTGATCAAACGGATAAATTAGTTAAGTTTAATCAAAGTGTTTCTCAACAATTACAAATAAAACATGTTCGAAATCCATTTACTCAGACATTTATCGATGTTAAACTTGCCAACCAACTTGGAATTCTCGATAATGGTTACTATCGAAATCGGTAGAGAATTTCGATTGAATAGAATTTAATTCTCACATTGATTTCTTTTCGTGTTTAGTTACGGTGGTTTAATTCCATTAGTACGTTATTCTTTCTCTTTTCTTTTTAATTCAAATAAAATTTATTTAGCACATCGCAGCAACTCAAGGTTATATTGAATTTACGATTCAAAATCAAATTGATAACGAAGAAATGGAGATTGAATATCGTTCGAATCGATCACCTATCGTCACAACTCTTCTAATTCGTCAAGTTTACGATATTTCAACTGAAACTATGCTTACACATCGGCAAGCAATTGACAAAGGTTATCTCGACACGGAATTATTTATCTACGTGTGTGCTGCAATTAGTTTACCTATTCACGAGGCTTTTCAACGTGGATTGATTCTAGGGGAGCTTCGTACGAATACAATTGAACGAAAAATTTCAAAGAAAATCTTTTCACAGCAAGAATCAAGCGATTTCGAATACGATATGATGTTTTCAACATTGACAAATATTGTGAATAGTTTGAGTGAATTCAATAATATGATACATATTCATGATGATTGTCAAATAACATCGGATGGATTAATTCATGATGAAAAAACGGATAAAACGTATTTATTAAGTGAAGCATTGGATTTAGGTTTAGTTTCATTTCAAAATGATTTCACACAATCGACTTTAGTCAATCAATCGGAGAATGTATGAACTTTTAAAAGAGAAAACAAAAGATCGATTTCTTCGGTTTTAGATTTCAAAGACGATCACTGAAACAACATCGATGGAAATGGATATTTCTACTCATGAAGATACTCCAGTAATGTTTCTTTTTTCTTCAATTTTTTAAAAATTCTTATTGAATTTTTTTTCTTTGAAAGCTCTTCTCTGATACATTGATCTTTGACTTATTACAAACTTCGAAAGATAAATCTCATTTAGCCAATCTCAATCAACTTCTCACTGTCATCAATACTTGCTGAAAAAAAAGACAAGAAACACTCGAACTTACTGATATCCTATCTTCTGTATTATTCTTATTTTTTTTTGTTTCTGTGCTCTCAACTTTTGATCGAATTAATAAAATGCATTATTTGTTCAATAGAAAAGAGAAAAAGAGGCGGTTGCTCTGAGAAATAACATACGTTATGGCAACCGTTCTTTTTTCTTCTTCTTTCTGCCTTACATTTGTAAGTTTAAATCAGAATATTCGTTGTACGCACAGTCAACTATGGAATTTCCATTCGATATAAATAAGATTTTACCTCTTGAAATTACGATACTGAATGGAGATTATCGAATTCTTAATCATGGATATGCAGCACGAATATCGTATGTTTGAAAATTTCTTTTGAAATTCTGTCTGATAATTTGAGAATTAAATAGAGCAACCGATAGACTGACATCTGTTATCGAAACAATCGGTGAAGCCTCATATAAAGTAAACAGCATTAGTAAAAATATATGAGCACACATTTTTTTGTGTTTAGGCACAAGGATTACCTGGTCCAGTGACGACTGCAAAAAAATTTCGAATATCTGATCATCGATTATATATTGTCAAAGATTCAAGTGATAATAAGTAGAGATCATGAAATAATGAGATCTTTATTGTTTTTCTATTGTTTGTTTTTATTTTAGAACATTAGGTTCTGTTGTTGGTTTTCTTAAAGTTGGTGCAAAACATCTATATGTCTACGATTCTCATGGTCAAGTTCATGAACGTACGCCTTTATGTTTATTAGATTTTTATGTTCATGAAAGCAAACAAAGATCTGGCTATGGAAAGAAATTATTTAATGTTATGCTTGAAGTAATTTTCATTTCGATTTTTTTTCTCGTTTATTTGCAATTTCTTTTCGGTTTAGTTCGAAAAATGTAATGCTCATGAACTCGCAATCGATCGTCCGTCGAATAAATGTCTTGGCTTTCTTCATAAGCATTACAATCTCTCATCACCAATTCGTCAAGTGAATAATTTTGTTGTTTACAATGCATTTTTCAATGTGAAACCAGATATGACTCAAAATCGTCGATTATCAGCATCAAAACAAAGACAAGAACTAACTTCATGGATGCTACCATCGGAGAGACCTAAACCTCGACCTTATTCCGAACAAAATGACGGCTATCGACAAAGTCGTTTGAGAACGTTAACAGATGAAAATGAACTTTTTAGAAATCCAAGACAAACAACTACAATTGACATTGCAGACCGAAAACCTTATTCAGCAGTTCCGACAATAAACTACAACAATCAATTCAATCGACAAACGAGATTCAATAGAGATGATTCTCTGCCTCCTCCAGCACCACACGTTCCTCGATCTTACACAAATTTATTCAATGAAAACAAGTACATTTCGTTTTCACTTCATCGTTATTCTTTTCTGAACTTTCTTTTTGTCTAGTCCATTTCCAAGTCTTCAACGTTACAATACAAATCCTGTTCTTTCTACTAACAAACAAACTTATACTTACAAAGATTACCAAGCCGAATCTGCAATAAATCCTAACCAAAAAATTGATAAATTTGCTCAACCTGAACCTTTAACTTCTCTTTACACATTTCCTTCGTTAATGAAACCAAATAATAATTGGCGTAAGCCCTATTCTCAACCGTCAACAATTGAAGGATCATCATCAGCTTGGAGACTATTCGGTGTGCATCATGCATGAAGAACTATTTTTTTGCTGATCTCTGTGATATGTAAACATTGTCGATTAAAATTTAAACTATTTTCACCAGTGACATCTTTTATTCGAAAAAAAAGGAATAAAACTTTTCTGTTCTCTGCGTTCTTTACTTCCGAACACACGCATGTCTTTACAACAAATTCCATTTTTGAGAAAAATAAGAAATTCTATTTGAAAATGACGAGTAAACCACGTCGAACATCCATCTTTCGTACGTATATGAATGAATGAAAAAGAAGAAGAAGAAAAACGTTTTCTATCATTCAGAGACCGCCTTATCACCTTCGACAACATTCTATATCGACGCTCTCGAGTTAGTTTTACTATGCACTCTCAATGAAAATTCATCGTCAACTATCTATCTAGCAGATCTCGCAGCCTCACGACCGACAAAATGGGATACGAGTCGAATCGATCAAGCTCTCTTCGAACGTATTCGAATGTCCAATCCAAACGGTCGATTAATTTCGACAAAAAACAAAACATCATCGATATCCAATGATATCATAACTGAAAATCGTTGTTTATATTATCTATCTGCTTGCTATCAAAGACTGTTTCGTCAACGAGTACGTGCATTACTTTCGAATTGCTGTATGTAATTCGATGATTTTATTCTACGTAGAATCAATTTGAATTCATTTATGATGATATTCAAAAACTATTTATCGAACATGCTAAAACAGCTATCAACATTCCGTCTATCTACGAAGGTCAAGATCTTGCAAAGCAATGGGCTGAATTGTTACTTGAATCTCATGGTAGATTGATAAGAATCACGTTCTTTTTTTCGAATTTCTTGTTTTATTCAAGATAATGCTATACTTTCTGAGTATATGGGCAAAATCAATCGAGATCTCTTGACATCAATCAATAATGAAATCAATAATTTCTATGAGAATGTCTTTCGATCTATTTATAAACTTCTTCAGCCACTGGAATATTTCGATAATCAATTGTTAACCATTGTTGAAAGATTAAATCATATATGTCAATGGTCATCGATTGTAAAAGTAATTATCCGCTTATCACGCTCGAAAACATCATCTGGTCGATCGTTTCAAGACACACTCATCGGTTGTTTGCTTTCGAAATCATATCTTCCATCGACTGCTGGCAAACCGTTTCTCTTTTTTGAAAAAGCAAAATCTATGTCTGACCGTGATATCGAAATGACAACTACAACAATGTGGCAAGTAGGAATCATTTAACATTTTCAGAATCTTTTATTTGTAAAAGTTGCGATGATATAGCCGATGCAAATTTATCAGGAAAGTTTGACAGAATTATTTCGAACATTTGTAAAACATGTTGATAGTCGAAACGAAGTTTTGAAATGGATCGGTGATTGTCTCTATGAAAATCAAGGCAAAAACCAGGATTGGTCTATTTACGATTCAACTACAAGTTTTTTGTTTGTTAGTGATGCATTTTCAATGAATCTAAGTGTTATTCTACTGCATCTTGTCAAACCATTTTCCGATGTTTATTCATCGAAATTATTAAAAATCAATCCGATCTACGTGATTACTGATAATGAACATGTACATTTAAAAGGTAGATTAGACTTTCTGATTTATCATTTATTTTTGTTGCTGTTGAAGAATTGTATAAAGAAAAATCGATTATCAATCGAAAAGATGAAAAATACATTGAGAAAAACAATGAATTGACATTTAATTTTATCACCGAGAGTTTCTTCATGGCACATTATGCGTATTCATGTTCAGTTCATCGACTTCGTCGAATTCTATCGAAAGTAACAGAAGATATATCTCGTATTCGCGATGCTTATAAAAATTCCGTCGATAAAAATGGAATTAATCATAAAACTTCACAAGATTTAAGCGAATCTTTAGGCAAATATTTAACAGTTTTTTATAACCTTAAATCGGTTCTAAATGAACCTCGATTATTGGATCTATCCAATGCGTTTTTTACGGGAACGTGCTCGTGGTTAGTTCATCTTGCTTCGATTCAATCGAAAAACGAAGAATCAATATCTCGTATTCGAAAATTACCATTACTATTCGAACCCAATGAACAGTTGAGTTATATTCCCGAATTAATCGTGAAGAATATCATCGATTATTGGAAATTTCTTCTAAGATTCAATTCGGTTTATTTCGAAGTAAAACAAGAAAAGAAAACAATAACAAATTTGAAATTTTCTTTTTGCAAAGTCTATGGAAGATATTCTCAATGTGTATATAGATTTTATTCTGGTTTTTATGGGCGATAGAACTCGTTTGCAGAATCCATATTTACGAGCAACATTAGCTGAATTACTTGAGTTTCTTTTGCCAACGAAAGATAAATTCGAAGGTCAATTTCAATATGAAGTTTCGAGAATCTTTCGTGAACATCCGTTGATCGAAGATTTAGCTCGTACTCTACTCGATGTATTCGTATCGATTGAATTAACAGGACAAGCTGTTGCATTCGAACAGAAATTTACCTATCGACGATCGATGTACGAGATACTTGAATATATCTGGACACTCGATAAACATCGACATGAAATCAAAGTTTGCGATAAATAATTCTTCAAATTTTAGTTGAATTTTGTTGAATTAGAAACTGGCAAAATTTGCTGAGGAACATATTGACGATGTTGAGCCTCCGTTGTTTCTACGTTTTATTAATTTGCTAATGAATGATGCGAATTATTTGCTCGATGAAGCGATCTCGGTAAATCTATTCGCATGTACTATTATTGAGATTTGTTTTTCAGCATATGGCTTCGTTGAAAATCAAACAAGAAGCTAAGGAACGAGGAGAATGGAATGATCTACCGGAACAACAAAGAGAAGAATTGGAAAAATCCTATCAAACTGCAGGTCGTGTTGCAAGATATATGAATATCATGGGAATAAAAACGGTACTTACTCATTTGTTAAACGAATTTTTGCATTTAAGTTTATTTGATTCGTTCAGTTGATCGTTCTCGAAATGATTACCAAAGATATTCAATCGATATTTTGTCATCCAGCAATATCCTGCCGATTGAGCTCAATGTTGAATTATTTTCTTCAACATCTTGTTCGTTTTATGTTTTACTTTTTCTTTTTCTTTGGGAATTATATTGTGGAGAAATAGGTCGGACCCAAACGACGAAATTTAAAAGTTCGAGACTTGAAAGAATATGAATTCGAACCACCGAAACTCGTTGCAAAAGTCATCGAAATCTATTTGAGTTTTTCGCAGTATGATGAATTCTGCAGAGCTGTTTCAGCTGATAAAATGTAGGTCGTCAAAGGACAAAAAAAAAGACATTTATGTTTTTTCTTCATGAAAAGGTCTTACAACGAACAACTATTTCCGCAAGCCGTTGAAGTACTCAATCGTATAAATTATCCGTCAACAAAAATTCAAGAATTCGTTAAACTAACGGAACATATTAAAGTATTGAATGGAGCTTTTCGTTCGAAGGGAAATATTCTTTATTGGTATCATTTAGAAAATCGCAGAGCAATCGAAAACTGAAGAAGAAAATTATGATGATGCACCTGATGAATATCGCGATCCAATTACAGACATTGTCATGACTGATCCTGTTATGTTGCCAAGCTCTCGAAAGATCGTCGATCGTGCGACAATATCTCGACATTTATTAAGGTTTTTTTTTCTCAAAATAATGAATTTATATTCAATCGAAAACTTTTCTAGCGATCAAACGGATCCATTCAATCGAAATTCATTACGTATGCAAGATGTCATACCGCAAACTGATTTGAAACAACAAATCGAACAATGGAAATCATCCAAACGTGGATAATTGTTTTATTTTTTTTTAAATAAAAAAATAGTTGCTCTTTTTCTTTTTATTTTCAAATCATATTCCAGATAAATCTGATTTCTTTTTCATTTTATGAATATATTCTTTATTCGAGAAGTTGTTCGATTAATCAGAAAAGTTTTAATATCATTCGGGTGTGTGTGAAAAAGAAAAAAAACCTTATGAACTATAGACTGAAACTGATCTTTTCTAGAATTTTACTTCCATCACCGACTTCTCCAACTGCAATTATGCCTGGCATAGTCTTAACATCAAGAATGAGAAATTTTATTCGATGTGCTGGAATATCAGGTGCATTAGCAATATGTTTGGGTGTCTATGGTGCTCATGTCATGAAACCTGATACTTCCGATGAACTTCGACGAGTAAAATCAATAAATATTTTATTCGAATTGCATATTTACACTCATTTTACTTTAGTTATTTCAATTAGCTCAAACTTATCATTTGCTTCATTCAGCTGCTTTGTTAGCCGTTCCATTTGCTTCGCGACCAATGATTACTGGTGCTCTATTTCTCGGTGGTATCTCTCTATTTTGTGGACCACTGTATTATCATGCTATACGAGATGACGCTCAATTTCGTCGAGTAACACCCTACGGTGGCATGTTACTCTTAGCTGGTTGGATTTCAATTGCTGTTCTTTAAGAAATAAAGCTTGTTTTTTTAAAATTCTATACGATATATTATATTTGGATTTAAATAAAATATCTGGCATACGAAACAACATCAATATTACAGACGAGATAAAAAATAATGACTGTTATGGAATAAAAGACTAAAGGTTCAGCGTAAATCATCTTCATCGTCATCGAATTGCATCGGTTTGACTGCAGATGTTGATGATGTATTCGTGTTTTGTTCATCCTCTTTGCTTTTCGGTGGACGAACCCATTGTTTAATCAAACGAACAAATTCGGGTTCGATAGCCATGAAATATGGTTTCTAAATTTAAATTAAAGTGAAAAAAACACAAAATAACTTTTTGTTTTCATACTTGACAACGTTGACTAATCAAATCTTTGTCTTCCTGATCGAATGCTTCGAGTAATAATTCAATTCGATCTCTTTCTTCCCATTGATCAAACGACGGATAATCTCGGCAAGCTTGATCAAAAATATTTCTTCCTGCAACACTATCTTCGTTGAACAATTTCAAAAGAATTCGATAGAGTATCACTCGATTGATTCGATCGAAACGTTCCATAGGTGTGAGAATATTCGTGACTTTCTCAAGTAATTCACTTGTTCGTGAATAATTTCCCGTTCGAAGAACTTGCATAGCTGCTTTTTCATATAAATCAGCCGATTGAAAATTTTTATCTTCTTCATCAGCTAATCGTGCTGCTTTGAGATAGAAATCGATCGATATACCACGATCGAACTGTTGAAATTGAGGAGCACAACGCTCGTACAAGATCGCACCTGAATCACGTTGACCACCTTCAGCATACAATTGACCAGCTCGATCGAAATGTTTAGCAGCCGTTGGTAAATCTTTCATTTGCTGTGCCATTTGAGCGGCTTGTTCGAAGGATTTTGCAGCGAAGAATGTACTTCCTTTTTGAATCTGGAGATCAGCTAAACGTAATGAGAGATCTCGGCATTGTTCGTATTTTTCAGCAATACGATAACATGTACAAGCTTTGTCGAATTCGTCGATTGCTGAGTCGATATCTGGTTTCCATTTGGTTAAAGTTGTTTTCAAGTATTTTTCTCCTTGTTTAACATGATCTTCGGCTTCTTTGATTTTAGCTGAGAAATTTATGTTGAACATTCGATCTGAAAGATAGAATTTGTAAGATAACAGAATCCTAAAGTGGTTGTTGTTGTTGTTTTTTCTTTCGAGTTTATTTGATAATAAAAAAAGAAGAAGAAGAAAGAGAGAAAATAATAGATTGTTTTCTTTTTTAAAAGAATTTTAAATGATGATTTCCATTTCACGTGCGTATTGAATCATTTGTGAAGCGATCTCATCAGCTGGCACATGTTCATTTTCAGGCTTCGTTTGATTATTATCGAAATGAAACGATTGATCACTTTGTAATTTCCAGCCGTGCTAAAACACAACATTACACTAACTTCACGACTAGTTTTTTAGTATGTACCTTTTGTGCAATTTGTCCTAATTCATCTGGTTTGTTTAAATAGAGCATACGTGTAGCTTCACTCGATGATACTTTTCGATAGGATTTTTCCATACAAAAAGCGATTTCATCACTAAAAAAAACACGAATATATGAAAATATATTCATTTCGATTATGATTTCTACCGAATTGTATGAAGAAGAATATCCATGAAGAAGGTAAATAATGGTGATGGAACATTGCCTTTGGCAAGAAAAACCTAAAAGGAAATCAATGTCAAGAATTAGACAGAACAAATTGAGACTCGATATTGACCTTATTGTAACTGCCTTCCATTAAATATTGCTCAAGTGAAACTGGATGTTTAATGTATGGATTCGTTTGAATATCTTTCGGTGAAAGTAATTCTAATTCCTACAAGAAATTCTCAATTAATGATGAATAAATTCGTTTCTTTTCAAATAAATACTGTATGAAAATCGGCAAGACGATTTTGTGAGAGCAAACAGAGTAAATTTAAACCGAGTAATAAATAACGGTACGGTGATTCTGGTATACGGCCCCTTTTTAACATTAAAGAAAAAAACGATTGATAATGAAAAGAAAAACAAAGATTTTGAAATGATATACTCAAGATCGAAATAGAATGGTTTCAATTGAGCAAGAGCACGTTCGAATGCTGGTATATCACCTTTTTCGATAGCACATTGCGCAGCAATTTCCAATGTATCACCTAGAAAATTAGTGTGTTTTTTTATGTTGTTTTGCTTTTCACAAATTCTCTTGTGATCATACGAGCGATATGTAAACCACGAGTATCTTCACTCGAATCAGATGGATAAAAACCACCTTCAGTAAATAAATTCTAATCAGTGAAAATAATCGTATTTATTTAGAGTAGAACAATCATACAAAATTACTTTTAATGATGTAAGTAATTCATCAGTTTTACCAACATTTGGTGGTTTACGATTCCATTCGTTTTTTAATTTTTCATATAATGGTAGTGCTTCTTTTAATTTTGCATCGAATGTTGCTGGATTTGCCATCTGAAATCTGAAAAAAACAAATAGTTCATATGACTATACAAAACCCGACATATGTGTTTATTCGAAGAGAAAAAGTTCGATCTGAGCTTTTGTGTGCGTGTGTGTGTGTTAGTTAATAAGTAATAACAACAAACCATCTTCTATTCTATTGGACTAAAATACAAGTGATTCAATTCTAAACGATAATCGATCAATGACTCCATCTATCGACTGCAGAAAAATGACAAAACAAATATTATTTTCGGCAATAATATGCCTCGAATAGTAGTATTAGTATTTCGCGAAAGATTCTGTTCTCATATGTAAAGAAAAATCTTCAATCCATCAATATGTATCCGATTGTATTTGTTCCTAGTTTTCTTTTCTATGTAGCCTCTGAGAAGCTCGTGTGGATACGACGGTAGTGCATATGTGTCCTAAATCCTAGCATAATCAATGGACACTTCTTTGATTAAATGTTCGTTTGTTTGATCCTGAATTTTTGTTATTGTTTATAATGAACCACCGAATGAGGGTGTCAATGGGAACGGAATTGAAATGAACGTTACATTTCATTCAACTCAAAGTTTAGTTTTCGATGGTTTACTTTGGATATAGGTTGAATGAGACTTATTTCGAAATCATTTTATTGAAAAATATCAATATAAAGATCGAATTAATCTTCGTTCGATTGCTGATGAGTTTCTTCGTGAAATATCAAAACATTTAATTTTATATTCGTTGAGGGTGAAAGACTCTCGAAGAACCAGCTGTATTTGCCCGAAATATAAAAAAGGTAGTATTCATAATTTTATGATAGGAACGGTAGGAATTTAGCTGTCAAGCTAACAACTTTACATACAAACCTTTAGGTTCTACTTGAATCTATAAAGGTCTACTTTACTATTCACTTTTCTGAAAGCTTTCACATACTAATCGTCATTTTCACGACTATAGAATCCTTCGTTTGAAAGTCTGATATCAAGATCTTATTTTGCTTTATCATTGACACATAGCAATCATTCAAATATGTATAGAAAATTTCTGTCTTTAAAATTTAGGCCTCTGAATATTAATGTAAACCCCCTTCCAAAATAAAACACCCGGGGTCTTGTATTTAGAGGGGTTTTCTAATATGTTTTCCTTTAAAAAAAATTCGAAAACATTTGAAATTTCGATGGTTTTTCATCTTATTATATTTATTTTAAACAAATAGTACAAAAAAGTTTATAACAAATATTTCGAAAAGGTAAATTTCATGCCATAAATTAAATCAAAACTACAAATGATCATTTCCAGAACTGTTTGAGATTCGTTTGTGTCATTCTACTGCTGTCGCTGATTTTCTTGGTAATCTCTTCTCTAGCAGCATTTGCTTCACGTTGAATTCGATTATTGTTTTCATCACTAATATCTGTAGAAAAACATTGATTAAGAGAAGAAGGATCAAAACAAAATCCGCTTAAAGCACGTGGGTAAATTGGTGATTCATCAAACCATGTATAACCAATATCATGGAAAGCCACCTTGAGATCGATGCTTGATAATGTGCGTAACCACGCAGACTTTGTTAAACGTGTACATAAGATACGTGATTGTGCCGACGATAACTTCACTTTATTTCGAGGACCGTTAATATCGAGCCATTCTTCAGCAACATCATAATAGTGTTGTTTAAAAACACTAAATACACTAACAGCGAGAGCTTGTAAATACATTGTTGTACCGCCGGGAACAATGGCCACTACTACACTTTTTTCTCTCAATCGACGAATACTATCTTCTTTTAAATGAGTCGTTGCGGAATCCATAATTAACAACTATTCCTTTTGCATATTGTTGTCGTTCTAATGGACTTATTCGACCTTGTCCTTTAAATAATAATGTTGGACTAAGACGATCATTATCTTCAGCAGAAACTGTGAGAATAGCAGTAGCAAATCTCTACAAGAAAATCAAATTCGAGCCATCATATAACGCAAATGCTATATTACTTTGCTTGGGAGATTTCCTGATATGTCATTGGATGTGTTAACATAATTAATGGATCTTTTCGTTTGATCGCCAAACAATGCCAAAGGACTCTCGTCGAAATGTCACTTTTTCACGACGGAATTTCTCTGGTAGTGTCGAAGAATTCGATGATTCA
>Ga0209930_1002673_pt1 | contig 20113 bp, 24 predicted proteins | sample ThiBiot_500_biof_2_FD_183948 | JGI IMG/M metagenome (GOLD analysis project Ga0209930, IMG submission 183948) | Wastewater bioreactor microbial communities from Cape Town, South Africa - Thiocy_cont_500_biof (SPAdes) | ecosystem: Engineered > Bioreactor > Thiocyanate-remediating >... | reverse complement strand
TTCATAAAACATGGTCGATCACCAACTAACATAAATCGTTTCTTTCGAAATATTGCTCGTGAATTTGTCGAATAATTATATTTCTACTATGATTATTTCAATAGATTTTCTTTTCGAATAGTAACTGATGCTTCTTTACCGAAATTAAACTATGCTCAAGGCCATTTTCACGGCAGCATTCGTCTCAATATTAGTTCGTTTCGTTTTTATTTAAATCTTTTGAAAATATGATTTGTTTGTTTAGATATAGAAAAAGATGAAAATAGAAACTATCAATATTCTCCTAATAAATATTATGAAAAGCCATCACGACCATCAAAGCAACCCAGTAATAATATTCTCGTTCAATGATATTTTCATAATTAGTTATTTGAAGATAGTAAATGTCCTGATGATATGATATACCTATCAACTGTAACACAAATGACTATTCCAACAACATTATCGTCGTTTGTCAGTATTGTTGGAGATTTTTTTAATTCAACATGGTACAGTTATCCAACGAAAAGTTCAATTGGACAAAAAAATCAAATTGGATCAATTCGTACAATTACTGATGAAACTTTAATTAAATATCAGTTCAATCAATGGCATTTTACACAAACATGACAAGGACCAGGCAAACAAATTAAATCGGTTGATTTTGGAAATTTTGTGCTCGGTTCATATACAGAATATATTTTAGGACAAGCAATCTGTCAAGGAGATGCTATTCGTATTGATTTTGGTATTGATTGTTGTGTCACAAGTATGACTACTGCTAAAAGTGCGCTCGATGAGGGACATGTCATTGGTATTCAACAAGTACAACAACTTCTTTATATTGAAGATTTTACAACCTGTAACGCAGCTCGAACAACAAATAATATCAGATAAACAATTGACTACAAATGATTATTATTTTACCTGGTGGCATATACAACTATGAACTTTTTTTTAAAAGCTTTTAAATAACCGAAAGATAAATCTTATTTAAAATATAGAAAATCTAGATTCTGTTCTCGATATTTTTGCTTTTTGTTTTGACAAGAAAGTATGTCACGCGTTTGTAAATGATTGATAAATAGATATTCATTCGAGTGAAGAAAATGATTGGTTAACCAAATAAAAAAAAGGTAGTAAACGATGACGATAGTTGAATATTCACATTTGGACAAAATCAAACGAATAGAAAACCGTTAGTTTACTTCCTTTTCGTTAAAATATTGTTCGAAATGGAAAGAGAAGAAACAGTGACTTCAGATGATGGTTTTGCTGAAGATATTAATGAAAATCTTGTGAATTTTGATCGTTTACATGTGTTTGATCCTTTATCTGAATATGGAATTGATCAACTCGATGAACATCGTCCATTGTCAAATGATGATGAAGATGATGATGATCATTCATTGTCACAAGTCAATGGAAATCGTTTCAATGAATTGATTTACAAATATGATATTCAAAAGATCTATGCTGAGTATCTTTACCTATTAGAAGAATATGAAATCATCATTGTGTGTGATGATTCTGGTTCAATGACAACAGAAATTGAAAATACAAATCTAACTCGATGGGATCTTTTATCTTTTATTGTCAAAATAGTTGCAGATATTAGTATTGTTTTCGATGAAAATGGAATCGATATTTATTTTCTCAATCGACCAGAACATTTAAATGTCAAAGATGTCGAATCAATCGATCGAATGTTTTCGAAACGACCTCGTGGTTATACACCATTGAAACGTGTTCTTCAACATATCTTTCAATTACCTTCGACACGTCGAGGAAATGATAAGAAAACACTTGTTTTTATTGCAACTGATGGACAACCAACGGATGAAAAAGGAAATGTCAACATCGAAGAAATCGAAGATCTTATGAATAATCAAAGAAATGCTCAAACAACTCACGTTATGTTTCTCATTTGTACTGATGATCGGGAACAAGTTAAATATTTATCGAAATGGGATGAACTCATGACGAATGTTGATATTACTCAAGATTATCATAGTGAAAAAGCAGAAGTTGAACGTTGTCGAGGCAAAGAATATCCGTTCTCACTCGGTGATTATATTTGTAAAGCGATACTTGGTGCCGTTCATCCGTTTTTTGATGGACTCAACGAAGAGAAACCTCTTCTTCACATTACAAAACATTGAAATCACTCTTTTCTTCATAATTGTTTCAGTTTCAGGAATAAAGATACAAATCTAATCTCTTCTCTTCACAAATTCTTTGTTACACTTTCAGACATCGATCTTCATTGAACATATATATCATCTCAGTCGTTCGCCTTCAAAATATTTCTTAGAAATTCTACGATGTACTCAACAGTAGAAACATTTCTCCTCTACAATTCATTTAGAAGATACATGACCAACATAACAAATAAAATGAAATAAAATTTATATCAATCTTCAGACTATGTGATCTTTTTCGTACTTTTCAATGTAATATTGTGCTTGTTCTGACTATCTTGAGGGTGGATTCGACAATTCCCAGGACGATCAATACGGTCGCCGTGGCGGTAACAAAACGACAGTGTTAATACCAATACGGTATTTGAGATTTCGCTTAACTGCTTGTAAATTTCATCCAGATTTAATGCTCTGAAATTTAAATTTGATATATTTTTTTATTCTCTTCGTAATAATCGTTGTTTCATACTTTAATAGCTTTTAATTCGCGTATAATCCTGATGTGATCGCTAATTGTAACGAAATTTGGTCGCTGGACTGAATGAAATATTCTTTTCGTTACGAGTGATGAAATGGAGAAGTATGTCTCCAAATCATGTTTATACAAAAGGAAAGACACGCTTTATATACGTCAATATACGATACACATTGACACATTCATCGTTCATTGCTTTATGCACAATTGTCACGATGAGAAATATGTCGATTGAATACGACTGTAATATCATGATGAGCAATCAAAGATTGTCTTCGATTGATTCGTTGTGAATCGATACATGAGTAAATATTTATTTTTGATGAGAAAACATTTGTAAAATGTTCTCATCAAGAAACTAAATCATTGTCATTCGTCATGTTTTCTTATCTCAATTAAAAAAACAGTTTCAATTTGTTTTCTTCGATTATTTCGATAAAAGTTTCAAAAAAAAATGTCCGTTGAAAAAATGAAAAAAATGCGTCGAATGCCAACTTGGTACGACATTGCTCAATTAGTTATTGCTCTATTAGTTCCATTGACTATCATTAGTTATACAATCATTGATAATAATACCGAAAGATCAATTGCTCAAGAGAATCGTTTCCAAGATTTGAAAATAGCCGATGAAAGACATGGGCAAAGTTTGGTTTTACTAGAAGAAGAACAAGAAGAAGCAACTTTAGTTCATTATTTTGATTCGTTGGCCAAATTATTGGAAAGAAATCGTCATTTAATCAATCAAACAAATATTGCTCGATTCAAAACTTTGAATGCTTTTGCTCAATTAAAACCCAAACGAAAACTTCTTCTGATTCGATCGTTAATTGAAAATCGATTAATTCGTGTTCATGACAAAGGTCCGTTTCTCGATTTGTCATTAGCCGATCTCAATGGTTTAGATCTTTCGAATAATGTTCTTGATAACAATGAATTGATTTGTATTCATCTTTCCAAAGCTAAATTAATAAATTCATCATTCAAAGGTTTATTTCTTCATGGTTCAATGTTTAATGAAGCTCATTTAACACACGCTGATTTCTCTTCGACAACTATCTATGAATGGAGATGTGGAGGTTATTCCAATGCAGGCACTTTCTTTCGACGTGCGAATTTAGATCAATCGAACTTTGATTCTGCCAAATATATAAAAGCGATTTTTCGTGGCTCGTCAATGATCAACAGTCAAATGAATTCGTTTAGTTGTACGAATTGTGTTTTTTCTATTTGTCAAATGAATTCAATTCGAATTACGAATTCGAAATTCATTTCTGAATACTCTCCAACTGGCTCATTTCAAAATACAAATTTAACTTCAGCATCCATTGAAAAGACTTTATTTGAAGATATTTCAATGAGTCAAGCTGATTTATTGTTCACAAATATCAGTCAAACAACATTCAATCGAACTGATTTCACATTTGCCAATTGGAAAGACAGTTTTCTCAATCAAAATTCGATTTATAATGCGACGTTCTTCTTTACAAATTTAACAAATTCATTTTGGAATGAAACCAATGTTTTTCATTCGGTTTTCAATCGAACTGATTTAACCAATTGGAAATTTGTCAATGGTTTGTGTTATTTTTGTATTTTCGATCAAGTCGATTTCTCAACTGTTGATTTCACCAATTCATCACTCGATGGAACTGATTTCAGACGAACTAATCTGAAATATGAACAATTAATCTTTGCTAAATCAATTCACAATATTATTTTACCTAATCAAACTTTCTTCTAACCTTCATGCTTCATTTATTTCATTTATACACTCACAAATAAATATTAGCTTTTCTTTCGTTTTTTTCTCTTTTTAAAAATGCAAATCTCTGAACTAATTGAAAATCAACATAAACAAATAAATAAACTTTATCAAGTTAGATTTATTCCGAGAGATTCATTTATTTGTTTTGTTTTTCATTTAATCAAATAGAATTATTTATTAAGTAAAGGAAATATTGATGATCAACAATCTTGGTCAAATCAATTTCAACAAACGTTAATTCGACATTTAACAGCTGAACAAATTCTTCTTTTTCCTGCATTTGAAAAATATATTGACAAAGGAAATCAATTGAAACATGAAGATTATATTCAACATAAACAAGTTCAATTCTCTCGTCTTTATTAAATCTATTTCAAACTTTATTTAGATTAAACAACTTCTATTGTCTCTTCAAACAATAACAATCACTGATCCACAATTTCAAAATACGTTTCATCAATTAATTCAACTATTTAATCAACATATTCAACGGTTGGTTTATACTCTACAAATTGTACTTTAGGATTATATCTTTTGTTTTTTATTTATTTAGAGAACAAATTCATTTGAATCAATTAGAAAAAGCAATTTCGAATGAAATGAATTGTTCATTAACAAAATCCTTTCAACAAACAATTCATTCAAATCAAATCAAGTGATTTTTCATTTAATCATTTTTATTTTAGTTATTCAACTAGAATTTTCTTAGAGTTTATCCAACGTCATCAATAAATCCACCTATATAAACACTCGTTTTTTTGTTCTTATTTCTTTCATTTCATTTTATTTCTGAATAAGATCGATTTGTACTGAATAACCTTTGTATATAGTTGTTCTCCTTCTTCGAGTAAAAAAAGAAAAGAACGCAAAATCGCACGTTATTTCTGTTTTGTTGTGTGATATAAATAGCACAAGAGCATTAGTAAAGTGATTCAAATTTCTAAAAAAAAATGTCTTCAACAGAAACAGCATCACGAGGAGGTTCAGGAGCTGCTGGTCTTAATAGTCGAGAAGGAGATGCAGCTGCTGCATCTGGACAAATCAATGGACAAATTAATTCACTACAACCACAAATTAATCAAAGTAAATTTCAAGATGAGAATTCAAATGAAACAAACAAGATCTCAGATTTGTCAAATGAAAGTGGATCACGTGGTCTTAGTGGAAATAAACAATAAGAAAACAAAAACATTTGTTGAATTTGTATTATATTCTCTTTTAATAAACTTTGAATTGTTTTCAATTTGAGTGTATAATTGTCAGTATTGTTCCTCTTTCTCTAGATTGTAACAATGATTGACAATGTGAAATCTTCTGAATCATATGAATATGTTGAACAAAAAACGAAACCTATTCGACGTTTTATTAAAAAATTGTTAAATGATTGGTCATTCGATTTAGCATCAATGATTGCATACAATATTTTTATTTCAATTTTACCATTAGCTATTGTTCTATTTGGTATCATGGGTTTTATCTTAGATAATCATCATGAAACACAACAAGATCTTCAAAATCGAATAATTCAATCATTTCCATCTGATAATGCAACTCAAACTGGAATTAAACAAGTAATTCACTTGAAAACAATCGATTGAATCACTTTCAAATTTAGATTGTTAATTTAGCATTTGATCAATTGTCTCGTGATGCAGGAGGAATCTTCGCAATTGGAATCTTATTTTCAATGATAACTTCATCTCGTTTATTTGTTTCAATTGATAAATCAATGACAATTATTTATCGTTTACCTCAACGAACATTTGTTCGCCAAACACTCATGTCAATTTTAACTTTAATTGTATTTGTGTTTCTTTTCTTGATTTTATTCTCAATAAGTTCAATTCCAACAATTGTTCTCAATTTAATCGATGATAATGGAAAAATATTTGCAGTATTTTTATGTGGAATTCTCGTTTCTCTTTTAGTTGGATTTATTTTATTTGAATTTATTTATTTAATAATTCCAAATAAACCAATGAGATTTAAACAAACTTGGTGTGGTGCACTGATCGCAAGTTTTATTTTAGAAATTTTTATTATTTTATTTCCATTATATGTTAGATATTTTATGGGAAATTATGCAGGACAGATTGGTTTTGCAATTATTTTAATTTTATTTTTTTATTATTTCGCAATAATTTTGATTATTGGAGCACAAATCAATTGTTTTTTCTTTGAACATTATCAACCATTCGATGAAGCAATTGGAACAATTATTCACAAACAAAATCAACCTAAATCAAACGAGAGAACACACTCATAAACTTTGTCTTTGTCAGAGAAATCAATCACGTGTTGATACATGTGATCTTAGTTTTAACGAAAATCAATAAAAAGGAAAGAGAAAGAAAAGATTTGTATAGACTTGACATGTGTTTTGAATAAAGAGATGAAATTGGAAAGATCGAGTGGAATTCTTGTTCATCTAAGTTGTTTACCATCGAAATTTGGAATTGGAGATTTAGGACCTGAAGCCTATCGATTTATTGATTTTCTTGTTGAAATAAAACAAAAATGATGGCAAATTTGACCATTAAATCCAACGAATTGTCGTTTTCCTTATTCGAGTATTTCTACATTTGCTGTAAATTATTGGTTCATTTCACCTGATAAATTATTTGAAGAAAATCTTTTAAATGAAAATGATTTGAAATCATTTGATCAATATGAATTTCATGATGAATTTGTTCATTTTCAACAAACGAAAGAAAATTGTGAAACTATTTTAAATGAATTTTATGATAATGAAAAAGATTGAATCGAAGATTTTCTTTTGTTTGTAACAATCAAAGACAAATTCGGAAATGTCGTTTGGTCAGATTGGCCAAAAGAATATATCGTCATCGATATTTATTAACTTTACATGAATTTCGTTTAGCAAATCGAATTCGTTTTGATTATCATTTATTTGTTCAATACATTTTCAATCAACAATGGAATCAATTGAAAACTTATGCAAATCAATTCGAAATCAAATTAATCGATGATTTACCGATGTATGTCGATTATGATTCAGCTGATGTTTGGGCCAATTCACATTTATTTCTATTAGATTCAACTACGAAGAAAGCGAGATTTGTATCTGGATTTCCAGCAAGTAGTGGAGATTCAACAAGAGTTATTCTCTTGGTGGATTCAACGGTTAATTCACAATTTAAATCGAGTTCATTTCCTGAGAATTGATCATTTTCGTGCATTTGTTTCTCACTATCGAATTCCCATTGATTTGAAGACTTTCGAACCACAAATATCAAATGCGCAATGGATTACAACACCGTAAGAATTTATTTCAAAGATTCTTTTTTTTTTGAAAAACTATAAAATACTTTTTAATGGATTTCAATTGTTTGAAAGTTTAAGAAAACGAATCGTAAATGAACTTCCATTGATTGTTGAAGATTTAGGTGAAGTAACAAATGAACTTTTCAAATGACGTAATCATTTTGGATTCTATGGAATTCGAATCTTACAAATGGATTTTTCAACATATGCTGATAATATCTATTCGCCACATCATTATGTTACAAATTCAATTGCATATACTGCTTCATTTCTTTTTCTCTCTTTCCACTTTCAACTTCAATTGAAATTTGTTGTAGAAACGCATGATAATGCAATTGCAATCGAATGGTGGAACGAATTAGCTTCTCAAGAAGAAAAACAACAGTTTATTGAATATATTCAAAGACCGTTTGCCAATCAAAATGAATTCATTGGAGATTTGACACTAGAAGAACATATCGACAAATATATAAATTGGGTGCGATTATTGTTCTAGAAGATTTCTTATCGATTCCAACAAGATTCAATGATCCATCTAGAGATTCATCAAATTGGTCATGGACATTTCAATGGTCTCAATTAACTTCAAATATTAAAAATCAATTGAAAAGATATACTCAAATCTATGGACGAGATTTAATCTATGGAAAAGCTATTCCACCAAAAGATATGATCATGAAAGACGATTCTTCTTTTTTTCAAAAATAAATCCACGTTATGCGAACATGTGTCACTCAGTATGCAATTTTGTACTCGAGCGAACGTTTCTCTAGGAAAGAACGAAAGAGAAGGAAAGAGAAGGAAAGAGAAAAAAACGTGTTTGCCTAGTATATTTAGTGTGGACTAGTGAATATTCTTTCTATTTGTTCACTTTATTGTTTTACTCAACGATACTTTCATTTCTTATCAAGTTCACGCTCGTTTTTATATAAAATAAAGACGAAAATCTCATTTTTTTTCTTAAAAATTAATTTCGAAGTAAGTTCATTGACGACGATCACGTGTTCGATCAACGTGATTTCTTTTCTAGACAAAAAATGGTTTTCGAAAATATAGCGGCGTTTTTTGTTGACAAATTTCTCGGAAATTATATCGAAGATATCGATTCACATCAATTGAAAATTCATTTATGGAATGGTTCGATTTTTCTCATTCTTTTGTCTTTTCGTTAGTTTTCATTTTGATTTTAGGCGATATTACTTTACAAAATGTACATTTAAAAACAAATGCTTTGGTTAGTTTGTTTTGTTTGATTTCGAATTGAATTGATAAATGATTAAGTTTTAGAATGATATGAATGTTCCTGTTGAAATTCTCACTGGTTATCTCGGTTAGTTCAATTGATTTGATAAAGAAATCATTTTGATGAATTCGTTTTAGAACAATTGAAAGTTCACATTCCTTGGAAACATTTGTATGCACAACCAACCAAAATTGAAATCGATGGACTTTATTTACTTGTGACGGCGAAAACAGGTTTTGCAAATTGAATTTGAAGAGAGATTGAAATTGTTCGATTTGTTTTCATTGAAGATATAAATTATTCGATTGAAAAAGCTGAAGAAGATGAATATGCATCGAAAATGAATGAAGTCAATAAAGTTGAACATTTTCGTCATCAACGAGAACTTTATGAAATCAATAAATCGAATCCACATCATAAAGATACATTCTTTCAACGATTACAATTTCATATTTTAACAAATCTTGAAATTGACATTCGAAATATTCATATTGCTTTTGATGACAAAACAATTAAATCTTATCCTTTTCAATTTGGAATTCACCTTCAACATTTTCAACTTATTGTAAATTATTCTTCGCTCGTTTGTTTATCTTTTCAACTTTTTCTCTCTTTTCTTTAGATTACTGATCAACAACAACAACAACAACAACAAAATGAAAATAATCTCATTTACAAAGTTCAAAATCTCAATTTTTCTCATTATTTTTAAATAAAATTTGTGTTTTTAGTTTGCTGAAATTAGTAATTTGGCATTTTATTGGAATTCGAATGTGAAATCAAGATTAGATTTATCCAAAGAAGAAATTCTTGTATTTTACTTTTCGTTTTTTTTAATTTCTTCCCCACTTTCAACAATTGTTTTAGGAAGATTTACAATCAAGAAAATTGAATGAATATCCGAAAATGAATCTGAGTAAATTGAATTGAATTCCATTTCGAATGTTAATTGTTTTTCGTTTGATTTTAGTAATTGAACCATTAAATGCCAAAGCTCAATTGAAAATCGCTAAGATGAGTCAAGAACAAGATTTTCAACGACCAGTTTTAGATGCTGAAGTCAATTTCGATGAAATTTATTTAAATGTAAATAAAAATCAATACGCGGATTTACTTGATTTTCTTGAACATCAAGATTATCTCAATAATAAAAAGAAATTTATTAAATATTATCAAATCTTTCAACAAGATCAAACGGATAAAAATGCTCGAACAAGGTTTTTTTTTTGACTTTTCTTCGAATTGAATTTTGATTTTTGATGTGTTGACATTTAGATGGAGATTTGCTTGTCAAATTGTGTTAAATGAATTCGTTCGACCACGTTTAGCGTCTTTTAAATGGGAAACGATCAAAGAAAATGTTCGACGATACAAAGAATATCAACAAATCTATCTCGATCAATTGAATCATAAACATGTTAAACAACATCAACAACGAGCTAAAGTAACTTCATTTTTATTTTCTTCGACTTTTCTCGATTTGAAAATGAAAGGAATTGGAAAAACAAATCGATCTTTTCAATTTAATTTATATTCGACGTCTTGCTGATATTCAAGTAAAATCCATTTCGATTTCTTTGCGAGACAAAACACACGTTCGATTTTAGTTTAAAAGACAAAAATTAGAAGAAGAACATTTATCTTGGTGGGACAAATTCAATAATTGGTGGAAATCGAATTCAAATGAAAATAATCAAGGTTTCATTCACATTTATTTACATAGATTTCAAATGATCGTTTGTTTTGCTTTTAAAAAGAAAATGTTCCATTGACAAATGAAGAGAAATTACAATTTTATGAAGCCATTGGTTACAAAGATGACAAAGTATCCGATCAAGTTTATTATCCTCAACAAGTTCGATTGATTTTCATTGATCTCTCAAGAATTATTCTTGTTTTTTTTTTAAATCTAGTATGTCGATTTAAATATCGAATTGAAATTAAATTTAATTGAAGGCAATGTTTGGTCAATGATTCAACCGAATGATTCTCAGTTTGTTATTTTTCATTTTTGATTTTCTTTTGAAAATCTATTTGTGTTTGAAGATTGAAAGTGATTAGTCGAGCATCGATTTGTCAGAGTCAATTGGATTATCAACGACGACCAGCCAAAGATGATTTGGCGTAAAAAATATTTTCAAAATGATTTTCAATTTGACAGAAAATGTTTTGTTTAGATTGAAATTGGAAATCGATTCATTTGAATTGGCTGGAATTGATTCGGAGAAATCAGAATTAAACTTAAGTCGACCGATTTTAATCGAACCATTTGAAAAGAAAGAAAACAAAGAAAAGAAATTAATTTCAATTGAATTCGAAAGTAATCCTTTGAATACAAAACAAGATTATCGATTGAGTTGTTTGACTGAATCATTATTAATTAATTATCATGCCAATACAATTAATCAATTGATTCAATGTTTTCTTCCTGATCGACATCATGATCTCGAAGGGTAATTTATTTCGTTTTATTTTCCATGTTTTCATTTGTCTTTGTAGAATAAAACGAGCGGCTTATTCGATTTATACAGATATTAAACATCGAACTCAATTCTTAGTTAGTGAAAATCTAAAAAAGATTCAAGATTTAGATGTCAATGTTGATCTACAATCGATTTATTTTCTTCTTCCACAAAATGGTCAATTAACTGAGTGAGTCAAATGACGATTGTTTCGTTTTTCTTTTTATCTTCATTTTCACTTTTGAAGATCTTCATCAAAACTTTGTTTGGATTTGGGTCGATTAACTTTCAAAGGTGGAGAAACAAATATTGAAAAAGCTGATGACATTTTTCATGATGCCAAATCAAATTTGGATGATGATGAAAATCTATCTGCATCAGTTCCTTTACAAATTCAATTAGAAAATCTTCAAATTCTTTTGGTTGAAAATGAAAATTGGTTCGATTTAACATTAAAACAAGATTCACTTGCTCATCTCATCAAACCAATTACTATTACAATCGATATATTCAAATCACTTGTCATCGATAATCCACAAATTCCAATGTTCGTTCGTTTTCTTTTTAAAAAAGAAGAAGAAAACGAAATTTGTTGTTGATGTTTTAGTTGGAAAGTATCTGGTGAAAGTAATTCGATTGAATGTCCTTTGTCTGACACACGAATCTTTTCTTTAATTCAATTGATCAATTCAATTCCATTGCCCATGCAAAATCAACCAACAACAACAACAACAAATCAAAAGAAAATTGAAGAAGAAAATTATTTGAAAAGTGTCAAAGATCATTATGAAACCATTGAAAATTTAACTTCAGTCAAGAAAATTCTACGTGAACAAGAAGAAAATGATGCTCAACAAATTGATTCACAATTGAAACAACAACAATTGATTCAAATAAAAGCTTGTTTTCAAATTCCAAAAGTATTTTGTTGATTATCGAATTTTGACTGATGATTTATCTTTTGATTTAGATTACAATTCTATTGAAACGATCATTAATTGATTTTACTGATGTTACTGAAGATTTCCTTTCGTTGACTTTGAATGAATTTGTTGTTTGTAGTCAAATTGAAACATTTGATATTAAAATGAATTCATATTTAAAAGATTTCGATGTTAAACATGAACAATTTCAAATAAATAATCTTGAAAAATTTCGTTTAATTACAAAAAAGAAAAGTGGAAATTTGTTTGAAATCAATGCTCTTTTAACATCAACAGCAAATCCAAAGTTTACTGAAGGTCCTTATCATAAAATAGAAAATCATCTTTCTTTAAAAGTCAATCATCTTCAAATTCATTTTCAATTCGAAGTTATTTCTTCGATTATTCAATTTATCAATCAATTTCGATCGAATTTATTTCTTCTATCGACAACAAACTCATTGTCATCGTCACTTCCTTCTTCATCTCAATCACAAGTTGTTGAGTCATCTTCTCCATCATTTCAAATTCAATTTCAATTCGATGGAATTGATTTGTTACTTTCATCGATTGACAATTATTTTCTTTATTTTCAATTGGATTTATTAAAAGGATTCGTCTCGAAGAATAATTCATTGATTTTACTCAATTTGATTGTTAAAAATCTTTCGTTAATCGATCTCAATTCGAATTCATTTTATCGAGAAATTCTTTCAAAAGAAGATCCATCGAAAGATTTACTTCAATTGGATTTATCTTTATTTAATTATTCAAATAAATTAATTGAAAAACCTTCCGATGCTCAATCGTATCTCAAAGGTTATTTACAACAAATTCGTTTCATTTGTCTTTATAAATACATCGATCTGTTTGTCACCATTGCCAATTCATTTCAATCGTCATCTCCATCTCCATCTCCATGTCAACCATTATCGAATGATCAACCATCGACATTGTCTTCATTGATTGATAAATATCAAGAGAATTCGTATGAATTTCAAATGGATTTGACTTTGAAAGGACCTTTGATTGAAATTCCATTGAATTCATTTTCACGCGAATGTTTAAACATTGATCTGGGTCAATTGATTTTTCTGTCGGATAAAACCAATTCGAATTGTCAAGAAAAACATTCGATTCGATTTGAAAATGTTTCTATTTTCAATATTTTGCAATGTTCACCATTCGTCATTTCAATTCAACGATATTTCAATTCAAATCAACAAAATCGAATTCAAATTGCAATTCAATGGGATTCAATCGATTTTCAATTGTCCAAATATGATTTTCAAACCATTCAAACGATTCTCAATCAAAATTTACAAGAGAAACTTATTTTTAAATTTCCTAAAATTCAATCGTTTGATCAACAATCTCCAACAACAACAACAACAACGACGACGACAATTAGTCAACCCATTCGAACCAAACAAAAATCTTTATTATCCACAGAAATTCAGCTCGATTTCTTAATAAAACAAATTGGTTTTACACTTTTTATTGAAGAAAATGATGAAATATCACGAGATGACAATTGTAAATTTGTTTATTTAGCTATTGAAACTATTCAAGCCAAATTGAAACTTTATCAAAATTCAACTTTTGAAGCCAATTTAATTATTCAAAATTTCATTGGAAATGATCTCAAACAAATAGATCCATTTCATCAATTTATCAATAAAGGTTTTCAAGTTCAACAGAATTCGCCTTTTCTCATTCTCAAATTAAATCAATCCAATTCAAATCAAACTTTTCTTCATGGACAAATTGAAAGTTTTACAATTTCAATCAATACGGATTTTATTAATTCAATCAATCGACTATTAAATACAAATCAACGAAATACACAACAAAATCAACTTAAACAATCCACTCCAATTGACATTAGTCTTCCACCAACTTCAACATATATTTCCAAATATAAACCTCAACCATTACAACCGATTCCAGAACAACAAAAACAAATTCAATCCAATGAAAATGAAAATGAAAATGCTCATCAATTGAAATTAGATTTAACTGTAAAAGCATCTCAATTGATTTTAGTTGAAAATACAAAGAATAATGATTCGAATTGTCTTGTTTTTAATATCGATTTACTTGTTAATCTAATTCAAATCAATTCTCAAACGAAAATAGCTGCACGAATCAAACATTTGAATTTCTATGGAGCTAATTTTCAAGATTTCGAACAATCAAAGATTCGATATTCGATTGTTGATCCAACTGAAATCAATGCAATTATTCTATTGAAAACAAATCAACAACGAATTGATTTACAATTAGGAGATTTATCGGTCAATATCGATCCAATTCTTATTCGAACTTTTGCTACTTTAGCTTCGGCTATTCAAAAACAACAAAAGGTTTTGCTTTCTCAATCAACAAAACAAAAGAAAAGAAGAGATTTTCTATTTGCTTTAGATGCCATCGAATGAAGCGAAAGATCAACTCAATGTAAAAGATATCTTTCAACCGAAACCATTTCAAGATGGAACATTTTGGTTTATTCAAGATTTTACTCCAAAAGATGAAATCATCGAAGAAACAGATATTCTACAAGTTGCAACTGGTTTACCCTCTGAAAAACAAAAACAAATCGAACGAAATCAAAAACAAAAACAAATTCAACAAAATTGCAATTTAAAACAACAAGTCAGTTCATTTCAAATCATGAAAAATCAAGAAAACTTTGATTTGTTTTTTAGTTAATTGTGAATTTGAAAATGATTGAAGTCAAAATCGAACTTGGAAATGGTCTTTCGACTCGACCTGTTGTTGCTATTTGTTTATCACAAATCTTTGCCGATATTCAAAATTGGTCAACTGACTTTCTCATTGGTTCATCTCTACAAATCGAATTAGCTCTTTTCAATGATCATTTACTTGCTTGGGAACCTCTCATCGAACCAATTATCAATCAAAAAGGAATTGTTCAATCACCTTTTACCATCAATTGTCAAACTATCATTGTAACATCATTTTAAACTTATCTAATCATCGAAACAATCATTTTTCTCTAGGATGAACAACAAGACGATGACGATGATAATCAACAATGTTTACAATTATTAGATGAAGATTATTCACCATCCGATGATAAACAAGTCAATCAATCGTTTAGAACAAATTCGGATACGAAAAAATTAATTTTAATTCGAGCTCAACATTTATTAAATGTAACTTTAACGAAAACAACTCTTGATCTTATTCAACGTTTACAAAAAATGTTCAATGATGTTTATGAAAAAGGTTTACAATCAGATGAAGATCAACAACAAGCCATGTTAACCATTAACAATCAAACTGGTTTCGATCTTTCCATTCATCACATTCTCGATCTACAATTTACCGATGGAAACAACAATCCAGATCGATCTCAAGATTTAAAACCTAATGATTTGTTACGTTTAACAATTCCTGAAGAAAGACTTCGAGCTACTCATCTTCCAGCTATTGCTGAACAAATTTCAAAAAGAAAACAAACTTTTCAACTTGAGGTTTCTTTCGTTTTTCTTTCAATTTTTATTGTTGAAAAGTATTATTTGTTTAGATTGAGAATAAATCATTAACGATCGATATTAATCAAACTTGGCGACGAGTTTATGATTTATTTCCATCTCAAAATCCATCGTGGCCAATTCAATTACTTTCTCATTCACAAATTTCACAAGAACGACGAGTTGTTCTTCTCAGTTCAATTATTAAACTTTCCAATCGAACTCTATTCCCATTAGTTATCTTAGATCCTCAATCAATTGAAAATAAACAAATACAAATTCTTCATCGAATCGATGTCAATCAAGAATATTCTCTTCCCATTCAATATATCTATTTTCGATCGACAACTAAACTTTACTTTTCATTTCTACAAAATGAAAATCTTCAATTGGAACCAACGGATTTTCTCTCTTTCGATTGGTCAAATGAATCGATTGCAGATCGAATTTATCAATTAAATTCAAATAAACAAGCACATTTTGTTATTTATAAACAAGAAAATGAAGCTTATTCAGAAAATACCGATGAACCCATTCGAAAAACATTTGATATCTATGTTAAATTAGCTTTACATATTCTCAATCTTCTACCAATTACAGTTCAATGTTCAATTGATGACAATGAAAATTCTTTCATAGAACCAAGTCAATTATATCATTCACTTCAAGGACATAAAAAGTCTTTACTCACATTCACTGTAAAATAACAAAGCTATTTCATGTTTCGAATTGAATTGAAAAGAAACGATGTTATTTGTTTTAGATTCCGTCGTATAACAATTCGAAATGGTTGAGTCAACCGATTGATTTAACTAAGAAAGGACAAGGAATTCATAATGAACATATTTTAGAATTTGAAGATGAAATTACCAATGAAAAACTACGAATGATTTTACGTGTTGATACGTATCGAGGATCTTTTCGAGCTTCGATTTATTCACCTATTTGGCTTCGAAATTCAACGGATTTAAAATTTCAATTTAAAATTGATAATGAAAAAACATTTATCGATGTTCAACAACAAACTTATCTCATTTGTCCATCGAAATTCAATAGTCAATCACAGAAAAATAAAGGACAAATTCGTTTATTTTGTTTAGAAGAAGACGAACAAGTCTCTCGATGGTCTCAATCATTTTCTATTGATGTTATTCAAAGTACAGGAATTACATCTTGTCAAGTTAACAATGATCGAACTTATCTCGTTTCAATTCATATTGCTACTTCATCCTTTGGTATGACTAAAATTATCACTCTACTTCCATCAACTGTTATTATCAATAATTCAACTGTGAATTTTCCCTTTTCTTTTCTTCTCTTTTCTTTGACTATTCTATTGATTTATGTAGATCAACATCGAAATCAATGAAAATTTGTCTCAACAAGATGAAACCTATTGGAAATTAGTTGAAGTCAATCAAGTAAAACTCAATTGTTAAAAGAGAGAAAGAAGAAAAGAGAAGAATGTTTTTGAATTAGATAATTCCGTATTGGCCACGTTATTTATCCGAAGGCATTTTATATGTTCGATATCAACGAAATCCATCGACAACAACATGTTTTTCAGTCAAAGATAAACATGAAAGTCTTTTGAGAATCAATGATTCAGAGAGACCAGCACTTCATGTTGAAGTTTCTGCAAATGATTTTGATGGTTATCAAGTTAATTTCAATGATTATCAAATAGTTGATGCGCCTCTGCTGATTTTAAATGCGTTGGATCAATCAACGATTTCATTTGCACAAAAAGACGATTCTTTGAAACGAACACAACTTTTACCATCGAAATATTTTCAATATTATACGTGGATCGATCAATTGAAATCGAAAGAATTAATTGTTTCCATTGATGAATATTCAACTCAACTTGATTTAAATCCATCGTGTGGAATTATTGGTAAACAACAAGACAATCAAATCTATTATGCCATCTTTCGCGATGGACTTCAAACTGTCATCATATTCACCAATCATACTCAAATTATTGAAGCTATTTCTCATGTAAATACTCTTCTTTTCTTCGCATTGAAATTGACAATTCTTTATGATTTAGATTCCATCTACTGATGAATCAATGCAGAATTATATTCAAATTAGTTTTCATTCGATTGGTTTATCAATTATTAATGATATTAAATGTGATGATTTGTTCTATATAACGATTAATCCATCGAGAGAGATTTGGACTTTTACGAATCAATTCGATATAAAACCACTTGGAATCAAATTAAATCAACATTTAGAAGACAATTATTCCAAATATTTCAAACAATTTCAATCGAATCAATCCAAAGAAAATAAATTTAATTTGGATAAACATCGAGTAAAAATCATTTAAAAAATCTATGACGGTAAGAATGTGACATTTGTTTAGTTTGTTTCATTCGATGGAGATATTGGTGAAATAACAAATGAAAATGGTGATACAATTTATGTGAGAAGACAAAGTCTCGATGGATTTTGGCTTGGATTTAAATCTTCACTCACCAATCAAGCTCTTCATCTCAAAATCAATCATATTCAAATCGATAATCAATTAGCAATTACACTCTTTCCAACTATTCTCTATCCAATTGTTTCCAAAGCTGCAGCAACTGACATTCGTAAATCTTCTCTCTCTCTTTTTGTTAATTCGTTGATTTATTTTAGCTGGTAAACCATTTATTGAATTGAGTGTTTTGAAAAGTGAATCGATTCATTCGAATACAGTTCAAATCAAGTAAATAGTTTTATTGTTGAATAATTGCCATTTGAATTTGTCTGAATAGATATTTGAAATTATTAATTCAAGAATTCGTTGTTTGTGCTGATCAAGGATTGATTTTAGCAATTTTATCATTTGTTGAACAAGAAAAGAATCCAGCTGCACCAACCATCGATATGACGACTGATTTCGACCGATTAAAAAATCCATTGGAACGTTATGGAAAAGGACAAACAGACAATCAATCAGTTCAAACGAAAATCTATTTTGATAATCTTCATTTATCTCCATTGAAGATTCACGTTAGTTTTTCGATGCATGGAGCGAAAGCAAGTGAACAATTATTAGCTGAATATCCAATTGTGGATTTTATTTTACAAATTCTAAATGTTGCCGAAGTTCAAGATGTTATTTTGAAATTAAATTTTTATGAAAGAAAAAAAGATCGATTTACAATGGAAAAATTAAGTCAAGAAATTGGTCAACATTATCTCAATCAATTCTTAAAACAAATTCATGTTGTTGTTCTTGGTTTGGATGTTCTTGGCAATCCATTTGGTGTTGTTCGTGGTGTTGCCCAAGGTGTCGAATCATTTTTCTATGAACCCTACAAAGGTGCAATGGAAGGACCTGTCGAATTTCTCGAAGGAATTGCTACGGGAACGAAATATTTAGTTGGATCAGTTGTTGGTGGTGCAGCTGGAGCTCTTTCGAAAGTAACACAAGCAACAAGTAAAGGTTTAGCTACATTGACATTGGATCATCATTATCAAAATGCAAGAATTCAACGAAAAGAAATTCAATCACAAACAACACCGGAAATTGTTGCCAGTGGAAAAAATGCTGTCAAAGATATTGTTCAAGGTGTTAAAGGTGTTGTCAACAAACCAGTTAAAGGAGCCAAACATTCAGGTGCTAAAGGTTTTGTTAAAGGACTTGGCAAAGGTTTTCTTGGTCTTGTTGGAAGACCAGCAAGTGGAATTGTTGATTTGACGAGTACATCGTTTAAATTAATTAAAAAAGTGGCAACGGACGAACAAATTGTTCATCGAATTCGAAATCCTCGACATATTGGACGAGATGGTCTCGTACGACCATCGATTGCTCATGAAACTCTTGGCAATTATATTTTCGATCAATTTGATCAAGATCAACATACAGAACATGAAGGTTATATTGCTCATATTGATTCATCCAATCAACCACATTCATTACTCTTTGCAACAACCAAGTTAATATTTTATTTAAATCTTTTTTTTTAATATAATTTCATTTTAGACGAGTTGTTTTCTTAATTGGAGATCAAGCAACACCAAATCAATATAAAATTGAATGGGATATTAATTATAAAGATATTAAAGGTTTACCAACGGTGAAATTTGATCCAAATTTTATTGAATTTGCTATTAAAGTAAACATTGTTTCGACTTGTGTATAAATTGATGATTTTGCATTTGTGATTTTAGGAAACAAATGCAATTGGAATAACAAAGAAAGATAGTTTACATGTTAAAGTTGTTCCATATCAGAGTATTGGTGAAGCACGAGTAAGTTTCTTCTTTTGAAAATAAAAAAA
>Ga0209930_1002670_pt1 | contig 20136 bp, 17 predicted proteins | sample ThiBiot_500_biof_2_FD_183948 | JGI IMG/M metagenome (GOLD analysis project Ga0209930, IMG submission 183948) | Wastewater bioreactor microbial communities from Cape Town, South Africa - Thiocy_cont_500_biof (SPAdes) | ecosystem: Engineered > Bioreactor > Thiocyanate-remediating >... | reverse complement strand
GTCATGGTCGCGTTTCCGCGCGGTATCGTGCAAGGCGAAATGCCACCGATCTTCGTGATTGGTCCGGAAGGCGAGGCTGAGATCGCCAACGGCCGTGTTTACCAGAACATCCTGATCGTCGACCGCCTCTTCGGCGCTGCCGAACTGCGCCTCGGCAGTGGCAAGCAACAGCAGACGGTCAGGATCGTGCGCACCGACAGTGCAAAAGCTACGCGACCTTCGTTGATTCCAGGCATCAGCGCCGGCTCGGAACCAACCTACCCACCGAGGCAACGGGGAGGGGAACAGTCATGAACGAGAGCCACAGCCCAGATGCAACGATGCGACTTCGCGCCGAGCCGCCGCGCGTCACCCGTCTCTCACGCAAGGTCCTGGCAGGCATCGGCTTTATCGCCTCGCTCTGCGTCGGCGGGGCGTTGGTATACGCCCTACAGAGCGGCACCGGAACCAGGCAGGGCGAGGAACTCTATTCGACCTCCAACCGGCAGCCCGCCGATGGACTGGCCAGCCTGCCACGCGACTATACCGGCCCAATCCTTGGTCCGCCGCTACCTGGCGATCTAGGCAGGCCGATCCTCGATGCCCAGCGCAAGGCAGAACCTGTCATGCCGCCAGCGATCCCCACGCCTCGAGTTGACGAGGTCGATCAGCACCGCCGTGCCGAAGAGGAAGCGGCCAGAACCTCCCGCGTCTTTTTCCAGGCGGAACAGAGGGGTACGGCCACGGCGAACGCCTCTGGACCGCCTGCGAACCCAGGGGATCTGGCCAGCCAGAGCAGCCAGTCGACCGGGCAGGACCGTCAGCTTGCCTTCCTGAGCGCTGCCACCGACCGCCGCACCCTGGCGCCCGATCGCGTCATGCCCGCCGCATCCCCCTATGTTCTTCAGGCCGGCGCCGTCATACCGGCCGCGCTCCTCACCGGGATCAGATCCAATCTGCCCGGCCAGATCAGTGCGCAGGTGACGGAGAATGTCTACGACAGCCCTACCGGCCGGGCGCTCTTGATCCCGCAAGGCACGCGCATTGTCGGCCAGTATGACAACGGGATCGGCTTCGGGCAACATAGCGTTCTGCTTGTCTGGAGCAGGCTGATCTTTCCCAATGGGCGCTCCATCATAATGGAGCGACAGCCAGGAACAGATGCTGAAGGTTATGCCGGGCTCGAGGATGGCGTCGACTATCACTGGGGCGAGTTGTTCAAGGCCGCCGCGCTTTCCACTATTCTAAGTGTTGGCGCGGAGGCCGGTTCGTCTGGCCAGGAGTCCGACATCATGCGTGCCTTGCGCGGTGGCGCTTCCGACAGCGTCAGTCAAGTCGGCCAGCAGATCGTTCAGCGCCAGCTCGACATAGCGCCGACGATAACGATCCGACCGGGGTTTCCCGTGCGTGTTCTGATCACCCGGGACCTTGTGCTCGAACCCTATGGAAGCTGACATGACGAAGTTGAAGCTGAGTACGATCGCCGATGACAAGCCCGTGAAGATCACGCTGGAACTGCCGGCGCCCCTGCATCGCGATCTCGTAAAATATGCAGAAATCCTCGGGCGCGAAATGGGCCAGCACCCTGCCGATCCAGTTCGCTTGATAGCGCCTATGCTTGAGCGATTCATAGCGACGGACCGCGGCTTTGCGAAGGCAAAAAAGCAATAGGCCTGTCGACGGGCCAGTTTGTCCGCAAAGCGAAATCAAGGTCCCGGCCATGGCCCGAGCGTCTATCCGCCAAAACGTCGCGGCTTTCGAGCCACTCTGCTGGAAAGGGTTTTCGTCGTGCAATACAATGCCAATGTTGAACTGGTTCACCGCCCAGAGAGCGGCAGTTCGCTATGGAATTGCCGCTCCGCGACGCCAGGCTTGTGCAAGCTTACTGAGCAGGTGTTTTCTCGCGCCTTTTTCCTTTTACCAACAGCTTCCAACAAATTTGATGGCAACCTAGGCAGGGCTGCTGCCGGAACTTCCACATGTACCTGCGCGGCTCGGTGATCCGTCCTGAGAAGCGTAGGTGAGCCAGACGACGCACGCTCGAAGCATCCGCGAACCTGCGGACCAACGCCACAATGGCCCCCACTTTCAAGGAATCGCCCATCGCCCTTGCCAATAATGCGTTCCGCACGATCCTCAGGGCTTTCTCTCAAACGACGCCAAGGCGGCCGAGCTGAGGCCAGGAGAGACGGCTGCTGTCCGGGCGGCGAAGGTCAAAAACCCGCTGCTTTACCAGCTGATCTGCGCCTTAATTGCCAATGCCGCATCCTTCGTGCTTGCAGCCGCCACCATCTATTAATCGGCCTCCGCCTCTTTAGGTCGACTCTTTGGCAGCCTTGTCAGAACCTTAAGCCCTCCGTTCAAGCCTTGCGACAGGTCCAGACTACCACCGTAAAGCTCGGCCAGCTCGCGGGCGATGGGCAGCCCGAAACCGTCTCCGGGCGCTGCCTCATCGATGCGGCGTCCAGGCCGCATCGCTTCGGGGATGTCGTTGTCGGCAAGACCGGGTCCATCATCCTCGATGACGATCGCCACCAGGGCATCGTCGTCCATCGCGAGGATCTTGACGCGGGATGACGCCCATTTGCAGGCGTTGTCGAGAAGGTTACCGACGATCTCGTCGAAGTCTTGGTTCTCGACAGCCACAGCAACCTCCGACGGGGCGGACAACTCGAAAGCCAGTCCGCGCTCGCGATGGATATTGGCCATCATGCCCTTAAGGTCGGAGAGCCTGTCGCGCACGTTGGTGCTGGCCCTTGCCGGGCCACCCAAAGCCGCCACACGAGCGCGCGCCAGATGGTGGCGGATCAGCCGCTCCATCAGATCGAGTTGAACGCGCAGTTCCCGAACTTCGATAATGTCCGCAGAGGCGTTCTGCGCGGCCCGGCGTTCCAGAGTGAGGCTCAACGCGGCCAATGGCGTCTTCAAACCATGCGCCAGATTGGCGACGTGACGACGCGCTCGCGCCAGTCCCTCGGCATTGTCCGCCAGCAGGCTGTTGACCTCATCCACCAACGGGCGAATTTCACTCGGTTGATTGATCGGCAATTTTTCCCGCCCTCCGGTTCGGACTTCGGACAGTTGGACGCGCAAGTGGGCAAGGGGTCGCAGCCCGAGCCTTACTTGGGCCGATAAGGCCGCCAACAACAGCAATGCCAGCGTGACGAGGGCGAGCCCCAGCGGCAGCAATGCTTCGTTCAGCGGCCCTGTGATCGCCCTATAAGGCGCCCCGGCGGCCACGGTCGCGGTTTCGGCGCCGAATGGCACTTGCAGTATCCGCCAATGCAGGACGGCGCCGTCGCCGCCCGGTGCTTCGATCGGTTTCGGGTGACCAAGCGACCGCAGCAGCCCGACCCAATCCCGAAGGCCAAGAAAACCGTCCGGCCGATTTGTCGTGAGATTTGGAAGCTCGACCGGTCCGGTGGCCGCGAGCGAGGCCGAAACCGCATGACCGGACGGCGCTGTGACCTGCCAGACCCATCCCGAGGGTGCGTGATCGTACGGGGGACCACTCAACGCTGGCGTGACGGACAGCTTGTCGTTGTCATCCCGCTGGAGTGCCGAAGCCAAAGCGTAAATCTGGGCATCGAGGCGCTGGTCGATCTGGCCCACGATGAAACGCTGCAGGATGATCGCGATAAGGAGACCGGCCAGCAGAAGCGCTGCAACAATGGCGATGACCGCGGCCAGACGCAGCCGCGCGGCGAGCGAGGGTGCGGCCGGGTTCATTGCAAGCCGGCCGTGAGCCGGTAGCCCAGGCCGCGCGTGGTTTCGATATGAGCGTGGCCGATTTTGCGTCGCAGCCGCGCGATGATCACTTCGAGCGAGTTTGATTCGACTTCGACGTCCCCCTCGTAGACCCGCTCCAACAGATCGAGCCGGCTAACAACGACTTCCTTGCGCAGCATCAAGCTCGACAGCACACGCCACTCGAGCGCTGTGAGTTTCAGCGGCAGCCCGTCGAGCTCGAAGGTGCCGATCTGTGCATCGAAGCAAAGGGGGCCGCAAACAACTTTCGTCTGCGCATGACCGGCGGCCCGACGCACCAGAGCGCGCAGCCTCATGATGAGTTCCTCGGTGCGGAACGGCTTTGTCAAGTAGTCGTCGGCACCGGCCTTGAAGCCGTCGACCTTCTCCGACCAGCCATCCCGTGCGGTCAAGATCAGCACCGGCAGGGGTCGTCCGGCAACCCGCCAGGCCTTAAGCACCGATTTGCCATCGATCTTGGGGAGCCCCAGGTCGAGGACAGCGACGTCGTAGGCGCCTGTATCGCCCAGATATTGACCGTCTTCGCCGTTTTGCGCGACGTCGACGACGAAATTCTCGGCGCGCAGCGCCTCTGCCAACTGGCCGGCGATCGAAGGATCGTCTTCAACGAGCAAGACCTTCATGTCCAACGCCCTTCTTCGCGTGCGATGTCATCGGTCCTACGTCCGGCGGCTGAACCGAGCCTGAACGAACTGGTTCAGTTTGGGTTCCTGTGCCTGCGGTAAAACCTGGACATTCCAAACCAGCAGAAGGTGTCTCTCATGACCGATACCCTGAACGCCGCCCCGGAGGCGACCAATGCCAAACCGCAGTCTCATTCCGCACGCCGGCCTTTAATAACAAAGCTATTCGCGGCCGGTCTGATCGCGGTTGGGCTCGTCGCCGGTGCCGGCGCCACCATTCTATCCGCCCCTCGCGAGAGGGTGATGGTAATGCAACCCACCATCATCACGAAGCTGGCGCCCAACAGCGACGTCGCGGTCAAAGGCAGGGTGGTTGAGATCTATGGCAACAAGTTTGTCGTCGACGACGGCAGCGGCAGGGCCTTGGTCGAAACCGGCAGGGCTGGTGAAGGGGGCCAACTCGTCGCCACCGGTGAGACCCTGACGGTGCAAGGGCACTTCGATGACGGGTTCATCCACGGCGAGTTGCTGATGCACGCCGACGGTAGGGCCCAGAGCCTGCGGCCGCCGCGCCCCGGTCCGCGCGGGCTGCTGGATCGCTTGCACGGGCCTGACGTGGCGCCGGTCCCCCCGGGCGCGCCCGGCTGAGCCGGTCCGAGACCACAGCGCCGGCAGGTCGCCGGCATCACCTCATATCGCCGGCACCAATCCACATCGGGTGGGGGCACGTTGTCCGCACCGGCTTACACACCTCTCTTGAAGGAGTTCCCAATGCCTCACCACGAAACTGTCACCCTGACAGGGACCATCTGTGACGTCTTTGCCCACCGCTTCGTGGTCCAAACCAGCAAAGGCCGAATTCTTGCTGATGTGACGCCACGGGGTGCCGAGACCATTGCATTGCGCCTCGGCGCACGGGTCACCCTGACTGGCCAAATGAAGCCGTCTGAACTCAAGGTCGAACGTTACGCCGAGGACGGTGGGCGGGCGACCACTATCGACCATAAGGATCCACCCGACCACCATGCGGCCGATGCCGATCCAGCAGCCGCCATAAGGGGGGCCGAGGCCAAAGGCTATATGTTGATAGGCCATCCGCGTCGAAAGCCCAAGCATTTCGAACTAATCGGCCAAACCCAGGACGGAACCCTGCATGAACTCCACATGGAGTTTGATGGCCATCTGCGCAAGGCAAAACCGATCGAGGCTTCGGATCCCAAATGGGCGAACCTTGCGGGCTTTCCGGCTCGGACTTAGCGCAACCCAGGTCTCTAGCTTGGACTGGTGCCACGCGCTTGCCCGTGTGCAGGCGCGTGGCACCGAATAGACTGTGAGCGAAAGCGAAGAGCATAGACAGAACGTTCGCTTCCACGGCAAAAGGCATCTGGCCGCTTCTCTGTGTCTTCCTGCTGGCGCACGGCTGGCAGCATGGCACGATCGGAACGTTGATGACCATCGGCGGCGTCAGCGGCATGCCGATGACTGCGCCAGCCGGCGCGATGGTCGACGCCACTCGAACAAACCGCTCTACGTCGTCATTCCAGCCAGATGGCGTCGGCTGTCATTGCGTAACATGCGGTCGAAGGCATTCGGCACGACATGAAAGTCTATACCTACCCAGCTCGATAAATGTTGTGATGCCGACAGGGCTGGCGGTGAATAAACTGCTTACTAACGCGCTAAAGCATGCACTCAAGGGACGAGACGGCGGAACAATAACGCTGCACTGCATGGACGACGGCGATGGCTGCCAAATTACTGGTGGCTGACGACTGCGTCGGGCACCAGATGGGCGAGACCTGGCCCAAGTCTGGCAAGCTCGGAGCGTTTATCGCACGCTCGCTGACCGAAGACGCCTAGGCGCGGTTCAAGGTCGATTCGAAACGTGTCGAGTGCAGGGTCAAGAAGTGCACCAGGGTCAAGAATCGTGTTCAGGCGTTCGGTTGCGGCGAAACACTTAGGCTTGGCGATCCATCGATGCCTCAACCAGGCCAAACTCATTCTCCTGTGCATTGGCCTCGGAGACCGGATCCGGATGTCTTGGCGAGTCCGGGGCGTGATAGGTGCCATCTAGATCACCGGTGTGCAGAGCGATCTGGTCGATGACTACCAGCTCATCATTTGAGATAGCGCGCTGCCTTCTGGAGGGCCGATCATGATACCTCGTCGGCACTCATCAGCCGAGTAGGATTCTAACCAGTTGCCTCAGCACTGGAAGACCGCGGGATTTCTTTGGCGCTTCGGGTTCAATCAAAGATCTTGCGTCCTCGCCAGGACGGCCAGGATCGAATCGACAGCGTTTCTGGGCAGCAATAAGCAGCAGCACTTTTTCTTCGCTAGGTCCGGCGCGCTCTGCGATAAGCTTAAGCTCCGGGTCGTTGAACATGACCATGGTAATGGCGCCCTCGAAATTTTCCGACATACAACGTGAAGACCTCAAACCCGTTCCCGTCAGAACTGGCCGGTGTGTCGTAATGAGATCTGAGGGGGAACTTTGTCGCAACGAACGCATTTTTCTGCACTTGCAACTGGAGACTCCACATGAGCAGCACGACAGACAAGATTAAAGGCACAGCGAACGAGATTGCCGGAAAGGCCCGGCAGGTCGCAGGCCGCGCAATTGGCAACTATGAGGAACAGGCCAAGGGCGCTGTGCAGGAGGCGAAGGGCAAGGCGCAGGTTGCCAAGGGCGATGTCAAGGACGCCGTCAAAAAGATCGTCGACAAAGCCTGATATCCAGGCGGCCTATCGTTGGTCTACGTGATGCCAACCAATAAGAGAGCCCAACCAAAACGCGGGCTCTCTTTTTATCGATTTGGGTTCATCGATCGCAAGCTGTCGCAGCGCGCTGCATGGGAATGGCCCTTTGTCGAAGACAACAAAACACCATTTGCCGATCGATATGTTTCGATGGCGCCTGTGCGGTGGTGGTTAATCGCCTAACGATCACTTCAAACGTTTTCGGCGAGCCGCAATTTGGGCTCGAGCTCCGTGCAAATCGTTCGGAGGCGGATTGCGGGTAACCTAGCGTGACGGCCCGAGAGCTGCACGAAGTCGCTTCTTGGCGTATCGTTCGAAAGCCCAAGCAAGCCTTCGCTCGCGAGCCAAATGGAACTGTTTCGGCTCATCCGGCATTTATGATCGACTTTAAATGGAGGGATTTTTATGTCCATAATCGATAGCATCGCGGGACTATTCTCCTCGAACGATCAGCCGAAGAGAGCTTCGGCAAAAAAGGCGCCGGCGAGCAAGACGCGGTCCGCGGAGGCTAAAAAAGCTGCTTCTGAAAAGTCGGCGACGGCGAAGAAGACCGGTGCCGGTCCCGCGTTGGCGGCCCATTCCAAGGACGCGGCATCGAAAGGCAAATCCGGTCAGCCAAAACCTGCCGCTGGAAAGAAATCGGCTCGTTGACTTGCTCACAAGTGTCGGCAGGCGTTAGGCGCTTGCCGCTTCATGCCATTGAAACTGCAGGGGCTCGCAAAACTTTGGTCTGCATATTCGCACCGGTTTGCGAACTCGCGCCCAAGGGGATAAGGCGAACTTGCGACCGCTATCGGGTATGCTTTAGCAGACAAATAGACGCTGCGTTGCGAAGTCTTCTTGGCTCGCAATTGCCTCCTGCATACCAGTGCTATACACTTCCATCAAAAGTCGTCCAAAATTGATCGCACCTTCGCTGCAAGATCCTCAAGGTTGAATGGTTTGGGCAGCAACTGGGTGCCTGGATCCAGAATGCCGTTGTGAACTATGGCATTGCGTGTGTACCCGGTAGTATATAGAACCTTCAGTTCCGGGTTCTTTTTGCGTAGGATGTCGACTAGTTGCCGCCCAGACATTTCCGGCATGACCACATCGGTGAACAGCAAAGACAATGCCTGCCCAGCCTCGATCAGGTTGATCGCCTCAGTCGGCCCGCTGGCCTCGACGACGGTGTAGCCAAGCTCGCGCAAAGCTTCGGCTGAGACGGCGCGCACACGCTCCTCGTCCTCCACCACCATGATGATTTCGGTTGGTACGCCGCCTTCAATAGAGCTTGGCTGCGTCGCGTCCGCATCCTGCTCGATGCTGCCATAATGCCTTGGCAAGTATATCTTGACGGTTGTTCCGACGCCCTGCTCCGAGTAGATTTTCACATTTCCGCCGGACTGGCGGACAAACCCGTAGACTTGGCTGAGACCAAGCCCGGTTCCCTTGCCGACGCTCTTGGTCGTGTAAAACGGATCGAATGCCCTGGCGACGACATCCGCGGGCATTCCCGTGCCGGTGTCAGTGACCGCGATCAGCACGAACTGGCCCGCGGAGATGGCTGACTCGCGCGCGTATCGCTCGTCGACATAGGCATTCGACGTCTCGACTGTCAGCTTACCACCATCGGGCATGGCGTCGCGCGCGTTGACCGACAGGTTGAGCAGCGCGCTTTCCAGCTGGCTGGCATCTGCCTCGACCTGCCAAAGTCCGGCGCCGAAAACGGTCTCGACCTTTATCGTCTCACCCAGGGTGCGGATCAAAAGATCAGTCATCCCGCCAACCAGGCGGTTTGCGTTGATCGGCTCCGGCTTAAGCGGCTGCTGGCGCGAGAAAGCCAACAACCGCTGTGTCAGGGCCGCGGCGCGATGGGCGCCATCCATCGCGCCTTCGACAAACCTGCCAACGTCGGTCTCACCCTTCGACAATTTGCGTTGAAGCAGGTTGAGCCCGCCGATGATGACGGCGAGCATGTTGTTGAAGTCGTGCGCGATACCGCCGGTCAGCTGCCCTACGGCCTCCATCTTCTGTGCCTGGCGCAACTGCTCCTCTGCCTTTGAGCGCTCCACTACCGCCTCGATCACCCGTTGTTCAAGCGTGGAGTTGAGGGTTTGCAGCGCTGCTTCCGCGCGTCGTCGTTCCGTGAGTTCGCGCTCGGCAGCCTGGAAAAGTCGCGCGTTGTCTATTGCGGTGGCTGCGTGGCCGGCAACGCCTAGAAGAGCGGTTTCGTGTTCGGGCAGGAATTTGCCAGTCTCGGCGTGGCCGAAGAATAGGCCACCCAGAACCTCGCCCGAATTCGAAACCACCGGAACCGCCAGATAGGAGCGCACCGGCAGATGGCCTTCCGGCATGCCGTTGCGCGGTTTGTTCTTGCCGTAGCGCGGGTCTTTCAGAATGTCATCCGACCGAACCACGGACGTTCCAAGGAAGGTCGGTTCGAACACCGCCGTGGCGCGTGGCATGGGGTAACTCTCAAAAGCCGAACGCGAGGCACCGGACAGGGCGTAAAGCATATAGCTGTCGCCATCATCATCGCGCACATTGTAGAAAAACGCACCGAATTGGGCGCCGGACAACTGCACGCCCGCATCGGTCGTTGTCTGGACGATCTTGTCGAGGTCGAACTCGGCTGCGACCGCCGCTCCCGTGTCGTTCACGATCTTCAGATGAAGCTCGGCTTTCTTGCGGCCAGAGATGTCCGTCACGGTGCCGATAAAACGGACAGCTCGGCCGCCGGCGAAAATGGCATGGCCGCTTGCTGCCACCCACCGCTCGACGCCGTCCTCGAGGCCGATCGTGCGGTATTCGATGTTGAAAGGCAGGGGGCTGTCAGGTGAGAGTGCTTTGCGAACGGCCTCATCCGCTCGGTCCCGATCCTCAGGGTGCAACCCAGCGATAAACGACCCTTCGTAGGAAATTTCTCTGTCGGAAAAGATACCGAATAGTGCTCGACATTGCGTGTCCCACTGCAAGCGGCTGCTGGCAGGGTCGTAGTCCCAAGTGCCGATTGCCGCTGCCTGGGTGGCAAGACTCAGTCTTTCAGCGGTTTCCGCCGCGCTTTGATCCGACCTCGCCCTTTCGATATGTGCCCAGGAGCGCTCGGTGACCTCAGTGAGAAGTGCGAGTTCATTCTGCGTCCAGGACCGAGGAGCGCTGTCGTGAATCGCCATCAAAGCCGTTAGGCGTCCTTCTTTGACGAGAGGCATGCAGATCGTCGCTGCAACGCCTATAGCCGCAAACGCAGCGGCGTCTTCTGGGGGCAGTTCTGCAACATTGTCACTTAGGATCAGGGGCAGCCCTTGGCGAAGCCGGAGAACGGCAAGCTTGCCGAAGTCTTGCAGACTATAATGGCCGACGATGCTAGACGAGCCTTGTCGATGCCAGTCGCCACGGATGGTAAAGTGGTCTTGATCGGCCGCTATGTCGGCATAGGAACAGATGGCTACGCCGAGATGCTCGCCAAGCATTCTAGTGGTGATTTCCAAGATAGTGTCTGCGTTCGTGCTCTTGGCTGTTTTCTTCCCAAGAGCATCAAGGAAGCGCAGACGGCTTTCATTCTGACGCAACTCCAACTGAGCGCGCCGTCGTTCGACGGCCGTGCGTGTGCGCTCGGCCATTTCGCGAACGAACCCGATCTCTTCCTCCGACCAGAATCGGGGCTTGTTATGGTTGAGGTAAAGCAGCGCCACAAAGCCGCTCCGCTCGGTGACTGGCATGTTGATGAAAGACTGGGCGCTGATTGCCTTCAGCGCCTGCGCGGTCTGGCTTGTGCGCTCATCGTTGTCAGCATCCTCACAGACGACCGTGATGCCTTGTTTGAGGTCGTCGATATAGGAACCATAGTCGCGAAAATGCAGCACGCCGGCGAGGCTTTCGATGCCGGGCGCGTTCCAGTCGCGCTCGATCGATATGGTCTCGCTCGCCAGATCGATCGTTCCGTAGCCGGCGCGACTGACATCCAGCTCGCGACCAATGATCTCAGCTGCGGCGTAGGCCAGGTCCTCTGGATCTTCAATCTGCCGCACGGCCTCGCTGAGGTCGGCAAGCGCAGCGCTTCGCTTTCTCGCTCGGTATGTCTCGGTGACGTCGAATCCCTCGCAGAAAATTCCAGTCACAGTGCCGCCGCCATCATAGAGCGGTGCGTAGATGAAGGTTAAGAATCGGGTCTCCTCGGGTCCGCCCGGCGAGCGTCGAAACCGAACAGGAACGCCCTGCGCCTCGAAAGTCTCGCCACTTTTGAAGACCTCGTCCAGCCTTTCGAAAAAACCTTGTCCTTCGAGGCTTGGGAAAGCTTCTCGGATCGTGTTTCCCAGCCAATTGCCGCTGTTGAATACGAGCCGATGGGCGTCATTCACGAATTCGACGACGTGGTCTGGCCCGCGCATGATGATTATGAAACCTGGCGCCTGTTCAAAGAGGCTGATCTGGCGTTCGGCAGCCAGGCGCTCACGGCTTTCGGCAAGAAACCTGTCTGTCGTTTCAGTACAGACCCCTAATATTCCACCGACCGAGTCGGCCCCTGATGTTCGGACCGGGTTGTAGGAAAAAGCGAAGTGCGTTTCCTCTGGCTCGCCCCGCTTGTCGATCCGGACCGCGATGTCGTCCATGTGCACGGGTTTGCCTTGGAAGACTTGATCGAACATCGGGCCAATCGTGTCCCATGCCTCCGCCCAAACCTGCTGGCTCGGCAAGCCGAGAGCTGTCGGGTGCTTGCGACCAAGGATTGGAATGAAGGCGTCGTTGTAGAGCCAAATCCGTTCTGCGCCCCAGACGACGAACATTGGCTGGGCCGAGTTCAGGATCAGAGCGGAAAGTGTCTTCAGTTCAACCGGCCAAAATGAAGCCGCGCCAATTGAGGTTTTGCTCCATTCGAGCGACGCCATACGGCCAGCCATTTCGCCGGCGCTGCGAGGCGCAGTCCCCGCTTTGACCTCGTTGGAAGCTGCCAAGAAATCCCCCAATATCGAACCGGACAAAACGACGGAACTCGATTTTGGTTGCATGGTCCGATTATCAGCGCGGTCGTCTTCTGCTGACTAGATCAATCTCGCTGTCCCTGCTCCCGAGGCGATTTCAGCCCACTGCGTTTTTGGTTCAAGAGTTGGCAGCGCCAATGCGGGACGATCGTGTAGACCCTTGCTTCCAACTTGCCCAAAGACTGCGGCGTTCGCCCCACTGTCCGCCCGGGGGACACAAACGCCGTCGACATAGCCGGGGACGTGATGCCACTCATCGCTATTCCGCACACCAGATCCACTTTACAAGATATTCAAAAGAGGTCGAAACCTGACCGGGTTCGCTATAGTGGAACTCTGTGCGGCCGCTCAGAGCCTTGGATACATTTCACGAGATTGACCTAATGACGAGAAGCACGAGGCCCGGTAGTTCCGATGGCAAACTTGGACTGGATCCAGCTGTGGCTATGGGCCTTGCCGTGGCGGTTGTATTCTTCCTGGCCAGTGGCATCCTGGCTTTTTTCAATCTTCAGGCGGTGCGGGACGGAAACCAGAAGATTGTCCAATCCTACGACGTTATCGTCGCTCTTGATGGCTTGCTTTCCAGCACACAGGACGCGGAGACGGGTCAGCGTGGCTTCCTTCTTAGCAACAACGACAGATATCTCGGGCCTTACAATGCCGCGCTGGCGGCAATTCCCGTCAAACTCGATGAGATTGCGCGGCTAACCCAGGATAACCCCGCCCAGGAGCGAGCTGTCGCGGCGCTCAAGATTCATGTCGCAGCCAAACTGGCCGAACTCGCCCAGACAATCGATCTTCGTCGGGCGCAAGGCTTGGACGCCGCGCTTGCGGTCGTCAACTCGGATCGCGGCAAGATTGAAATGGATGCGATCCGCGCCCAATTGACGGCGATGGCCCAGGAGGAATCCTCGCTTCGCTCCCGGCGTCTGGTGGACATGAATGCCGCTCAGCAAACCGCGCTCGTCAGTGGTTTGCTTTCCGGTGTGCTTGGAATCCTGCTGACTCTAGCGATCGGCTTGCTCATGCGTCGGGCAACAATGGCGGGCCGGCGCGAGGACTGGCTGCAGAGAGGCCAGGTCGGTCTGGCTTCAACGATCGTCGGCGATCAATCCGTCGAGCAACTCGGAAACAGCATTCTCGAGTTCCTGGCAGGCTATCTTGGCGCTGTCGCAGGTGCTCTTTTTGTCGGCAATGGCGACCTCTACCGGCGCACAGCTACATATGGCGTTCCCGAGAGTGCCCCCATTCCAGGGCAATTCAAAAACAGGGAAGGTCTGCTTGGGCAGGCGGTTGCCGAAAACCGAGCCATAAGGGTAGGGGACTTACCTGACGGATATCTAACATTTGGATCGGCGTTAGGCCAGGACAAGCCGAGGCATCTGATCGTCGTGCCGGCAAGTGTCGATGGCCGGGCCTATGCCGTCCTCGAGTTCGGCTTCCTGCAAGCGATTGACGACAGGGCTGCGGAGCTCCTCGACCAGGCATCGGCAGCGATCGCTATCGCGGTGCGTTCGGCCAACTATCGCGGCGAACTCCAGGACCTACTGGAGGAAACCCAGCGCCAGTCGGAAGAGTTGCAGACGCAGAGCGAGGAGTTACGCGTTTCCAACGAGGAACTCGAGGAGCAAGGTCGAGCCCTGAAGGAGTCCCAGGCACGGCTTGAGCAGCAACAGGTCGAACTTGAGCAGACGAATTCTCAGCTCGAAGAGCAGGCTCAGCAGCTTGAGGCGCAGCGCGACGATCTTGAGCGGGTCAATGCTTCCGTCAATCTTAAGGCGCGAGAGCTAGAGCAGGCAAGCCGATACAAATCGGATTTCCTAGCCAACATGTCCCACGAATTGCGGACACCGCTGAATTCCTCGCTGATCCTGGCCAAGCTGCTGGCCGATAATCCGGATGACAACCTGAGCGAGGAGCAGGTCAAATACGCGCAGACCATTCAGTCTTCTGGCAACGACCTGCTCAACCTGATCAACGACATTCTCGATCTTTCCAAGATCGAAGCCGGGCACGTGGAAATCAGCGCCCAGTCAACCCCGATTCAACGCCTGACCAATAATCTGCGCCATCTGTTTGAGCCGGTAGCACAGCAGAAAAAGCTCGGTTTTGCCGTCGATATCGCCCAGGACGTTCCCGAAACGATCGAGACCGATCCGCAACGGCTCGAACAGGTGCTCAAGAACCTCTTGTCCAATGCCTTCAAGTTTACTGAAACCGGTCAGGTCGCTTTTTCGATCCGCAGAACGAGTGACGGACGCATCGCCTTCTCGGTTTCTGACACCGGCATCGGCATTGCGAAGGAGCAGCAGCAAAGCGTCTTCGAAGCGTTCCATCAGGCCGACGGCACGATCAGCCGCAGATATGGTGGCACAGGTCTAGGTCTTTCGATCTCGCGGCAGCTCGTGCGGCTGCTTGGTGGCTCGATTGATTTGAAGAGTCAGCCGGGCGAAGGCAGCACCTTCACGATCATGATACCCGTTTCCTATGACCCCGCGACGGTCGAGGCGCGCAACGCAACGGCTGTTCCCGCCGCAATGCCGCTGGTTCCGCGTGGCGAGGCGCCACGCCCGGCTCCAGCCGTGCCTAGGCGTAAGGTTGCGGACGATCGGGACTCGTCGCCCGACGAAAAACGCATCCTGCTGGTCATAGAAGACGATGACACATTTGCAGCGATCCTGCGCGACCTGTCACGCGAAATGGGCTTCCGGGCACTCGTCGCCGGGACCGCCGAGGAGGCGTTGACGCTGGCCCGGCAATTCATTCCCAGCGCCATCATTCTGGATGTCGGGCTGCCGGACCAGTCCGGGCTGGCGGTGCTCGATCGGCTCAAGCATGACGTGGCGACCCGTCATATCCCAATCCACATCGTCTCGGCGGAGGATCACGAGGAAACGGCGTTGATGTTGGGGGCTGTCGGGTTCGAGCTCAAGCCGGTGAAGCGGGAGCAATTGGTCGAGGTATTGCAGAAGCTCGAAGCGAGGCTCTCGCAGCGGATGCATCGAGTGCTTATCGTTGAGGACGACCTGGTGCAGCGGGAGGCGGTGGCAAAGCTGCTGACCTCTCATGATGTCGAAACCGTGACCGCCGGCACTGCCGCCGAATGCCTCAAATTGCTGACGGAACAGACTTTCGATTGTGTGGTGCTCGACCTGTCGTTGCCGGACGCCTCTGGCTACTCGCTTCTAGAGACCATGAGCGACGAGACGGCCTATGCCTTTCCGCCGGTCATCGTATACACAGGCCGGGACCTGTCCGCCGACGACGAACACCGACTGCGCCGCTACTCGAAATCGATTATCATCAAAGGCGCCAAATCGCCGGAGCGGCTGCTGGACGAGGTCAGCCTTTTCCTCCACCAGGTCGTGTCGGACCTGCCGGACGAACAGCAAAAAATGATCCGCAAGGCAAGGAACAGGGATGCCTTGCTCGAGGGTAGGCGCATTCTGGTCGTCGAGGACGACATCCGCAACGTCTATGCGCTCACCAACATCCTTGAGCCGCGCGGAGCAATCATCGAGATTGCTCGTAATGGCCGCGAAGCACTGGAAACGCTGCAGCGGTTCTCCAGCAAGGAAGGCGAGGCCGTCGACCTCGTCCTGATGGACGTGATGATGCCGATCATGGACGGGCTGGAGGCCACGCGCGAAATCCGCAGAAACCCGGCCTGGAAGAAGCTTCCCATCATCACGCTCACCGCGAAGGCAATGCCCGATGATCAGCAAAGATGCGTAGATGCCGGCGCCAACGACTACATGGCCAAGCCGCTCGACATTGAGCGGCTGCTTTCCCTCGTGCGTGTCTGGATGCCAAAGTGACGGCGTCAGAAAAGATCGAAGACATTGAGATCCGCCTCCTCCTCGAGGCGCTTTACACGCGGTATCACTACGATTTTCGCAACTACGCGATGGCGTCGACCAAGCGGCGCCTCAGGCAGGCGCGCCAGCAACTGGGATTTCCCAACTTCTCCGCCATGCAGGAGAGCCTCCTGCATGAACCGTCGATGCTGCCGCTGGTTCTGCGGTACCTCACGGTACAAGTCAGCGAGATGTTTCGGGATCCCCGGTATTTCCTTGCGATCAGAGAGAAGGTCGTGCCTCATCTGCGGACTTATCCCTCGCTCAAAGTGTGGATTGCCGGCTGCAGCGCAGGCGAGGAACTCTATTCCCTGGTGATCCTTTTTCGCGAGGAGGGACTCGAAGACCGCACTATCTTCTACGCCACCGACATCAGCCAGGAGGCGCTGCATGCTGCTGAGGCTGGACTCTTCACCTTGGACCGCATCCCGCTGTTCACCGAGAACCATCGCAAATCCGGCGGCAAGTCCTCCCTGTCCGAATATTATCAGGCTGCATATGGCAGGGCATCGTTCGACAAGAGCCTGCGCCGCAACGTGGTCTTCTCCGACCACAGCCTCGTCACCGATGCCGTGTTCGGCGAGATGCATCTGATCTCATGTCGAAACGTCATGATCTATTTCGATCGCTTGTTGCAGGACCGGGCTCTTGGCCTGTTCGCGGATTCACTGGCGCGCAAGGGATTTCTGGGGCTGGGTGCAAAGGAGAGCCTGCGCTTCTCGACCCATGCCGCCGCGTTCGCGGATTTCGTGCGCGAGGAAAAAATCTATCAGAAGCGAGCCGATTGATGGGGGGCCGGGCCGAAGCCATTGTCATGGGCGCCTCCGCCGGAGCGCTGGAGGCGCTGTCGACCATTCTGCCGACGCTGCCGGAAGGGTTCCGGCTTCCCATAATGGTGGTGGTGCACGTGCCACCCGACAAGCGTAGCGTGCTCGCCGAATTGTTTCAGGCGAAATGCCGAATCCCGGTTCGGGAGGTCGAAGACAAGGAGCCGATCACCGCTGGAACAATCTATTTCGCGCCGCCCGACTACCATCTCCTGGTCGAGATGGACAAAGGCCTATCGCTATCCATTGACGAGCCGGTTCTGTTTTCGCGACCTTCCATCGACGTCCTGTTCGAAAGTGCCGCCGACGCCTATGGCGCGGCGTTGGTCGCAGTCATTCTCACCGGCGCCAACCATGACGGTGCCAAGGGCATGATGGCTGTTCTGGACGCCGGCGGCCGGGCAATTGTTCAAGATCCCGAAAGTGCCTTCGCATCGGCGATGCCACAAGCCGCCATTGAAATGTGTCCAGCGGCGAGGATTATGTCGCTCGGTGCGATCGCCGCCTATCTGCAAGAGGTTTGAGACCATCCATGCACACCGTCACTTGCCTTCTGGTCGATGACCTCGAGGAAAATCTCCTCTCTCTCGAAGCTTTGCTACGCAGGGACAGCCTCGTGGTATTGAAAGCTCGATCGGGTGATCAGGCACTCGAACTTTTGCTTCAGCACGATGTCGCTCTGGCGCTTGTGGATGTGCAAATGCCGGGCCTGAACGGATTCGAGTTGGCTGAGCTGATGCGAGGCAACGAACGGACGCGGCGCATTCCGATTATTTTCGTGACAGCTGGCAGCGCCGACGGGCGACGACGCTTTCAAGGCTACGAGGCCGGAGCCGTCGACTTTATTCAAAAGCCGATCGAGCCCGATATTCTTCGTAGCAAGGCGGAAGTGTTTTTCGAGCTGTATCGGCAGCGCCAGCAAATTGCGGCGCAACGCGATGAGTTGGCGGCACAGGCAGTGGCACTGGAAGAGGCCGGGCGTCTCAAGGACGAATTCCTGGTCACGCTGAGGCACGACATCATCCAGCATGAAGATGCCCGGGCGCAGCAGGAGTTGCTTCTGCGTGAGATAAATCATCGCATCAAAAATGTGTTCAGCGTGACCGCCGGCATCATCACGCTCAGTGCTCAAAGTGCCATGAGCGTTCAGCAGTTCTCGGTGGATCTGAAATCCCGCCTCCACGCGCTTGCCCGTGCCCACGACCTGACGCTGCCCGATCTAGGCAGTGAGAAAGCCATGGGCGCTGCGACGACGGTCGTAGCTTTGATCAAGGCAATCCTAGCTCCGCATGAACACGCGCAGGGTTCGCGTATCATGGTGAGCGGTCCTGATTTGCCACTCGCAGGCAAAGCACTGACATCGCTTGCTCTGTTGCTTCATGAACTGGCCACCAACGCCGCCAAATACGGGGCGTTGTCCTCACCGGATGGTCGATTGAAAATCGACTTGGCACGGGTGGATGAGGACCTGCGTATCACTTGGGACGAGGCTGGTGCTTCGCCTTCGCCTGAGGCGTCAGGGCGTGAGGGTTTCGGAACAACGCTTGAGAGGGTCGCACTGCGGGGCCTTGAGGGGACCATCGACAGGGAATGGAAAAACGATGGGCTCTCTTTGCGGCTCAAGGTGCCGCTGGCAAGTCTGCGGGCGCCGGGGGTCTAATCGGCACCATACCTGGACAACCACAAGCTAAAGCCATGCTTCGGCGGATGACGACCTAATCTCGGCCGACGCAATTGCTATCCGGCACGATGGGGGGCTGCCGATTGAGCAGCGTCGCGACGGCTGTGACGATCTGAGCCAGCACGAATGGCTTCTGGATCATGATGCTCCCCGGTACTCCTTCAGAGTGCCAATTGCTGGCGCTGTCACCGCTCATATACACGACCGGCATCGTGGGCACGGTCTGCCGCAGATGACGCGCTACATCCCAACCCGAGGCACCGTCCCCGAGGCGAATGTCGGTCACCAAGGCCGCGATCGCGGAAGGGTCTTCATCAAAACGCGTGATCGCTTCCTCGGCGTTCTTGGTGCAAACAACCATGAACCCTTTTTCTTCCAAGCCTGCTTGAATGTCGAGCAAGATAAAGGCCTCGTCCTCGACGAGCAGCACGACATTCTGGTTCATTCAAAATTCTCGCTCGTCAGGTTGGCCCCTTACGAGCGCTAAGCCGCTGCTCGCCAGAGTGCGGCAGCATGCCGTGAACATCATCTGTTGCAAGCCCCGATTTCATTTTCAGGGAACAATTTTTGCGAGTGCATTTTGCTGAACCCAAATATGGAATCGGCGCCAAGCCACGCACATGTGCCTTGCAGTCGAGGATAGATGGCGACCAAGCGGGCTAGACGCCAGGCGGCGATCAGCGCGGGAGGGCGCCGCTCAGGCGCCCTCAAGTGTCGGCTAGAGGTCGCGTCGCGCTTTTGAGCGCTGCTGTTCGTCCGCGGTATAGACGTCGGCGTTCGGGTCGAAACCGCTCCACCCGCCGGCCTCGTATTCCATACGCCTGCCGGTGACATCGACCGAATCGTATTGCTTGAGGATCCGGTCGGCATCCGGAACGAGATTGTCCTCGACCTTTGCGGTCACCATGGTGCCACCACGCCGCACACCCTCCGCATAAACATGGGCATCGTCCTTGGGGATGCCCGCTCTTGTCATAGCACCAACGAGCCCACCAGCGGCACCGCCTACCACAGCGCCTCCGACTGCGCCGACAGCGGTAGCGGCCAGCCAGCCAGCTGCCACGACCGGACCGACGCCGGGGATCGCCATCAAGCCCAGTCCCGTGAGCAGGCCACCTGCTCCCCCAACAACGGCGCCCACGCCAGCCCCGGTAGCTGCATCCTCACTGGCCTCGGTCCCGTCGCCCTTGTGCCAACCAGTCGCGTTGCTGGCCACGATGCTGATTTCATCGCGCGGCACTCCGGTGGATATGAGTTCACCTACGGCGTCGTTTGCATCGTCGTAATTGTCGAACAATCCGGTTACGGTTTTCATCTTATTTCTCCTCGGTTTCACTTGGCGCCGGCAACGACGTTGCCCTGGTAATCGAGCGCGATCGGTGCGGACTTGCCATCCTTGCTGGCCGTTCCGCGCCAGATGCCCTCGTCGTCCTTGGCCAGGGCAGAGACATCGGCATACCCCGCCCGTTCGATGGCACTCTTCGCCTGAGCCTCGGTGAAACTGTTGGCGCCGGGCACGGGGGCCGCCGGGTTACTGGTGTCGCTGGAGCTGGCGGCGGGCGCGCTGGTTCCAGTTGCTGGCGCCGTGGTCGCAACTTTCTGGATCATCTCCCGATGCATCTTGAGTGTCGGCAGCGTCTCGGCTGCGAAGGACTTAAGGGCGGGGTTGTCTCCGTCCTT
>Ga0209930_1002659_pt1 | contig 20235 bp, 10 predicted proteins | sample ThiBiot_500_biof_2_FD_183948 | JGI IMG/M metagenome (GOLD analysis project Ga0209930, IMG submission 183948) | Wastewater bioreactor microbial communities from Cape Town, South Africa - Thiocy_cont_500_biof (SPAdes) | ecosystem: Engineered > Bioreactor > Thiocyanate-remediating >... | reverse complement strand
AAAAAAATAACAAACACATGATCTCTAATATCTGCGCCCATCATATACTTTAGTTTTTCTCAATCAATATCGTGTTTATTTGTCTTCATATACATCATCAGAGAATAGTTTAGAAAAAAAGAAGAAAAAAAAGAAAATCACTCTTCAATCCACACAAACAAAAGAAAAAAAAAGAGAGAAAGTTAACTTAAAAATTTTCGACAACGGAACTATCTATTCGACTGCTTAGGGTAAAGTATTGAGTAGTTCTTGAATCCATTGTTCATTGAATTGACTAAAATCGAATGCTTGAAAAAGATTTTCATATGTTTGACTTGGCAATAGATCTTGTTCGAAATGTTTCAAGATTTTCGTACATGTATCCATGATGAATGCATCATTAGCACGTAAAAATTGACCCAATTGTTGATTGTATGGTGTTGACGAATTGGAATCGATGCGCTAAAAGAAATTTAACATAAACTTATTTGTCATTGAATTCGATAGGAATCTTACAGATTTTAACATGTAGACAAAGAATGCATTGACAAGTCCGAAGAAGATTAAAGCGGTTTTATAGGTTGCGAATGGTTTGATAGTCTTTGAAGTGATTCTATTGAAAACAAAATTCGATTGATTGTTTATCTATTTATTTATTTCGTAATAATTACTTTGTTCGATCATTGGGTGTAATTGCTGATCGAATATGAGCTGTGAGAAGAAGTTTTTGAAGAAAAACTTGCCGATTCTTTTCCCAATCAGCTGGCTTCATCATAATCAATGCTAATGTTGTCATAAAAAACGGCCCCTCAACGTCAAATGCTTCGGCAATTGATGGTTCAGTACGATTCAAAAAGTTCTGCAAGAGTTTTTCTTCACGTTCAATCTGTCGGCTTCTAAACAAACAAATAAACGAAAGAGTGGTAATGAAAGGATCTGATATGTTAAATTTACGTTGTTAGAACATAGAGTATCGCGTGCATTTGATAAGGAATCAATCGAATGTTCGATTCTCGTCCACCACCACCTGTATCTTCACTAAATGATTGAACATCGGCAAAACGTAGAAGCAAAAGTTTAATGTCATGAATCGAAAGAGTCGGTGATGTCTCTCGAATGCCAGTCGCTTCAATGATATTTGTATCGTATCTTGCCAGTGCAGTTGTAAATTGTGCTTCAGCAACATCAGGTCCCCATAGTGGCAACAGACCATTACAACGAGTATTCGCATTTTGTAACAAAGCTGATTCCCATTCGTCTCTTGAACGTGCTTGTTTGATAGCTGACGTATGACAATCGATATGAATGATATTGAAATGTGTGACACTTGAATAACCTGATGTTTTACGTGTCTTGTTTTCGAACGGTTCGATATCGACTTTCTTGGTAAATGTATAAATAGCTAAGACTTTGTTCGGGAAATATTTGTATCCTTCACGGCAAATACAACAAACATGACCGGTTTCTTCGGTGAGATCGGCAGCCGCTTGTGCCAATGGCGTTTTTGCTACGCCGGCATGTGATTCCGATAGACTTTTGTTTCTTGGCAATTTCAATTCTCTCATTTTACGATCTCGTGCTTCTTGAGCGAGTCGTTTCTTTTCGGCTCGTGTTTGATTTCTGACATCATCGATTTTCTTTGCTACTTCTTCGTTTTCAGTCAACGAATGAAGAAGATCTTCAGCTAGAACTCCGACTCGACCAGCTGTTGTCAATTGTTCGATTTTATGTAGAATCGGTATTAAACTTTGTCCAATTTTAATTTGAATATTTCCATGTCCATATGACAAACCAGTTAACAATCGTAGAACATAGGATAAACTTGGTTTATTCAAAAATTCCTTCCAACTATCTTGATCTTGCATGCCGAGATATGTTTTCACTTGTGGCGAATTACTTTCAATATATTTTATACATTGATCAATGATTCCATTCGATTCATTGACAAGATCACGAAATTCTTTTCCGTAAATCGATTTCTTATCTAAATGTTTACATATTTCACAGAAACAATCTAAATGTAATTGATTATCATTGTCGACTGTTGTCGATGTTTGTTCGAGATCGAATCGATCGAATTCAAGATACGATTTGAAATAATCGAGTAATGTTTGCATTTTTTCCTTATTACCAAATGAAAGATATGGCAAGAGATGAATTAATGCTTGCATAAGACTTGGATGACTTTTAACAAATGGTAAACGAATATAATTCAATAGTGAACGTAATTGTTCGATATCACCTTCGCATGAAACAGAAAATTCATTGTATTTATCTTGTGATAGAGTTGTACTAGCTTCATGAAATAATTGATCCATAATAAATAGAAGTTTTTCGGTTAGTGCAAGAAGTACTTGATCACGACCTTGTTCTTCGATTTCAGTTTTAAGTAAAAGATTTAGTTTATTTAACATCGATGATATTGAACGAAGTTTCGGATCGATTAAACGTTGTCGATTGACTTTTAATTTAATTGCATAATCGAATAATTTCAAAAGAATTTGAAGTAGAGCTTTGCCTGATGACATATCATTGATTGAATCCAAACGTTTCAACATTGTTTCCAAGCCTGAATGTTGACTCAACACTTCAGCTAAACGATAGACATCTTCGGGATCATCTTCACCATTTTCTCCTGCATTCTTTTTCGTATCAAATGTTTCAATGATATCTTCAGTTGCATCACCCAATAGACCTCTCATACGATAGACAATATGCATTGGCTCTTGATCATTCTGTTGAGTATCACCTGTTGATGTCTGATGAGAATTGATATACGGCAACCAAACTTTCTTATAAACATCTCGTACAGTTAAACCAAGATTAATAATTTTATTGGCTACTAACAATTCCATGCCATTGTCATCTTCAAGCAACGCAATCAATTCACAATCGGTACAAATCTTATTTTTAATATCACGCATTAATGGACTCATGGCTGCATTATTCGAACTGTACGGATTGCCCATCATTCGTCCTTGAAGAAAATCTTCTTGATTGGGATCTTTTTCGACGACAATAAAGAATTCTTTATTATCTTGCATGGTTTCTTCGGGATAGATCAAATTACATAGACGTTCGAAAATAAATTGTGGTGTTTGCATGTCATCCAATTGAAATCGTTCGATTGTATCAATGCAAATCATCATGAATTGTCGTGTTTCTTGTTCATTACCACGTGTCATTTGTTCGAGTAATTCGAGCATTTTTATTTGTGCTTCATCGATTAATTTCGTTCGTTGAAGAATGAATTTCTTTAATGTTAAATAACCATTGAGAACGATGGCAATGAGAATTGATTTGTATTTCTGTTTGAATTCATCTTGTTGAAGAAATAATGTGAGAAATTCCGTTAGACATTTAATCGAATAGCCAAATGTTAAATTTGAATTCGAAAGATTTCGTTCATCTTGTTTATTGATAATCGAAATTTCATTTTCAATTAAATTCGCAAGATATTCAATAATATTGATTTGTTCATCATTGCATAGAGCTGTTTTCAATTGATTATCATTGGCAAGTAGATCTTTAATTAATTGTACGTATTCAATCGAGAATTTCGAAAGATTTTCATTGCAAATTAAATGTAAATAATCGAGTAGAATTTGTAGAATGAAGAATTTTTGTTTTTCATTGTTTGTACAAAGTGTTTGAATTAATTTACAAATATAAAATCGAATCGTTGCCGATTGTGGACAGAAGATTAATTTTTCGAGCCAAGAATTTTTCATTCGTTTGAATGTTAACGTTCGATCTTGATTCGATAGCCAATCTTGATAGGTGAGTTTCTTCGAAAGAAATTCATCGATATTAACCGAAACAAGTTTTGTGGTTGATGAATTCGTTGTTGGAGATTTTGATAAATGAAGAAGCATGCGTAGACATGGCAGTGTGATCATTTCGAGAACTTGTGGTGTTGTATTTTGTAATGATTGAAGAAATAATTTCAATATTGAACGAAGTTTAATTTCCCAACAGAGATCTTGATCGTCTTGATTCGATCGTTGAATTAGTGAATAGAGAACGAGAAGATCATAATTGATTTCAGCCGATGAAAAATAGGTATTTTCATTTAGAAATCGTTCGATTTTCATTGAAATTTTCGTTGTTATATAATCAGTTAATTGTGTATTATCACGTGTTAAATGACAGAATAGAAGTCGAACATCATGACGAATCTGTTGATTTGTATAACGAATATTATTTAATAATAATTCGTCGATTAATGACATATTATTTGTAATAATTTGTTTGAAACGATTCGACGATGAAACGAATGCAAGTAGAAGAAGAATGCAATGCGATATCGTCGATAGAATACAACCGTAACATTGATGTGTTTTCGAATGATTTGCCGTTGAAATATACGAATGAGATGTTAAACGTTGATCGTAACTTTGCAATTCTTTTCGTGCACAAATTATCTTTTGAATATATTTGCCGAGTTCATCGTAAGTTTGTCGACATTCAGTATTGTATTTCGGTGCGATTTGTTGAACAATACGATTGATACCTGTCGAAAGTGTAACAGTTGTTGTTGGTGGTGGTTGTTGTGGTGTCGGTTGTTGTTGACCATCGGTATTATCCGTATTTGTCACTGTTGTTGTTGCTGCTGCTGCTGTTGATGGAATGATTGTTGTTGTCGTTTGTTCATCGGATGTTAATTTTGCTAATAGAAATTCGAGTATAGGCTTTTGATTGAATAATTGTCGATAGATTTTATCGATTTTCTCTAATAATTGACTGATATTTGTCAATGTTTTCGTTCGATCATCATCGGATTCGATTGGTTCAACATAATTGATTTGTTTAGCTGTAAATATAAAATCAAATTTACAATATTTACAATAACCACATGAATTGCAAAGAAATGGGTCACGTTCATCGTAATTTATCGAACGACATTTATGACATTGAAATACATTTTCACCACAATTCGGACAGATGCCAGGTGTAGCAGCAACAGCTGAATTACATCGTGGACATTGTAATGCCGCCGTATCGGTTATTGCCGATGCATTTGCGTTCGTTTCAAAGAAATCAACATATTCAATCATAAGATTACAAGCGATGATTGGAATAACAAAGTCAATTTTCACTTCTGTCTGTTGAATATTATTGAGTTTAATTGTTTTCGCTAGTAACCATTTACAATTGACACTATTTTTAAGATCAACGATCGATTGTACTTGTCGATTGTTGTAATAGAATCGAATCGTTCGTACGGCTTTATGTCGTTTTATATCCGACATTTTAATTTGAAGTTTCTGTATTGAATAAGCTTGAGTTAGTTTAATAATATGTGACTGGGTTGTAAAACGTTGATCTAATTTAATCGTCTGTAATTTCACTTGTTGATAGGCGATATCAGGATTATTACAAACGAGACAGGGTTCGATTTCGAAATAGTAACCGTTGTTTTGTTCGATATCGATGATCGATGATAATCGTCGATAGATCGATGCATTGGGATGATTTAATAGATATTGATTTTCAAGTTTCAATAGTGATTCTAATTTTGGTAGGAACTCGTTCGTACGTTTATCATCTTTACTTTTAATGATAATATAACCTAAGAGATCGACATATTGAAACGCTTTGAGACCGTAACATGAAATATTCGACCAGAATTGAATGAATAAATCGAAGAGTTGTTCTTGAATTTGTTTATTTGAATTCGTATATAAATGATAGAGAAATGTGTGTGTAAGCCAACGGATTGTTTGTTGAGGATTTTCAAGGAGAAATATTCGAATGAATTGTTCGAGTAAATCGAATGAAATTAATTTCATGAATTGTAACGCAATTGAACACGATGAAAGATCATCGATCGGTTCGTGTTCAGTCGGTCGAACTGTTGATTTACTTGTTTTCAATGTTCGACTTGTGGGTGATGAAATCGAATTGATTAATAAATGAAGAATAAACGGCGCAAGTGAATCGTCAACAAACATAATTAATTCGAGAAAGAATTTTAAAATCGTCGGATTTGTTTTACAGAAATTCTGCCAATTATTCGGCCGTTGAACGCTGATATCTTGACAAGTTTTAAGATGATCAACGAGTTGCATGAGTGTCACATACGGAATTTGTGTTGACACGAATTTTCTCGTGTGATTTTCATCGTAGATTTGTTTTATTTCATCGAGATTTGTCGATAGAACATGAAGATCACGAAGTTTTCGATATTTATCTCTCGAACCGCAAATATACATAAGTAACTTTCGAATTTGTCGTTTGAGAAAATTCGCCTGCGGAAGAATATAATATTCGCATAGACATGTTTGCCAATCGGTTGATAATAGAAATGAACGCGATTCCATTGTAGTATCGAAGACTTTCTTCATTTGATAGGGCAAACGTGTTGCTATTTCAGCTAACAGTTCGGGATAAGATTCGAACACGTCATTGGCATGATGTTTCGTGTATTGTTTGTAGAAAAATGGCGATAGATCAGGTAGATGTTGTTGTTGATGAATTTTCAGATAGGTTGTTAAATCATTCGATGGACTTTCATCGATCGATTGCTTCTGCAGATATTGATAGACGATTTTCAATGCGTGTAAACAGTAATGAACAAGATTTGATTGATCTAATTCTTTGGCAGCTGTCAATGATAGATGAAGATATTGATCACGTTCATTCATACGAACTTTAAGCATAAATGAAACGTAAACGGTGAATAAACGTAGGAGCATGAGTTGAATTTCATGTTGAGCTGTTCGTTGAATGAGTTCGTCGATCGATGGTTGATCTTTGAGAAATGTCATTTGACCTAATAAACGTTTGAGAATCGAACGAACAAAATTTCGATTATCTTCATCGGATTTCGATGCAAATTCAATGGTTAGAGTAAGTAACAATTGTAAATAGGCAATAGCATTGACACCATTGAGTTCACGATTCTGTAGAAGATTTGTCTCGAGATTATCGAGTAATTTCTGAACAATTAAATGTTTGAAATCGTACAAACGTTGTTCGTAAACCGTTGAATCAATCGATTCATTGAGATTTAATTTAATCGTCGTATTCGAATCGTTCGATGGCGACGAATTCGTTGTTGGTTCGATGAGAACCGGTGTCGATGTTGGATCGTTATTATTCGTCGTTGTTGTTTCCGTCGATGAACTCGATTCAGATACATGTCCATCATCGCCTTCATCGAGACTGTTATTCTCGCTTTGATTGGCATCAGAATCGATATTAGTTGTTGTTGCTGCTGGTGGTGGTGGCGGTGGAACTTCGTCAGTCATACTCAAAGCAAGAGCGTACTGTAACATGGCGTTTTCATCTTGAACGGGGTTAATTGGCGGTGTGTCGGTCCAACGAGGACGAGCTTGTTCTTCCGTTGGATAGATTTGAGCTGATAGTGGTAACGATTGAAATTGTCTGTCGATCGGTTGTTGTTGTTGAGTGTTGAGATCGCTGGCGGTGGATAATTTCGAAATTAATCGTTGAATTTTCGGTTGCATACAACGATTCAATGCGTTTTTAAGGAGGAAATTGATTTGATAATCGCGATAGGTTAGCAAACGAATGTACGAATCGACGATAAGGTTCATGCAAAGTTGTGGTTCATTGAGTGCTAATGAATAGTAAATATCGACGAGTATATTGAGAAGTTTTTCGATTTGTTTGAATTCAATTTGTGGATTGTCGAGTGATTCGAGAAGTGAATTCGTTGGCCGTTGATCGAGAAGATTTAAAAATATATTAACTAAATAAGAAATAAATATTTGCATGGATGCATTTTTCGAAATCGCATCTCTTGAATCTTGTTGATTGAGAATAAAATATCGATTGATATTATGCGGTCGATGACGAGCAATGGAAAGTAAAGATAAAAGAAGATATTCGTATGTTTGAATATTATGAAATAGTTCGAGATAGTTCGACAATGAAAAACATTGCGCAAGAAAATTCAATTGTAAACGATCGAGATGTTCGTGATAATCACAGTCAGTTGACGAAAGAGTTTCTTTGAGTAAATCTTTTGCATACCGTTGAATTTGATTGGGCAATGACAGTTGAAGCATGTGAGAAATCGATTGAACAACATCGGTTTGTTGCCGATCGATGTGATGATGTAGAGCTAATGAATTGGTGAGAATTTGCATTGAATAAACGAGCAAACGATCGGCATAGGCAAGTGTGAGCAGCTGTTTTTCGTCGTTTGTCTGTCGAAATGAATGAAGATATTCGTTGGTCGTTAAATTCGTGTTCAATGCAACGGCCAATGTACTTTCGACATCGTCAGGCCATTGAAATTCTTCTTTCGATTTTCCGTAAACTTTAACATCATCGATGACAGTTACATGATTTCCCTCGAGTGATTGAGCAACGAAAATGGCGAGTTTCTTTTCAGCTTGAATCGATTCTTCTCGTGTGAGACAAAGATCGTACCAACGAGCACCTTGCTGACTGTTAACTTGAACATTCCGACCGAAATATTCGAAATATTGAGGACATTTATCCAAAGAATATCCGCCCACATGAATACGAACACCTGTGATCACCATATTGTCCGAATCTTTATTCGTTATTTCGAGTGTAAAACCCGTCGTTCGAACATTGGCAACGAACATGCCGGGCGTGGATAGACGAAGTTTTAGTTGTGCAACATTGTAAACATCGAGTAGATCTTTACCACCGAATTCATATTCGGTTAGAATGTGACATGTTTCAAAGAAATCTACGGGAAATTTAACCGTGCCACTTGATGATTCGTTACTAATTGTGTTTGTATTTGTATTTGTTATTGTCGATTTACGACGTTTAACAGTTGGCTCTTGTTGATCATCGGTTTCATTGTCGGAAAGTGGATAAATTGAATTATTCGATTCATATTCGAACATATCTTCGTTTAAATCAAAATCAATCATAGAAAATGTTCGTTGATTAGCCGAGATTTTCTCGAGCCAATAATTGGTTTTCTCCTGATCGGCTGCAAACATTTTCAAACTACCATCATCAGCTAAAAGTAGAAAATTCGTTCGTTGATCATATCGAATGCCAACAATATCTTGAATTTTCGATGTTTTCAGCTGAATTTTAATTTCATTCACAGCAACATTCGTTGGCGTTATCATGAGAACAACAGGACTGGTTGTCATTTGTGTCATTGTATAGATTAAACCTGGATGATGTGCAACTTCCGACCATGAACATAATGTATGATAGGTTAGTGTTGGTTTATTCGAACCATTGGTCGTCATTTTAACATCAATCGAACGGATTAAAAGTAATTTTTCGATGTTATTTTCATCGAGTAGACCATAGAAATTCTTGCCATGTACATACGACCAAAACAAGAGTTTCAATGTCGATGAATAGTAAACGGACACACCTCCACCAAGTAGAATTCCATTGTTATTCGTTTCTGTAATCGATTCATGTTTAATATCCAAAGTATTCGTTACATAAAATGAACCATTCTTAGCCGATGATGAATCAGATAGCTGTTCGTAGTATATATAACCATTCGAAGCCATAATTAAGATATAACAATAATCGATATTATTACGTTTGGTATAGTAAAATGTACAATCACGAACTTTACCCGTTGGAAGAATGAAATGATAGATTGGACTTATTGTATCCGTATGAAGATCGTAGATTTTAATGAAATCAGCTGTTAAAAGTGCTAATTGTGTTTGATTTCGATTGGCAATCCATTGGGATTTAATAATATAATTTCCTGTTGAATCAAGATTTGGTTGTAGAATAATTGTTGGTTCTTTCAATTGACCATTTTGATCGATATTAAATATATGACAATCTTTCAAGCCAGTCAATGCAATGTAATCGGGATTGAGTTGATTCGGTTGCATTGAAAGTATTGTAAATGGAACATTGATTGAATTAAGTTTAGTAAGATTGATTTTCTTCTTTGCTGAATTATCAATTGAAAGATTGGCTTGTTTGAGAAGTGAATTCAATTGAACGATAGTAATCATGGATTGTTTGCCTTTTTCTTGACTGACAACGAGATGTTGTCGATTGTGTTCGATTAAACACATGCCTTGACGACGAATTGAATTCGTACTTAGAAGTTGTTTGATTTGTTGACCATGTTCATTGGTAAATGAAAGTTTAACATGTTCGAAAGCGTTATCTTGTGAATGAATAAGACCTGTTACGATCGATTGTTTATTTTCGTCGTTGACGATTGAATTGCCTTTTAAAAATTCGGAAATTAAATCGAATTTATTTTCGATATTATAAATTTGTTGATAATGTTGATCGATATATGGTTGGAGAGTTTGAAATAAATGAAATGTATTCGAAAGAATCGATGTCGTTTGAAGACATGAATGGAATTCTTGTTGTTTAGAATTAATCTGTCGAATCAATCGACGTTGTCGATTGGTTAATTTCGTTGATTTTTTATTCGTAGTTTTGATTGTCTTTTTCTTAGCGATCGATGTTGTTGGAATAGGATTTGTTGTTGTTGCTGCTGGTCGTTTGACTAAAGCTTGACATGAACCATCTTCTTGTGCACCACAATCACAAAAGAACGAGCCATATTTCGCATAGGATATGTCATGATCTCGATGGCAAACATTCGCACAAATTTGACAGATACCAACACGTTCGATCATTTTACACGTGTGACAATGATACCAATGTTGATTGGCATATTCTTTTTTTGTTGTTGTATACGTGCAAAGTTTATTTGGATCGTAATCATTCGATGATTTCTTTGTTTCATCGAATGTTAACATTGCGTTACTATTATCATTATCATCGTCGTCATCATCATCATCGTTATTCGATTCATCACTGTCGAACGATGACGGTGATTCATGTAATGATAGATATTTCAATGCAAATAGAATGTCATTGATATACGAAAGGAGATAGACACTGGCTTCGACGAGATTCGAATGAAAAATCGAGAGAGTCGAACGAAGAATTTGATCGGACTCGGTGAGAATCTCGGTCGATGATTGTAACCATTGAATTGCAGCTTGAAATAGATAACCATGTCCATTGCCTGACCCGTGACCAGCGAGAATAACTAATAGTTGAATGATTTGCGGAAAGCCAAGTGCAAATTTATCGGCTTGTCGAAGTTCATTGCCGAGTTCGATTAAAATTTGAAGTATAGAAATCGAAACATTTTCGTTTATCATCGGCGTACCATTGTCATGTTTACGTATGAGATATTTAGTGAATGTTTCAAGAACGTGTTTGCATTGTTCAGGCGTATAGACCGATGTTTGTTCGAATGGTGGCGGAAGAACAAGTTTGGATAACCATTGTGCAAGTTCGATTTTCGATAGATTAGCAATACGATTGAGTTTTTCAATGGCTTGTGGAAATTGATTTGAATAGGAAAAGATTTTATTGAATAACATTAACATTCGTGCAAAGATCGACAATGAATGATTGGGTTGAGCTGTTAAATAGAGTAGATCGAAGAGATCATGTGGCGCGAGACATTGTTGAAAAATAGTCGGTTGAAATTGTTCATCGAGATATTTGATGAGATCGTGATAGATCTCTTCGGTGAGAATTTCATTTGGATAATTTATGTTAAATAAAATTTCGAATATTGTCTTGTAAATATATTCGTAGATATCGTTTTGAATCGATTCATTGTTGATATTTTTTAATTTAATTTGTTCTTTAAGAAATTGTAGATTGCCATCTAATTGAATGAGTATATAGAGTTGTTTATTATCGATTTCTGAATTGATTGTTAAAAGAATTTGAAGAATTTGTCGAAGAAATATATACGAAAGATCGGTGGTGGTCTGTTCAAGAGATGAATTCAATTGAAATGTAAATAGCTCGTCGAAATCATTGGGTAATGTTGGTATTGTTGATGTTTTCGGTTCGATTGTTGGTTTATTAATTGGTATAATTGAAAGATATTCAAGTGATGAATTGATATTCAACGAATGTTTTAATTCTTGAACAAAGATTTCATAGAATCGATTGATTTCATCGGATGTTGACGAAAGATTTTGTAGTAGAATTTGATAGACAATTAAATCGAATGTTGAATGTGTTGTTTGTGTTAATGATTGAAACCATTGAATATCTTTAAATGAAATTTCTTTCGCTAGAAACTCAGTTATATGTTTATCTTGAAGAATTCGTTTTTCTAATCGAAATAAATGTAATAAATGTGTTGTGTCCGTGTACGTATTCATTTGCTCGAGAAATTCAATCGATGGTGGTAAATAACCGAGAATACGCCAAAGAAGATCGTAATATTGTTTGATAGTTGTATTTGTCAAATCTTCTTTGTTAATTCTTGTAAAATTCAGTTGTTTAATAAGATAATCATAGAATCGATTGTAAATTGAACTGTTGTAGAGTGTTTTCAGTGCGAAACTATCGAGATAATTGGAATTATTTTTCGATACGATTTGATTGAAATGAAATGTAAGTGTTGCATCAATTTTTGATATCAATTGTTGAATATTTTCGATGATATCAATTGATATTTCATAGAAATTAAACATCATATATTCGAATAGAATTAACAACGATAGATTGGGTTTCGTTTGACTTTGAATTTTATCGACAAGTTGAAGAAGAATAGTTTTTCGTTGTTGATTGGTTAATTGATGAAAAAATATGAGAAAGATTTGTAAATGTTCTAGAGCGATGTCATTCGATAGACTATCGAGAAATTTTTGCCATAATAAACAAATCAGTTCCGAATTTTGACGTTTAAGAATGAATTTTAAGAATACAATCAATGTATTTATTGGCAATTGTACGGGCCACGATTGTTCAAATGAAATACTCAAATATTCCAAAAGTAAATCTTCATTTTGATGCGTAAGTATTTCATGTTGAATAAGATTATGTATGAAACGTGGCAATGGCATCGATTGTTGAATTAAATGAGCAAGATTTTCGATTTGTTCTTTATTATTAAGTGTATCTTTTAAATCATTGAGAAGAATCGAATGATTTTCATTGAAATAATTCTTATCAAGATAGTTTAACAAATCATAGAGATCATCTTGATCGAAATAGTCTTCCGAGCAAAGATCCGTTTCCAGACAACGATTTAAAATCGTTCGTTTTCGACTCGATATCGATAGCGATCGAACGAAACTTGTTTGCGCCACCGATGCCGTTGTATTTGTTAGAACAACAGCCGTTGATTCATCAAACAACGAGCTTATGCCGAATGTATCTTCGGACGGTGTGTCCGCTGCTGCTGCTGCTGCTGTTGTTGTTGTTGGCAGAATATCAGCTGGCAATGGTGGTGCATCGGGAATTGTCGAACTTAATTTTCTCGGCGAATTAATTGTCAATCGATTGAGAATAGTAAAAAAGATTTTTAATGTTTGAATCTTTTTCAAATATGCATATCGTTGTGTTGATTGAAGTACTGTTGTTGTCCATAGGAATTTCTCCGGTAGATTTTCATTGTTCTCATCTGAATGTGATAGATCATTGATTAATTCTCGAACTGCAAACATTAACATGGCGGTTAAATGAATCAAGAGATTATTCATTGATCTAGAGATGAAAATATTCAACAAAAGACTCGAAAACTCGTTTTGTTCTTACGGTTTGTCAATGGCTGATAGTTGTCTGATGCCTTTAGTTAGAAGAATGCTTAGAAATAAATGATAATTGAGAAATGTATTTCGTGTTGAATGACGAATAATATCGCCGAATTTAATAGCTATTCGTGCGATATCATGAAGAATTTGATCGTTGGCTATGGGCTCATCATTTTCACTTGTCAATTCAACATATTTCAATCCAATGAGAATCGAATGAAGAACGAGAGTAAAATATTGATTCAATCGAAGTTCATTCAATGGTTCGATGATGGGCAATTGAATTGCTCGTCGAATAAAGTCAAGATTTCGTTGAATTGAATTGAAATGGAATTCTTGTTCGAATTGAATGATATCCTTTTGAAGAATATCATCCAATGTTGTTGTTGGTTTGGAATTTTTTATAGATAATATTTGAAAGATAATCTCAGTGAAATATTGTTCACCGTGAATTTGTTTGAAATAGGAGAGAAGAATTTGACTGAAATGTTCTACAAAAAGGAAAGATAAATCTTCGAAAATGAAAGATTGAGTTTTGCTACTAGGAAATGTCAATTTAGTTGGTCTTTCGCGTTTGTTTTCGTCTGCAGACGAGAAATCGAAGAGAGTCGTATTGCATAGCGTATCCACAAGGCCCATTTCTCGACGAGTGACGTTCGATGAACGTAGACGACGATCTGCAAAATCGAATTCATAAATTTATCTTCTTCTTTTTATCGTTTTACCATCTTTATTTATTTGTGGTTCATCGGATTTCTTTATCAATTCAAGACAATCTTTGATTTCACTGGCTGAGAGAAATGTTTGCGCGTAGCACAAGGATTTAATTGCATTCAATATCGGCAACTAAAATCAAAAACATAACTTTTTCGTCTCTTTTTCGAAACCAAAAATTTACTCGAGTTAGTTCATTGCTTTTCGGTAGAAGATTTTGTAAAAGATATTTTAAGAATAATTTGCCTACATTGATCACATCAGTAAAATAGGTACGTTCAACTATATTGAGAAAATAAAATACAAATTCGAGAAATTGAAGTAAGATCGAACCTCGTGCTAAACCTCCGACAAGATAATGTGTCGAAAGAATCACAAATGAATAGAGAAACTGTTCGCTATTGACATCGGCTCGTACGAGAAGATCGTCCCTAGGAAAAATCCAACAACAATATTCAAAACGAAAGACAACATTTTGCTCAAAACCAACCATCGCAGAATCGATTGAACAAGTTCTATGTATTTATTACTGTTCGTATTGTCGTTGAAAGTTTCAATCAAAGTTTTCCATTCGAATGTTGAATGGACTTGTGTTTGCTGTTGTTGTGCATCACTATCGGATGTAACAACAGTCATGGTGGTGATTCGAATTGTATATTATGTTTATGAACTAAATATCATTCAAAAGTTTTGGTGTTTTTCTAGAGAAAATATGAAAGTGTTGTTGTTGAGAAATTATCGGTGCAAACGAATGTAAAACAAAAAAAAACTTAAAGCAGGCAGATACGCAAATAAATAGAAAATAAATAATAAGACGAGTGATTCATTCATTCGCTTGCGAGACGTGTTAAAAATATAGATGTCGCACATCTACAAGTCGAATCGGGCTTCCTTTTCGTTCGATGTATGTACATATTTTTCCATTCGTTTGGTACAAAAAAAAAGAAATACTTATTGATAAAGATTGTTTTTCTCTCTCATTTATCAACGACGCAAAAACAAGATATGATGAAAATAATACTTTTTGTTTGCTTAGTTGCTTTTGCATCTATTCAAGCAGCAGAAGTTTCAACTAGTCAACAACGTAAATTAACTCTACGTGGTCGAGTTGTTTTTCCCGATGTACCACGAGCGATTGTCGATGCTCAAGGTAAATTAATCGTCGAATTACAAGATACATCGCTTGCTGATGCACCAGCACGTGTCATTGCGCGTACGGTCGGCAAATCGATTCGATTTCCGATGGCATTTGCACTTAAATACTCGCCCAAAGACATTGTCAATGGTTTCGATTACTCATTACGTGTTCGAATCGAAGATAAAAATGGCAAATTATTGTACACGAATGATCGACGTATCAGCGTGAAACCAACTGGTCTCACACGAACAAAACTCATTGATGTGCCTGTGATTGTCGTTCGAGGTCAAGACACAGGACCGAAACGTCAATGGCCGGAATTAGTTGGCAAGAACGGTGCTGAAGCCGTTGAAACAATCAAAAAAGAAACCGGTAATTCTCGTTTTATGTGCGTGTGTCTTTTTGTCTTCATTTTTTTCTTGTTTTTAGGTTTTCGAAATGTTGTTCAAATCAAACAAGGTTCACCAGTCACCATGGACTTTCGTACGGATCGAGTCCGTGTTTTCGTCAACAATCAAGGCAAAGTTGCTCAAGCTCCAGTTATTGCTTAAATACCCCCCCGTTTTAAACATTTATTTTAATCTATGCATGCAAAATTTTCTTTTTATCATTTTTTTACAACCGATTGATTAATCATCCATTGAAAAATTATATAAGAAATAAATGAAATAATCCCGAAGAAACATTTTGCCATGAATGAACTGCAGAAAATGAATTTGACGAAGTAGATCAACGAAGGCATGGCGATAGACACGAGCCAGAAGATTTCTATGATGAGATCGTGAAAATTTCGTTTGAGAGTCAGTTGAGGAAGATTGAATTTATCATTTTGAATAAAATATTCATAGATTTGATCCTAAAAAACAAACATGTAAACATTTCAATTGACTATAGAATGTTTTTTTACTTTCTCTCGAAAGATTTGATGAATCCATTGACCTGATTGTTCCTCATTTTCATACGGAATATCCAACATCGATATTCGTTTGAGATAAACATGAGCTCGACAAGGTTGTCGATTTAATATTGAACGAAGTTTAGTTGGCGCACTGTCCTTAGAGAAAGCAAGGACGAAATTATAAACAGCTGGTACTACAACACACATCTTCAATATATTAATTTTGAAAAAGAGAAGCTTTACTTTTGCCTTTGACGCCCTGCATAACCAAACTTGCGCCCTTTGTCCTTGGCAGAATATGATATTTCAATTCCGGTAGACCTTTTTCTCGGGCGTATTTCATGCTTTCCAAACGTTTGTCTTCGGTGTATCTCGTTCCTTCACAGGTTATAATAACCTTACAAAAAAAAAGGAAATTGTTCAATTCAATAGAACCACTCGAAATGAGAATACATTGAAGAAATGATCTTTTGGATAATCATTGACAAGTTCTTGAATATCTTTCTCGAGGATTTTTCGATCTGTCACCCAACTTCGACGAAGAAATATCGATTCAGTAAAAAACCATGAATAGCCGAGAACGGGAATGAATGCTAACGAACGTTTGCCGACGATTTTTGTACCCTTAAGATACAGAAAAACGATTTCAAAAAATTTTTTAAAGATTCTTTTTACTCCTAAAAAGCCGAGATATCGATTGACAACTAAAGCAACGAGCCAATCGATTTCATATCGATGATTGGGAAGGTAGAGTGCATGTTCACGGTTGATGTATTTCGCATCGTTTGGGTCGACATAGATCGTCACTTCGGAATTTGCCCAATACGTATAGAGAAAAGTTAATTCTTAACCAAAAAATTATCGAATGTAATTCAAAAAACAGACTCACGACTCCAGATTAATGAAGCAAGATAGTAATTAATCAATCGATAGAGAGATTTATTCCATGGACGAATGAATATCCATGTTAACAGTTGAATAAAATTGACCAGGAGTCCGCTGACAATAAACGTATAGCAAAAAATTGAAAGTATCAACCAGAACATTGATGTTTTGATGAATGAAAACAAGAAGAAAAAAGAAACGTTTACGTTTGCACTTTAACTAACCGAGTAATTCACGGTAATGACATGTTGCCGTTCTGTTTATTAGTAAAAAAGAAAGAAAGTTGTGCGACACATGATACAAGCCAATCAAAAGAGAAAAGAGAACGCAAAACTATTAACCAAAGCGTTTTAACCATTCGAGTTCCTCTCGAACTTTGATTTTGCCATGCCATGGATTATTAGCAATCACATGTTGTTCATTAGGTAGTAACAACAATTGAACGGGTATGCCGAGTTGACGTAAACTTCGTTCTAACATTAAACTTTGACTGAATGGCACACGTACATCGGCTGTACCGGCGACGATATGCGTCGGTGTACGAATACGATCGAAATAGTAAATAGCTGATTGATTTTGATAGAGTGCTGGTTGTTCCCATGGAAAACTGCCGAGTAAAGCTTGAAGATAGGCAGGTGTATCCTGCATACCCCAAAATGAAACATGTTCAACGGAGCCAGCACCGGATAGAGCAGCTTTGAAACGTGTTGTTTGAGTTATTAACCAATTTGTTAATATTCCGCCGTAACTATATCCACCGACGGATATTCGATTGGGATCAACGTATTGATCAGCAACTAACTGATCGATTCCACTGAGAATATCTTTCGACGGTTTGGTTAGAATTTCGTATCGAATTTGATTAACAAATTCATCGCCGTAACCTGTCGAACCTCGATAGTTCGGCTGAAGAACGAGCCAACCTTGTGCAGCAGCTAATGGTGCCCAATAATACCAATGACCTACGAAATTCCGTACATCAGCACCTGTGGGTCCACCATGAATAAGAACGAGAAGAGGGAGATTTTTTGGATCGTTAACACCCGGTGGATAATAGAGATTGCCTTCAATTGTTTGATTATCATCCGGATTTTTCCATTTATAAGAGTCACTTCGAGGTAGACGAATGTTTTCGAAATGAGCGTTGAAATGTGTTAGTGGTATTGCGGAATTTAAATGTTCGATATCCTGGATAAAATAAGCTTCTTGAGGAATATGCGAATCCGTGAAAACAAAAGCAATTTGACCGAGAGTTGAAATGGAAATCGAAAGATACGATCCAGCAGCACCGAATGAATACTTCGATATACTTTCGCCAAGATTTTGTGAATATATTTGAATTTCAAGACCTGATTGACAAAGAGAATAAACAGAATGATCCTCTGGACTTTGCGCATAATCTTGAATCGCTCCTTGAAGATCTTCAAACCAACGTTTGCGTTCTCCCGTAATTAAACTCAGCGAATAAAGTCTTGGTTGAGTTAAACCAGCTAAACTAATAGTTCCACATAGGAAAAATATATCGGTTCTATCGTAACGTAATTGAAGATTCGTTTTTGAACTTGAATCGTTTGTTAATTGTTTAATTGAAGATGGTTTTTGAAGATCATACGAGTAGATTTGTGAATTATTAAAGTATTCCATTGTAAGTGATGCTGAGAGGAAAATCAATTGACTTGTGGTTGAACTATATACAAGTTCAGGAATTAGAAATGGAACTTGAACAATATCTTTTTTTGTAATTTGTTTTTCAGTCAAATCAAGTTCATGAATAGTTGAAGTTAATGAACTGACATTTACTGTTGAATAGTAAATGGACGAATCATTTTTAGCCCAAGTTAAAGCAGTTGGAAGTTCACTGTCAATTGAAATCGATGTGATTTTCTCGGTTTTAATCGAATAGAAATACAATTTTGGTTCAAAATCTGAATTTAATTTTGGTAAATAGGAAAAATTCAAATCGGTATTCGATGTGGAATTTGATTTCATTAAAAATACGAATGTGTTGCCATCGGGTGACCATTTATATTTCATTCCAGGAAAATATCGATTTGTAATTATGTTGCATTTTTGCATAGTGCATAACCATAGACTATCTTCGTATGTATTCAAATCCCATTGAGGACTTCGTGCTTCAACAAGTAAAAAATCGCCAGTTGATGCTAAGCTAAGCGAACTGATTGTTGTATAATTAAAAAACGCGTCGAGTGTTAAATTTGATTGACTTGCAATTAATAGACAACAAGTGTTTAATAGGAAAAAATTCAAAAGAAATTTAGTCATTTCAAAGCGTGGTTTTATTTGCGAATGAGAAAAAGAAAAAAAGAGCATGTTATTCTTATCAGAGATATTTATTTAATTAACATAGGTAAATCTTTGAATTACGGGCCGACGTTTAGCCAAGGCTCGTTTCTTGGCTTTGTCACGTTGAATTCGTTCTAAATCATGTTTGGTTGGATCGATACCGAAACCATATTTAAGAATATCCATTATAATAACAAAAGCAGCAACACTAACTAAAGCAATAATTGCAACATATCCAAATGATTTTGAAACATATTGAAGAACGATCAGCTTTGTTGAAGCGATTTCACAATGTCGACCAGAATAATACTCACCGAGACATTCACATGTGTAATTCATCAACGATGGTCGACATGGAGCATTGTTTTTACATTCGATATTTTCACAATAATTTATTATTTTTTCACAATGTTTACCTGTCCAACCTTGATCACATGAACATTCGAATGTTGTTTCATTACATGTTCCATTATTCCAACAAGTATTTGGTTTACAAGGTCGGCGATCATTTTCACATCGAATACCATCAAAACCAGCAGTGCAATTACATTCATAACCGTAATCATTTGTATTTGTATTTAAACAAGTTCCATTATTTTGACAAGGAATGAGAGAATCACACGGAAATGAGGTGATATTACAATTACTTCCGATTGTATTTACGTTATCACAGGTTGATATGACGACTAGTTGAGGTACTGAATGATTGAAAAACAGTATTTGATAGGTCTGATGAGAATATGTCTATACTTACAACATGAATTTGTTGATAAAATAAA
>Ga0209930_1002654_pt1 | contig 20269 bp, 17 predicted proteins | sample ThiBiot_500_biof_2_FD_183948 | JGI IMG/M metagenome (GOLD analysis project Ga0209930, IMG submission 183948) | Wastewater bioreactor microbial communities from Cape Town, South Africa - Thiocy_cont_500_biof (SPAdes) | ecosystem: Engineered > Bioreactor > Thiocyanate-remediating >... | reverse complement strand
GATCGCCCAGACGCCGCCGCGCGTCAGCGTCGCGAGCAGAAGTGCGGCGAGGAGCGGCGGCACCACCGAGAACAGCTCGATGATGCGCATGATCACCCAGTCGAACCGGCCGCCGAGATAGCCGGCAAGCGCGCCGAGCGGCATGCCGAGCAGCAGGCTGAACAGCGCCGCCGAGAGGCCGATGCCGAGCGACACGCGGGCGCCATAGACGATGCGGGTGAAGAAATCGCGGCCGAGATCGTCGATGCCGAACCAGTGCTCGGCCGAGGGGAAGGCCAGCGAGGTCGTGAGGAAGGCCTGGTCGTTCGGGCCGGTCTTGCTGACGAGCGGCGCGAAGACCGCCATCAGGATGATGACCACGAGCACGATGCCGGCGCCGAGCGCCGCGCGGTTGGCGGCGAAACGGCGCCAGGCGAGATAGAGCGGGCTGCGCCGCCCGGCGGCGGCCGGCGTCGAAAGCGCGGGAGGGGTCGTGGCGATTTCGGTCACGTGTCCTTGCCTCCGAGGCGGATGCGCGGATTGAGCAGCGCGTAGAGAACGTCCGAGACGAGATAGGAGATGCAGAACAGCGCGCTGATGAGCAGCATCAGCGCCATCTCGAGCGGATAGTCTCGCTTCTCGATCGAGGAGACGAAATAGGCGCCGAGCCCCGGCACGCGGAAGATCTTCTCGACGAAGATCGAGCCGGTGGCGATGCCGACGAACATCGGCAGGAAGATGGTGATCATCGGGATCGCCGAATTGCGCAGCACATGCTGGAAGACGATCCGTCGCTCGCTGAGCCCCTTGGCCCTCAGAACGGTGACGAAGGGCTTGTTCAGCGTGTCGAGCATGGCCGAGCGGGCATAGCGGGCATAGGTCGCCATCGGCACGGCGGCATAGGCGGCGATCGGCAGGATCCACCGCTTCGGCTCGCCCCAGCCCGAGGCCGGCGTCCATTTGAGCCAGACGGCGAAGACGAGGATCAGGAGCGTCGAGATCACGAAGACCGGGATGGTGAGGCCAAGCGTCGCGATCGTCGAGGCGACGTAGTCGATCCAGCTGTTGCGCTTCAGCGCCGCCGCCATGCCGAGCAGGATGCCGAGCGGCGCGCCGATGAGGACGCCGAGGCCGCCGAGTACGAGGCTCGGCACCCAGGCATGGGCGATGAGGCCCATCACCGTCTCGCCGGGGCTCTGATAGGGCACGCCGAAATCGAGCCGGAACACGCCCCACATATAGCGGAGATACTGCTCCCAGAGCGGCTTATCGAGGCCGAGATCGGCCATCAGCCGCGCCTTGATATTGTCCGGCAGCGGCATGTCGTAGCCGTCGAACGGCCCGCCGGGGATCGAGTGCATCATCAGGAAGATGACGATCGACACCACGATGAAGGTGGCGAGCATCGAGAGCGTGCGGCGGATGATGAAGGACAGCATGGATCAGCCTCGCTCGCTCACGATCGCTTCGACGAAATGGCTGCCGACGAGCGCCACGAGCTGCGGATCGGCGGTGTCGAGAAGCGGTTGCGGCTCGATGTCGGCCGGGCGGAGGCGCGGCGTCGCGGCGCTGATCTCGGCCGCGGACAGGAAGCTGCGCCGCCGCCGTGCCTTCGGATCGATGACCGGCACGGCGTCGAGCAGCGAGCGCGTATAGGGATGGTGCGCATGGGTGAAGATGCGCTCGGTCGGGCCGCGCTCGACCACCCGCCCGCGCAGCATCACCACCACCTCGTCCGCGAGCGAGCGCACCACGGAGAGATCGTGGCTGATGAACAGCATCGAGAGGCCCATATCGGCCTGGAGGTCCTGCAGGAGGTTGACGATCTGCGCCTTCACCGAGACGTCGAGCGCCGAGGTTGGCTCGTCGGCGACGAGCACCGACGGTCCGAGGATGAGCGCGCGCGCGACCGAGACGCGCTGCCGCTGGCCGCCGGAGAGCTCGTGCGGATAGCGGGTCGCATAGCTGCCGTCGAGGCCGACCTTGCCGAGCCAGGCGCGGGCCTGCTCGCCGCGCTCGGCGCGCGTGCCGATGCCATGGATCGAGAGCGGCTCGGCGATGATCTCGCCCAGCGTCATCATCGGATCGAGCGAAGCGTAGCTGTCCTGGAAGACGACCTGCATGCGGCGGCGGAAGGGACGCAGGTCTTTCTGCGACAGCCTGGTCACGTCCTCGCCGCCGAGGATGATGCGCCCGTCGGACGGCTCGATGAGTCGCAGCGCCATCAGCCCCGTCGTCGTCTTGCCCGAGCCGGATTCGCCCACCAGCGCGACCGTCGCGTTGCGGTGGACGCGGAGATCGACGCGGTCGACGACCGTCTGCGCGTCATAGCGCTTGGTGATGCCCTTGAGTTCGAGCGCCGGTGCTTCGGCCATCGCGTTCATGCCGCCATCCTCCCCGCCTCGATGCGCAGGCAGGCCGCCGTACGGCCGCCGGAATAGCCTTCGAGAGGCGGAACCACGCTGCGGCAGGCCTCGATGGCGAGCGGGCAGCGCGGATGGAACGGACAGCCGGGCGGCGGCGCGATCGGATTGGGCGAGGCGCCGGGGATTTCGGTGAGCCGCTGCTTGCCCGGCGTCTGTCCGGGAATGCTGCCGAGCAGCGCGCGGGTGTAGGGATGCAGCGCGCTGTCGAAGATATCCTCGACCGGGCCCGTCTCCATGACGCGGCCGCCATACATGACGACGACCCGGTCGACCGTCTCGGCGATGACGCCGAGGTCATGCGTGATCATCACGAGGCCCATACCTGTCTCGGCCTGGATATCCTTGATGAGCTGCAGGATCTGCGCCTGGATGGTGACGTCGAGCGCGGTTGTCGGCTCGTCGGCGATGAGCACCGCCGGCTCGCAGGACAGCGCCATCGCGATCATCACGCGCTGCAGCATGCCGCCCGAGAGCTGGTGCGGATAGAAGCGGACGACCGCTTCGGCATTCTTGATTTCGACCCGCTTCAAAAGCGCGATCGCACGGCCGAGCGCTTCGCCCTTGGTGACGGAGCGATGGGCGCGGATGGTCTCGACGATCTGGTGGCCGATGGTGAAGACGGGATCGAGCGAGGTCATCGGGTCCTGGAAGACCATCGCCGCGACGCGGCCGCGGATCGAGGCGACGCTGCGCTTGTCGGCACTGAGCATGTCGGTGCCGCCGAGCGCCATGCGCTTCGCCGTGATGCGGGCCGGCGGCTCGCGCAGGAGGCGCATCAGCGCCTGGCAGGTGACCGATTTTCCCGAGCCGGATTCGCCGACGATGCCGAGGCTTTCGCCGCGTTCGAGATGGAAGCTGACGCCACGCACCGCCTGGACCAGCCCCTCATGCTGGCGGAAGCTGACCGCGAGATCCTCGATTTCGACAAGCGCCATCGGCTGCCTTCTCTGACCCTGATGGTGGAGGCGGGCGGGCGCCCTTTCCGAGCGCCCGCCCGGACGGTCACTCCTTGGTGACGTGCGTGTAGAGATAGCCGGACAGGCGATCGAGCGGCGTGAAGCCCTTCGAATTCGGGGTCACGCCCTCGCCCTTCAGCTTGTCGCTGACGGCGGCGATGGTCACCGGATGGACCAGCGGCACCAGCGCCGCGTTGTCGATCAGGATCTGCTCGGCCTTGGCATAGTCCTCGAGGCGCTTGTCCCAGTCGGCGCCGGCGTCGCCAGCATTGACCAGCGCGTCATAGTCGGCGAACTCGTAGTGGTGGCGGCCGCCGGACTTGAACAGGTCATAGAAGTTCGACGGATCGAGATAGTCATACTCGTAGGGCGCGAGGAACAGGCCGTTCGAGCGGGCCTTGAGCGCCGCCGTCCAGTCCTTGGTCGGCATCGACTTGATCTGCATGTCGACGCCGAGGATGTCCTTGAACTGCGCCTGCAGATACTGGAGCATCGGCGCGGCAATCGCGGCGTTGTAGCCGCCCTGCTCGCGGTACCAGATCTCGATTGGCGGGAAGCCCTTGCCGTCCGGATAGCCGGCCTCGGCCATTTCCTTCTTGGCGAGCTCCGCGTCGAACTTCGCCTGGTCGGCGATCGACTGCTGGTAGCCGGGATAGCTCGGCGCCAGGATCGAATTGGCCGGAACGGCGGTGTCCTTCAGGACCGTCGAGGTGAGCTGCTCGCGATTGACCGCGGCCTGGAAGGCCTTGCGGACATGGACGTTGTCGAAGGGCGGCTTGTTGAGGTCGAAGGCGAGGTAATAGAGCGCGAACACGGCGTTCTTGCGGATCGCATCGGGGAACTGCGCCTGCACCACCGGCACCTGGCCGGCATTCAGCGAAGTCCAGTCCGCTTCGCCCGCCATGAAGGCCGGGAAGCCGACTTCCGGCGGTCCGATCTGCGTGTCGAGCACGAGCGTGTCGATCTGCGCCTGCCAGGGCCCGTTATATTTCGGGTTCTTGACCAGCGTCATCGTGTTGTTCGACTTCTCCCAGCTCTTCACCATGAAGGGGCCGGACGCGACGAGCGTGTCGACATTGAGCGCGTAATCGTCGCCGATCTTGTCGACGACATGCTTCGGCACCGGATACCAGAGGCTGGCGACGCCCGGGAAATAGGACTTCGGCGCATCGGTGGTGACTTCGAGCGTCGTGGCGTCGAGCGCCTTGATGCCGAGCGTCGAGGGATCGGCGCCCTTGTCGGTGACGTCCGACCAGCCCTTGATGCCGCCGGCGAAGGACCAGTACCAGTTGAAGTCGTAGCCTTCCTTGGCGGCGCGCTGCAGCGCGAAGACATAGTCCTCCGCCGTGAGCGGCTCGCCATCGCTCCAGACGAGGCCGTCCTGCAGCTTGAAGGTCCAGGTCAGGCCGTCGGCGGACTGGGTCCAGCTCTTGGCGCCCATCGGATTGAGCTTGAACTCGCCGTCGAACTCGGTGAGCGGCAGCGACGTGATCTCGGGCGCGCCGGCGCGGTCATAGACCGTCTTCATGTAGTCCATGTAGGTGCCGCTCGTCGTCCCGCCCGGGCCGGTCACCGTGCTGTCGGCGAGGGCGGCCCCCGGTATCGCGAGGCTCGAAGCCACGAGCGCCGCACCGAGCCATCTCTTCAGCGCGTTCATCAAATCCCTCCTTGTTGTCTGGACGCCGGGTGTTCCCGTCCCGTTGCCCAATGACATATGACTGACAAAGTTGGCGGCGGAGCACAAGCGCCCCGCGCGCTCAAAGGGATGGCATCGCGACGTTTTACCGGGCAGGCGCGAGCGAGGCGTGTTGCGTCGCGGGCGGGATTGATTTAGGTCAAACCCATCCGCCTGGACCCGGTGAAAGCCCGGGTGGCTCTTCCGGCCGCCGATCCGCCGGACCATGTACAGCCCGAGCCTTCTCGACCGCCTGCTCGGCGTGCGTCAGATCGTTGCCACATCCCCCATGCCATTTTCGTCCCGCTACATCCGCGAGTGGACTTCCAACATTCGCGCCGACATCCTCGCCGGCATCGTCGTCGCCCTCGCGCTCATTCCGGAAGCCATCGGCTTCTCGGCCATCGCCGGCGTCGATCCCAAGGTCGGCCTCTACGCCTCCTTCGCAATTGCCTGCGTCTCCGCCGTGGTCGGCGGGCGGCCGGGCATGATCTCGGCCGCCACCGCCGCGACGGCCGTCGTCATGGTGAGCCTCGTCCGCGACCATGGCCTCGACTATCTCTTCGCCGCCACCATCCTGATGGGGCTGATCCAGATCGTTGCCGGCTTCCTGAAGCTCGGCCGCGTCATGCGCTTCGTCTCGCGCTCGGTGATCACCGGCTTCGTCAATGCGCTCGCCATCCTCATCTTCATGGCGCAGCTGCCCGAATTGATCGGCGTGCCGGTCGCGACCTATCCGATGATCGCGGCCGGCCTCGCCATCATCTATCTCTTCCCCCGCCTCACCCGGGCGATCCCTTCGCCGCTGGTCGCCATCGCCGTGCTGACGCTCTTTGCCGTCGCGACTGGCATGAACCTTCGCACCGTGGGCGATCTCGGCGCGCTGCCCTCCAGCCTGCCGCAGTTCGGCATTCCCAATGTGCCGTTCACGCTGGAGACGCTGCAGATCATCCTGCCCTATTCGCTGACGCTCGCCGCGGTCGGCCTGCTCGAATCCTTGCTCACGGCGCAGATCGTCGACGACATGACGGACACGTCGAGCAGCAAGAGCCAGGAATGCCTCGGCCAGGGCGCCAGCAACATCGCCTCGGCCTTCATCGGCGGCATGGGCGGCTGCGCCATGATCGGCCAGTCGGTCATCAACGTCACCTCCGGCGGCCGGGGTCGCCTCTCCACCTTCGTCGCCGGCGCGTTCCTTCTCTTCCTGATCCTCGTCCTCGACGACATTGTGAGGATCATCCCGATGGCCGCGCTCGTCGCGGTGATGATCATGGTCTCGATCGGCACCTTCTCCTGGCGCTCGATCCTCGATCTCCGCCGCAATCCGCGCTCGTCCTCCATCGTGATGCTGGCGACCGTCATCACCGTCGTCGCGACGCATGACCTCGCGATCGGCGTGCTGGTCGGCGTGCTGCTCTCGGGTATCTTCTTCGCCGGCAAGGTGTCGAAGCTCGTCTCGGTCGGCCGCGCGGACGACGGCGAGGGCCAGGTCACCTATGTCGTCACGGGACAGATCTTCTTCGCCTCGTCGGAGCCGTTCCTGCGCGGCTTCGATCCGGAAGAGCCGGCGCGGCGCGTCGTGATCGACGTCACCCATGCGCATTTCTGGGACATCACCGCCATCGGCGCGCTCGACAAGGCGGTGATGCGCCTGCGCAAGCTTGGCGCCGAGGTCGAGGTGATCGGCCTCAACGAGGCCAGCGCCACCATGGTCGATCGCTTTGCCCTGCACGACAAGGAAGGGGCGCCGGCTGCGATCGGGCACTAGAGCGCTTCCAGCAAGCCAGGAAAGGCTCTGGAGCCTGCAACCCGGAGTCCGGTCTCGCATTGCCTCCATGGACAAAGATGGAGGCAAGCCATGGCAGACGATCCGATGAAGCGCGGCGCCCAGGACCGCCGTCAGGTCTCGGGCTCGGAGGACTACGAACTGCGCTATTTCGCCGAGCAGAACGGCGTCTCGATGGACGAGGCGCGAAAGCTCATCGCGACGCACGGCAACGACCGCTCGACGCTCGAGGCGGAAGCAAAGAAGCTCCGCCGCTGAGGATCAGCCCCCGAGCAGGGTTTCGATCCGCCGGGCGAGGGCTTCGCGGTCGGGCGCGGTGAAGAACTGGTCGGTGCGACGGCGGATGATATCGTCCGCCGTTGCCGCCATTTCCTCGCGCAAGAAGAAGAGCACCTCGCCGCGCGTCAGCCGGCCGTCGTCGGAGATCGCATCGGCTCCGTGAGCAAGGATGTGGGAGGCGACGCGCGGCGCGCGGCTGCCATAGGTCTCGATTAGCCGTTCCGCGAGGGCCGTTGCGATGCCCTCTGCGACCAGAGCGGCCTCGGCGGCGGCGCGTTCTTTCCCGTCGCCCGGGTAGGCCCTGCCTCCACCGATCGGCAGCGCTTCCGTAGGGATCGCCCGCTTGTGGCCGAGGACTGTCAGCACCGCGTCGCTGGCATCGGCTGCCATGCGCCGGAACGTCGTCCATTTGCCGCCGATCACCGTCACGACTACGGCGTCGACCACCGGGCGGGTCAGCACGGCATGGTCGCGGCTGCGGGCGGAGAGCTGCGCCTCGGAGGAGCGGAGCAGCGGCCGCACGCCGATGATCCGCTCGACGACTATTGGCGGCGGCAGGCCCGGCAGAGCGGCGGCGAGCGCGGCCAGCAGATAGGCTTCGTCGTCATCAGTGACCGCCGCGGCATCGGGGTCCGCAACCGGCGCTTCGGTCGTGCCGAGCAGCAGCCGGTGCGGCGCGATCCGGTAGGCGACGCAGAGCCGGCGCCGCGCGGCATCCTCGAAGAAGAGCAGGTCGTCGCCGAGCGATTCCGCCGCCTCCGCCGCTTCGACGAGGAGATGCACGCCGGCGACGCCGCCGGTCATCGGCTCGGCGGGTCCGAAGAGCGCCGCCACCGCGTCGGCATGGGCTCCGGCGGCGTTCACCACCGCGCGCGCGGTGACGACATGCCGACCGCCGCCGAGCCGGTCCTCGATCGCCAGCCGGCCGCCCTTAGCCGCGACCAACGGACAATGGTTGAGCGCCGCCGAGCCGCTGCCGGCGAGGACGCCGTCCTCGACGAGCTCGACCGCGACGCGCTCCGGCATGTGGATGCGGCCCTCACCCATCACGAGCAGCGCCTCATAGCGCGGCGCCAGCCTCCTTAGCCGCTCGGGAAAGCGTACCCGCGCGACGAGCCGCGTGCGCGGCAAGGCGCGCGGACGTGGCGCGAGGCCGTCATAGAGGAGGCCGGCGAGCCGCATGGCGAGCGTGCCCGGAAGACCGCTCGTCTTGGTAAGGCGCAGGAAGCCGAGCGGCGCCGCGACGAGGCCTTTGAAGCGGTCGGCGAGCGGCAGCACGACACGGATCGGCTTCACCGCATGCGGCGCATTGGCCAGCAGCCGGTCGCGTTCGATCACCGAGTCGCGCACGAGCGCGATGTCGCCGCGCTCCAGATAGCGGAAGCCGCCATGGGCGATGCGGGTCAGCGCGCCGCTGGCGCCGCTCGCGAAGTCGCCGCGCTCGACGAGGAGGACGCGCAGGCCCTGCAGCGAAAGATCGCGGAAGGTGCCGGCGCCCGTGATCCCGCCGCCGATGACGACGACGTCGAATTCCGGCCGGGCGATGATCTCGGCCAGCATCCGCGCCCGGTCGAGCGGCGGAGCGGCGCCGGTCATGGTGCCTTTGGCGCCCCGAGCCGGCGGGTGACGTCGATCTCGGCGAAGGAGCGGATCTCGGGAACGCGCGGATCGGACGCGGTATCCTCGCGCAGCACATGGATCACCGCGACGCCGGCGGCGAGCGCGGCCGTGACCTCGCGCGGATTGTCAGTGAAGAACAGCAGCTGTTCCGGCGCGACGCTGATCTCGGCGGCAATGGCCCGGTAGGACGGCGTCTCGACCTTGGCGCCGACGCGCGTATCGAAATGGCCGGTGAAAAGCGGGCGGATGTCGCCGACGCGGCTATGGCGGAAGAACTCGCTCTGCGTCTGCACCGAGGCGGAGGAGAAGATATAGGCGGGCAGCCCTTCGGCCTGCCAGGCCTTCAACGCCTCCAGCGCGTCGTCATAGATCTGGCCCTCGAAAGCACCCGAGCGATAGCCTGCGTCCCAGACGAGACCCTGCAAGCGCTTCAGCGGCGGCGCCTTGCGGTCCTCGGCGAGCCAGGCGAGGAGGACGCCGACCGGCTCGGCGCCGGTTCCGTCGAGCGCCATGGTGTCGGCAAGGATCTCACGCACCTCCGCATCGTCGCGATGCGCCTCGACATAGGGTGGCAGATGCGCGGCCAGCCAGGGATACATCACCTCGTTGACATAGGAATTCGGCGTGATCGTACCCTCGATGTCGAGCAGCACGGCGGCGGGCGTGAAGGCGAGGCGGTCGGTCATATCGTCCTCGGCGGGCCCAAATCAGCGAGCCGATGGCGCGTCGGGATCGAGCCCGGCTCGCTCGAAGCGCGGGATGGCATCGAGCAGCGCGCCGAGGTCCGGATAGCGCTCGGGGTTCTTCAGCAGCGAGCGGGCGAGGGCGAGCGCGCCGGCCTGCGCTTCGGCGCGGCGCTTCGTATCCTCGATGACCATGAAATCGGCGACCTGCGCATAGGAGATGACGCGGCGGATCATCTTGATCGCCGCGAAGGCGACGAGGTCGCGGAAGATCGCATCGACATAGTCGGCGCGGATGGTCGAAAGCCGGGCCGCGCCGGCGGCGTCCGCGAAATGCGCGGCTGGATAACCGTCGCCGGCGGCGGGATTGGCCTCCCAGAGCGCCAGGAATTCGCGGCGGAACGTGGTCCACAGCGTTGCGATCTGATCGAGGATGAAGGCCCGGAAGGCGTCGCGCTCGGCGCCGTCGCGGTCATAGCCGCCCTGCGCATACCAGGCGATGATGAGATTGGCGACGAAGGCACCGAGATCGAAACCGATCGGGCCGAAGGTCGAGAACTCGCCGTCGATCACCCGCGTCTCGTCCTCGGTGACCATCACCGAGCCGGAATGGAGATCGCCATGCAGCAGCGCCTGCCGGTTGGAGAGGAAGGCGTTGCGGTGGCGCGCCACCGCGGTCTTCAGCGCCACGTCCTCGCGGAAGGCCTTGGCGAAGGGCGCAATCTCCGGGATGAAGCGGTTGCGCCACACCTCGACATAGGGGTCGATGAAGATGAGATCGACGCTGATCCTGAGGACCGCGTGGTTCTTCGCAAACAGCGAGACGTCCTCGAACTTCGTCTCGAAGGGCACGCCGAGATCGGAGGTGTGGAAGGCTGCGGTCGCGACATAGCGGCCGACATCGCCGGCGACCTTCGGGAAGCGGCGGCCCTCGATCAGCCCGCCGCGCAGGATGATATGCGGCGTCAGCTGCTGCATGACGATGAACTGCAGCGACGGGTCGAAGTGATGGAGCGTCGGCGCGAGTTCGCCGACGACGCCCTGCAGCCGCTTCATGTAGCTCGCCTCGAAGGAGGCGCGGTTTTCGGAGAGCGGCCAGCTCTCGCCGTGATAGCGCACCCAGGGCAGCGACTGCTTGGCGCAGACGCCGCCATCCGGCCCCTCGACGATGAAGACGGCGTTCATGTAGCCGTCGGCGACGTCCCGGATCGTCCAGTCTGACGCCTTGCCCCCGAGGATCGCCGCGACATGCGGCAGCCGCTCGATCTCCGCGATGATGTCGGCCTGGCTGAGGACGCGGTAGCCGGGTGTCGAGATGGTCACGGCGGACGTGGTCGCGGCAGACATGGGAACTCCGGAAATCAGGACGGAACGCGCCGCCTCAACATCACTTTACGCCGCCCTTCGCAAGCCCCTCGACGAGGTGCTTCTGCATCAGGAAGGCGATGAGATAGATCGGCACGATGCCGGCCAGCGAGGCGGCGGCCATCTGGCCGAAATTGACCAGTCGGTCGCCCTGGAACAGCGAGATGCCGACGGTCAGCGTGCGCATCCCGTCGGTGAGCGTCAGCCCCGAGGCGAGCAGGAACTCGTTGAAGGATAGGATGACGACGATGATCGTCGTCGCCGCGATGCCGGGCGCGATGATCGGCGCGACGACCGAGACGAGTGTCCTGAAACGTCCCGCGCCATCGAGCGCCGCCGCCTCCTCGATCTCGACCGGCACGCGGCGGAGGAACGGGCCGATCAGCCAGAAGGCGACCGGGATGTTCAGAAGCCCGTAGACGAGGATGAGCCCGGCATGGGTGTTGAGAAGGCCGATCGTCTTCAGGAGGAAGAAGAAGGGGATCAGCCCGACCACCGGCGGCGCGATATAGCTCGCCAGCGTCGCCTGCGGCAGGAAGCGGCGGAAGACGCCCATGCGGATCATCGCATAGGCGGCCGGCAACGTGATGGCGATGGTGAGGATGCCGGCCAGCACCGAGACGATCACCGAATTGGCGATGAAGGTGGTCAGCGAGGTCGCGGCGAAGGCGCCCGGCCAATTGTCGAGCGTCGGATCGACGGGCAGGAAATTGCCGGCGAGGACATCGTCCTTCCGCTTGAACGAGACGGAGAGCAGATAGGCGATCGGCAGCAGGAAGAAGGCGAGCGCGACGAGCGCGCCGCCGAGCGCCAGCACGCGCATCGGATTGCGGCCGAGCTCGAGGCTGGAGAGCGCGCGCGCCGTCATGGCTGGTTTTCCGAGGCGAAGCGGTGCAGCCGCACCACGGGAATGGTCACGATGCCGATGACGATCGCATAGACCAGCGTCTCTGCCGCCGCATTGCCGACATCGAACTGCTCGAGTGCCAGCCGCCAGATGCCGAAGGTCGCGGTCGTGGTCGCGAAGCCGGGCCCGCCGAAGGTCAGCACATAGACGAGGTCGAACAGCTTGAAGCCGATGATGAGCTTCAGGAGGAAGATCGAGGCGAGCGGCGCGGCGACCAGCGGCAGCGTGATGTGGCGGAGGCGCTGCAGCGGCGAGGCGCCGTCGACCATCGCCGCCTCCTGCACGCCGTCCGGCAGGCTGACGAGCGCTGCGAAGGAGAGGATCGCGACGAAGGGCACCCATTGCCAGAGATCGGCGACGCCGATCGACAGCCAGGCGAGGAAGGGCGTCGCCAGGAAGGAGAGCGGCGCGTCGATGATCCCGGCCTTCATGAGCACGCCGTTCAGGAGCCCGCCGGCCGGCGCGAGGATCAGCTTCCAGGCGACGGCGACCATCACCGGTGGCGTCATCAGCGGCAGCAGCGCGATGACGAGCAGCGTCCGGCCGAGCCGCAGGAGCGTCACGAAGGCGAGCGCGACGAGAAAGCCGACCGCGACCTCGACGGTCGCCGAAGCGAAGGCGAAGGCGATGCTCTTCGCGACCGCGATCTGGAAATTGCCGTCGGTGAGCGTCGCCACGAACTGGTCGGTGCCGACGAATTTGCGGAACGGCTTGCCGAGCGTGCTCTTGCTGGTCGCGAGCGCGATGAGGAAGAGCGTCGGATAGAGGGTTGTGACGATGAGCGCGACCACGAGCGGGGCGACGAACAGCGCGCCGACGATCCGGTCGCGCCGCGCCGGCGCGTCGGCGGCCGGCCGCGCGCGCGTCGCCGGGGCGATCGCGTCGGAATAGGGCAGGCTGGTCATCGGGCGTCCGCGGTGGCGGTCATCATGGCGCTCCGAAACGCACAAAAGCGAACCCGCCCGCTCGAAGGATCAGACCTTTGAGCGGGCGGGCACAGATATCACGAAACGGCTCAGGAGCCGATGATCTCGACCCAGGCCGCGTGGGCGTCCTTGATCGCCTGTTCAGGGGTCTTCGAGCCGGCCAGCGCCAGCGCCAGCTCGTCGGCCAGCGTCTGCTGCAGCTTCGGCGTCTCCGGCGTCGTCGGCCAGGGCAGGGCATTTTCCAGTGCACCGGCGAGCGCCGCCTGAACCTGCGGCGCGAAGGCCTTGTACTTCTCCGAATAGAGCAGCGAGGTGCGGTCCGGATCGATGCCCGAGCCGGTGAGCGTGATCAGCTCCTCCTGGTATTTCGGGCTCGCCGCGAACTTGATCAGTTCCCAGGCCGCTTCCTTCTTCTGCGATCCCGACGAGACGGCGAAGGCGAAGCCGGCATTGAGCGCGAGGCGCGGATCCTTGTTGGAGCCGCCGACCGGGATGCGCGTGACGCCCCATTTGTCGACGATCTGCGAGCCCTTCGGATCCTGCGCATAGACGCCGAGATCCGACCAGAACTCGATGAAGCCGACCTTGCCGCCGAGAAAGGCGGGCAGCCCTTCCTCGAAGCGCGTCTCGAGCGGCGTCGGCAGCGCATAGGGATTGGTCGCGACGAGCGCCTTGGCCGCTTCGAGGGCGGCGGGGCTGTCGAGGGCCGACTTGCCGTCCGGCGTCAGGAAGGTGCCGCCATAGCCGGCGAGCCGGTTGGCATAGCTGGAGCCGATGATGATCGGCGCCTTGCCGCCGAGCACGGCCGCGCCATAGATGCCGTTCTTCGACTCCGCCTCGGTGATCTTCTGGATGCCGGCGAGATATTCTTCCCACGTCGTCGGCACGGCGACGCCGTTCCGGTCGAGAATCTCCTTGTTGTAGAAGAGGAGGTGGGAATCGCCGTCATAGGGCAGGCCGTAGCGCTTGCCGTCATAGAGCGTATAGGTGTCGTAGATCAGCGGGATATAGTCGTCCGGTTTGATCTGGTCCTTGTCGCGCTCGATCCACGCGGTCACGTCCTCGGCGATGCCGTCCTCGGCCAATTGGCCGATATTCGTGTACCAGTAGTCGAGCACGTCGAACTCGTTGACGCCCGACTGCACGTCCAGCGTCGCCTTGGCGCCGACCTGGTCATAGGGAACGATGGTCACATTGACCTTGGCGCCGGTCGCGGCCTCGAAGTCTTCCGCGAGCTTCTTGCCGGTGACGGCATGCGACTGAATGATGAGCAGGTTCAGCGACTGGCCGGCCAGCGGCTTGTCGGCCGCGAAGGCGGCGCCGGCGCCCGCGAAGAACGGCAGCGTTGCGCCCGCCGCGGCGGTCTGCAGGAAATGCCGGCGGCTGAGGCCGCGCCTCGCCCCGTTGTCGTTGCTGGCCATGATCGAACTCTCCCCGTGATGCGAGCGGACACCCGACGGGTGCCTCGACATTGGGCTAGTCTGCTCACGCCAGAGGCGGTCGTCCACGCATGGCCGTGCGTAGCAATCACGGTTCTGAGAACGGCATTCCAGATTTGCGGCGATTCTGGAACATCGTTGCGGCTCGACCATCGGTTGCCGCGTGTTCGTCGCGCGCGTGCGATAATGTGCGATCAGTCGAACAGATCGGCCTGCCCGGCCGGGCGGGGCGCGGCATAGCTGTTGCCCGCAGCGTCCAGCCTGTCCAGCCACGCATCGGCGGCGCCCAGGACGGCGGCGCGGAGGCGCGGCTCCATCCTGTCCAGCGTCCGGTAGGGCATCGTCATGCGCGGATTGCCGGCGAGGCGGTCGCGGTTGATGCTGAGGAAGCGCCAGTAGAGCAGGTTGAACGGGCAGGCCCGCGCGCCGGTCTTCGCCTTCGGGTCATAGGCGCAGCCGGCGCAATAGTCCGACATGCGGTCGATATAGGCACCGGAGGCGGCATAGGGCTTCGAGGCGAGCAGCCCGCCATCGGCGAACAGCGCCATGCCGTGCACATTGGGCAATTCGACCCATTCGAAGGCGTCGGCATAGACGACGAGATACCATTCCTCGACCTCGGCCGGGCGGATGCCGGCGAGCAGCGCGAAATTGCCGGTCACCATCAGGCGCTGGATGTGATGGGCATAGGCGTGGCGCCGCGTCGCCGCGATGGCCTCGGCCATGCAGGCCATGTCGGTCTCGCCCGTCCAGTAGAAATCCGGCAGCGCGCGGTCGGCGTCGAACGCGTTGCTGTTCGGATAATCCGGCATGCGCAGCCAGTAGACGCCGCGGACATATTCGCGCCAGCCGAGGATCTGGCGGATGAAGCCCTCGGCGGCGTTGAGTGGTACGCGGCCGTCCCGCCAGGCGGTTTCGGCGGCGGTGCAGACCTCGCCGGCGGTGAGGAGGCCGATATTGAGATAGGGCGAGAGCACGGCATGGAAGAGGAACGGCGCGCCTCGCTTCATGGCGTCCTGATAGTCGCCGAAGCGCGGCAACAATTCGCCGATGAAGCGGTCGAGCGCGACAAGCGCATCCCTCCGCGTCACGGCCCAGCCGAAGCCGTCGAGATCGCCGAAATTATCCGGAAAGCGGCGGCGCACCATGTCGATGACGGCCCGCGTGATCGCGTCGGGCTCTACGCCGTGGCGACGCGGCACCCGCTCGTCCTTCGGCAGCGCCTTGCGGTTCTCGGCATCGAAGTTCCAGCGGCCGCCGGCGGGCGCGTCGCCTTCCATCAGGATGCCGGTCTCGCGGCGCATCTCGCGATAGAAGTGCTCCATCCGGAACGAGCGCCGCCCTTTGGCGAAGGCCGCGAACCGCTCGCGGCTGGCGAAAAAGCGCGTGTCGGGCCGGATTTCGACGGGCAGATCGAACCGCGCCGACCAGCCGTCCATGACCGCGCGCAGCCGCCATTCCCCCGGCTCGGTGACGATGATCCGCTCCGGCCGCAGTCGCTTCACCGCCTTCGCGAGTTCCTCGGTGAAGGAACCTTCGTTGCCCTCGTCCTCCAGGCCGACATAGTCGAGCGGCAATCCCTCGCGGCGAAGCTCCTCCGCGAAATGGCGCATCGCCGCGAGCACCAGCACGATCTTCTGCACGTGATGTGGCACATAGCCCGTCTCCTCGCCGAGTTCCGCCATCAGGATCCGGTCGCGTTGAGGATCGAAGCCGTCGAGCGAACTGATGCCGGGGGTCAGCTGGTCGCCGAGGAGCAGGACGAGATTGCGGATGTTCCTAGCCGCCATCACGCGCCTTCCTGCGGCGTCGCGCCTCGTCGCGGCAGCGGTCGGAGCAGGTGTCGATCGTCGCCCAGACCCGCTCCCAGCGCTTCCGCCAGCTGAAGGGTCGCGCGCAGACGCTGCATGTCTTGACCGGCAGATCGCCCTTGCGGCGCATCGGCGGCACGCCTTCAGCCCTTGACGCGCAGCGTCGAGCGACCGCCATCGACACCGACCACCTGACCGGTCATCCAGGCCGCCTCTGCCGACAGCAGGAACGCCGCTAGGCTCGCGACATCCTCCGCTTCGCCGAGCCGCGGCAGCGGGTGAAGCTGCGCGATCGCCGCGGCCATGCTCTCGGACTGGGTCAGCGGCGCGGCGAGCGGCGTGCGCACCAGCGACGGCGCGATGCAGTTGACGCGGATGCGCGGCGCGAGTTCGGCGGCGAGCGAGAGTGTCAATCCCTCGACCGCGGCCTTGGCCATGCCGACCGAGGCATGCGCGGCGAAGCCCTGACGCGCGGCGATGCTGGAGACGAGGAGCACCGAGGCCGCCTCCGAGCGCTTCAGGGCCGGCAGCGCCGCCTTGACCGCCAGCATCGCCCCGAGCGCATTGACGCGGAAATCGTCCAGCGCCTCGTCGGCGCCAATGCGGCCGAGCGGCTTCAAGTTGATGGTGCCGACGAGATAGGCGAGGCCGTCGATCGTCGTGCCGGCCTCCTCGGCGGCGCGGTCGAACAGCGCCGGATCGCGTACGTCGCCGGCCGTCCAGGTGGCGCCGGTCTCGCGCGCCATCGCCGCCAGCCGCTCCGCATCGCGTCCGACGAGGTGGAGGCTCTCTCCCGCCGCCGAGAGCCGCCGCGCAAGGGGGGCGCCGATGCCGCCGGTCCCGCCATAGATGAGAATGTGATTGCGCTTCGCCGCCGCCATGTTCGCTCCCTTCGACGGGGCTTATACGGCGCGCGGGCGAATCCGGTTCAGGCCAGCGCCGCGGCGGGACGCCGCTCTCGCCGCCAGAGCGAGGGCGTCGTGCCCGCCGCTCGGCGGAAGGCCTCCGAGAAGACGCCGGGCGAGGCAAAGCCGAGAATGGTGGCGATCTCGCCGAGCGGAAGATCGGTGAGTTCGAGCAATTCGCGGGCCACGGCGCGCCGTACCTCGTCGCGCAGCGCCTCGAAGGTCGTCCCTTCCTCGTCGAGGCGGCGGCGGAGCGTCCGCGCGCTGATGCCGATCTCGTCCGCGACATGCGCCATCAGCGGCTCCTCGGCGACGAGCGCCCGCCGCAATTCATGGCGAACGCGCATCGAGAAGCTCGCGCCGGCCCAGCGTCCGTCCTGGCGGGCTGCGTCGAGCATCCGCCGCCGCGCCGCGGCATCCGCGCCGGGAAGGCGGGTATCGAGCAGCGCGTCGTCGAGGATCAGGCAGGTTTCATGTCGATTGAACCGCACCGGCGCACCGAGCAGCCGGGCATAGATCGCGGCATCGGACGGCGCGCGATGCGCGACCTGGAACTCGAGCGCATTGGCGCGTGGGCCGGCCAGTTCGCGCACCATGCGAATGCCGACCCCGAGGATGGCGTCATAGAGGACCCGCGTCCCGGCGGCCGTTCCCGCATAGCAGCCATAGCCGAAGGCGTTGTCCGGCTCCCGGCGATGCAGATAGACGATCGCTCCGCTGGAATAGCCGGGCTGCCAGGTCACGAAATCCTCGAGCGCCTGGCGGAGCGTGCTGCCGCTGCGCATCAGGGCGCCGATCCGCCCGTGGTGATCGAGCCGGAAGCGGAGCCCGCACAGGACGCCGAGATGCTCGCAGCCCGACAGTGTCGCGGCGCGATCGAGCAGCGTCAGAAGCGTGCGGAAGGGAAGGCGCGTATCCGGGGTGAGCGCGGCCGGGTCGAGGCCGAACGCGCCGAAAAGCGCGGCGCCGTCGACGCCGAAGCCGGCCAGCATTTCGGTCAATTCGCAGGCGACGCCGATCCGCTGTGTCGCCTCGGGGTTCACGACGAATTCGCTCAAGTTTGACCTTTCAACCGAAACGGCTTTCGGGCAGGCGACGCTATAGTGCCGGCCCTTTCGTCACATTAGCGGAGAACGCCATGAACCTCACGCGACGCGGCTTTGGCCTCGGTGGAGCCAGCCTGCTGGCGCTTGCGGCCGGAGCCGGCCCGGCCCTCGCCTTCGACGGACCGATCGCCGATCTCGTCGAGGGAACGGACGAGTTCAAGACCGCGGTCGAGGCCTATATCTACGGCTACCCGCTCGTCACGATGGAATATACCCGCCGCATCATGACCAATGTCGCGGCCGCGGAAGGCACCCGCGGGCCGATGGGCGCCATCATCAAGGCGCGCCAGTATCCGGACGCGAGCTTCCGCGACATCACGGCGCCCAATGCGGACACCCTCTACACGACGGCCTGGTTCGATGTCGGCGACGAGCCCTGGGTGCTCGATCAGCCGGACATGGGCGATCGCTATTTCCTGCTGCCGCTGCTCTCCGGCTGGACCGACGTCTTCCAGGTCCCGGGCAAGCGCACGACCGGCGGAGCGGCCAAGACCTTCCTCGTCACCGGCCCCGGCTGGAGCGGCACGGTGCCGGACGGCATGACCGAGCTGAAGTCGCCGACCAGCCTGGTCTGGCTGCTCGGCCGCATCTACTGCACCGGCACGCCGGAGGACTACGCCGCCGTGCACAAGCTGCAGGACGCCTTCAAGCTGCAGCCGCTCAGCACCTGGGGCAAGGACTGGACCGCTCCGGCCGGCAAGGTCGATCCGGCGATCGACATGAAGACGCCGACCCGCGACCAGGTTAACGCGCTCTCGGCGGCGGACTATTTCACGCTGCTCGCCGATCTCATGAAGCGCAACCCACCGGCCCCGGCCGATGCGCCGGCGATGGAGAAGTTCGCCGCGATCGGCCTTTCCGCCGGCCAGTTCGACGCTGCGAAGCTCGACAAGCGCGGGGATCGCCGCGTCCCGTCGGTCGGCTATGACAAGATCATGTTGCATTTCGTCGATTCCGACGGCGACATGACGCGCCAGAACGGCTGGTCCTTCACCACCAAGACCGGCATCTACGGCACCAACTACATCCAGCGTGCCTTGATCACCGCGATCGGTCTCGGTGCCAATCGTCCGCAGGACGCGATCTATCCGACCTCGCTGAAGCCGAATGCGGTCGAGAGCTACGACGGTGAACACCGGTACGTCATGCGCTTCGCAAAGGGGGAACTGCCCCCAGTCCAGGGCTTCTGGTCGCTGACGATGTATGACGAGGCGATGTTCTTCGTCGCCAATCCGATCAACCGCTATTCGATGAGCATCCGCACCAACCCCGTCTATGGCGAGGACGGGTCGCTCACGATCTATATCCAGAACGAGAGCCCCGGCGCCGACAAGGAAGCCAACTGGCTGCCGGCGCCGAAGGGCAAGTTCCACTTGATGCTGCGCCTCTACTGGCCGGACGAGAACACGCCGTCGATCATCAACGGCACCTGGACGATCCCGAAGGTCGAGAAGGTATAGCGCGCCGTCGGGGGCGGCGACGCGCGGTCCGGCGGGCGGTGGCTCAGGCCCTGTCCGCCGGACTGTTCTCGCGGACGACCGCGAGATTGAAGCCGGGATGGCCGAAGCGCCGTTCCAGCGCCATCCAGAGCGGGATCAGCTGTTCCATGGCCCGCGCCTCGGCCAGCGGGCCGAGATCGATGATGTCCTGCCAGCCGAAGCTTTGAAGAATCGCCACCACATCGGCCTTGGCCGAGACATCGTTGCTGGCGACGAAGACGCTGTGCGGCCGGCCGAGGGCATCGGGATCCACCATCAGATGCGCGCTGACGCTGTTCAGCGCCTTGACGAGCCGGAGCTTCGGGAAGGCCGCCTGGATCGCCTCGCCGATCGGCACGAGAATCGGCTGGTCGACCGCGCTGTTGTAGTTCGCGATGTCGACCATGATCTTGCCGTCGACCGCGCAGCCCGAGAGGATGCCGACGGCTTCCTCGCCGGGCAGCGCATTCACCAGCCACTCGCCATGCGCGGCGGCCTCGGCATAGGACGCGACGCGGGCGCCGGCCCTTGCTGCGACGGCTTGTGCCCGATCGCCGGCGGGATCGCGGCTGCCGAGGACGACGTCATGGCCGAGCGCCGATAGCTTGCCGGCGAGCGCGCTGCCCACCTGACCGGTTCCGAGGACGGCGAAGCGCATGCTGGTCTCCTTCGATCAGAAAAGTGCCGGGCTCAGCCGGTCGGATAGGCGACATAGGCGAAGCGGCGGCTGTCCGGCGCCCAGCTGTTGACATTGATCGTGCCCTGGCCGCCCAAGAAGGCGACGAGATCGCGCTGGCCGCTGCCATCGGGGTTCATCAGCCGCAGGATGACGTCCTTGTTGGCCGGATGGCCGGTCGTGCCGGCGGGATAGCTGATATAGACGACCCGCTCTCCATCCGGCGAGACGTGCGGGAACCAGTTGACGCGC
>Ga0209930_1002649_pt1 | contig 20305 bp, 6 predicted proteins | sample ThiBiot_500_biof_2_FD_183948 | JGI IMG/M metagenome (GOLD analysis project Ga0209930, IMG submission 183948) | Wastewater bioreactor microbial communities from Cape Town, South Africa - Thiocy_cont_500_biof (SPAdes) | ecosystem: Engineered > Bioreactor > Thiocyanate-remediating >... | reverse complement strand
TTTTCTCCTTTAAGATGAACGAGCTTGTCATAAACTATAGAAAAACTATTTTTCCATTGTGTATGTACACATTTCTCACCTAAGAAAAAAACCCGGCGTGAAAGGGTTAATAATTAGTTAATGTTTAATTAAGAGGATTTTCTATAAAACTTGACCAAGGGGTAATCGAAGGCAGAGAGTTCGAACCTGTGGTCAGTTTTGACTAATTATTAACTAACTACTAGTTACTTTTTTATATTTTTCTATAAAAATTGATCGAACAGTAATTGAGGGTGCAAAATTCAAATCTGGTGTTATATCTAATTATTTATTAATTATTTATTAGTTAATGTTTTTTTTATAGAGGTTAGCGAAACATTGCTTATAAATCGACACTTTAATTAGATGGTTACTTGTGCTTCTTCGTAATGTTCTTTTTGCAGTACGACAAAAAGACTGCAGCGACGAGTCGGGAGTGGCGGACCGAAGGGACGCCGACGACTGGGGAGGAGCTGTTCCTAGTATTGACGATGACTTATTGTTTTTTGAGAGTATGCTTTTTCTTTGCTCAGTGCGCTGAAGAAAGAATACTGTATAAAGAGAAATAGAAGGTCATTAGATGATTGAGCGACTCGCGCGATGAACGTTACCTGTGCAAAGTTAAAATACACTAAATCTGCGAGAAAGAGCCAGCGAGTCCATTGATGAGCGTTACTTGTCAATATTACTGAAAATTTAGATTTTTTTTATTAGAGCGAGACAATTTTTAGTAGATATTAGTGAAATCATTGACAAATCAAATTAAAATTTCATATCTAAAAATTTCCTGTTTTTCTTCAGTTTCTCAAGCAGTTGTCGACCTATGCCTCCGATTTCATTATTAGAGAGTTCAAGCCAAACTAGTGACTGTGTGAAATAACAAAAAATGAGTGTGAGAAAGTTAAAGATAATATTTGTTTTACTTTGTTCGTTTGTAAAGCATTAATGAGATATTGTATTCCTTGATCTTTAATTCCATTGTAGGAGAGATGAAGATGAGTTAGTCTCTGTGTGAATTAATATATATGAATCTGAGCGAGATGAAAGAAGAATATTATTTTACCTTGTTGTTTTGTAATGCTACACTCAGAGATTGTAGCCCTTGATCTTCAATTTGATTATGGGAGAGGTCAAGATGCGTGAGTGTCTATACGAAAAAGAAGATTTTTTCAATCCTGTCCTGTTCGGCTTAAAAAAGACCTATTAGAAAAAAATGTAACTTGTTCTGTTCAATCACGTGCTGTTCTTTCATATATCTTATACAGGGTTGGAAAAAATATTTTTATAGGGGGTACCGTTATATTCTAAAATAGAGTTAATAATGAATTTTATACCAATTTAAAGCGCGTCGAAAATGGAGTAAGTGTATTTTCGCACCGTTTCTATCACTCTAAATAGATTGAAATCTACGTTTTCAATGCAGTGTGAAAAACTACGTCTAACGAGTACATTTCAAAATCTAAGAAAACAGCAGAAGTAATTGAAAGATACACTTCTCCTTAAAAGTAATCTGGTTTTTTTTCGTTTTGAAAAAAAAGAGATTTTTAACGGATTTTTTTCATGTTCATTGCAAATGTCTTCAGTCTTTCTGTATTGAAAATTATTATAACTCTTATTGTTTATTATCAATAAACTCCATTTTCGACACGCTTTAAATTGGTATAAAATTCACTATTAACTCTATTTCTGAATATAACAGTGCCCTCCTATAAAAATATTTTCTCCAATCCTGTACTATTCTGCCATGTCCTGTTTTGTCCCACTCTAGCCTGTCTTGTATTCTACTCTATTGATAAAAGAGGCATACGAGGAAATATGCGCCCACACCTCGTCTACTGGACCAGTAGAATGGGACAGGATATCCTAACGCATTCATACACTGTCTTTATTGTGATTTTTAACTGGGTTCAAAACCAAAACGTTTGCGCATTATATCACAGGACACTGTTTTATTCGAAGTCATTTCATAAATAGTATCACACAGTTCAACTGAGAACATACAAGAGTATTACTAAAATATAAGAGAAGCAAACGATATAACGCACATAACTTGTAGTCATAAAGTTTACTGTAAACCTTTATTTAAAAGCAGCATTTAACAAAAGAAATTTTCCTCTCTAAGCTAACTGTTGATGCAGAAACTATTAGAATAGATCGAACAAGTAACGTTCATCGAGAGTCGATTCACTTGACCCTCGACTGAATGTGTCAGTGTGCACGCCTATAAAAGTTTGAACTAAAAACGATCGACTATACGTATATATGATAAAGTTTCGCCATACATCATATCGGACAACACCTCGTCGGTCGTCGGCGTCCCTACGGTCCGCCACTTCCGACTCGAGCTGCCACATTTTCCGACTCCTGTATTGGTAGCTATCGAATAGCTAGATCTACATGATTATAGATATCTGAGAAGGGCCACTTCATAGTTTTCTAAAGACAACAATCGACTCGGAAACGTCATATCTGATTTAACATAATCACATCATAGGAAACATCTCTTTTTTTTTCCAAAATACGAATCTTCTAATGAGCAATACACACTTGCACACTTCGAAAAACCGTCAGTTTCCAAAAATATTCAGTTGAAAATTTTGAATATCTACCTATCAATCTAAACTCTCCGATCTCGATTGTCCAAAGTACGACTAAGTGCCAACTATCATTTGGCATCTATTAGGAGTTACTACAGTCGATGTTATTTTGACCTCTGAACCCGATTCATACTCAAATTCCAAATTCTCCGACTTCGATTATCTGAGGTCAGGCCAACTTTCCATCATCATTGGCCACTATTAGTGACTTCTTAAATCTATGTTTTTTTTTACCTTTGACCCCAAAAATGACTCATATTCGGACTCTCCGACCTCGATTAATCAAGGTTCGACCAAGTTTCAACTATCATCGGTCACTATTACGAGTTCTTAAATCGATGTTCTTTTGACCCCGATGCAAACAGACAAACAAACGAATTTTTTTCATATGACCCTCCTTACAGTCGAGGGAACATATTTTGAAAGATATGGAAATTTATGTTAATGGCTCTTCCAAATTGTAAACCCTTTTCAGTCAGTCTTCGATTTTCAAAGACTCAGCAAACTCTCTCTTACGAGGGAACTGATGCAACTAATTAATCGCTTTTGAACTTGGACTGTATGCGTGAGGTAGACCCTAGTGAGATATGAAAAACCTCAAAAGGATAAGTGCCCATAAGGTTTTCATTCAAAGTTATAGCCATTTTACTAAGAGTTTCACCTATATGGTTGTATACACTGAGAAATCAAAAACCTGTATTTTAATCTCAGACTTAGTCCATAGATATGTATACTTATATCTACAATGTCCTCAGAAATTGAGCTCAAGAGTATATTTGCTTCCCAAAATATTACAAACTAAAAAATCATAAGTATTTGATGAAAGCTGCTTATTTATCTTATTTTCTGAGTTTCTGATATCTTGGGAAACAAATATACTCTTGAGCTGAATTTTTCAGAGCATTGTAGACACATGTCATAGGCAAACTTAGATTTCAGGCAAAATTAAACTCAGACAAAATTTGAAAATGGGCGCGAAATAATTTTTTGATATATATTAGCGCCCTCTACATGTTCCTTTTCATGATAGTTTTTTGCATGAATATACTAGTATATTGCACAAAATAATGTTTGAAATTTGAAGTTTTAAAGTTGAAATCTGAATACCCGAATAGTAGATTTTTGAAGTTTTTGATCTGAAGAATTGAATTCAACTTCAAAATCCAATACTACTGATGTACTCTACATCTTCCCAAAAATCATTCGGTTTTGCTTAGAGCACATCGACTCACTCTAGGTTTCCCTGCTGATTGTGCAGTTTTCGCTATAATATACTAACATACTCTATATATTTTGCATTCTTTGTTGATTAACTGACAGTATACCTTTGCATCTCCTAAATCTTCGGTTAGTTTTCTATTTCCTCCCCAATAGTAAAATTTATTTAGTTTCAAAAAACATAAAGGTACTGCCAAGAAAATAATCTAAAAAAGGATGTTTAATATATAGCAATCCTTATACTTACAGTTATAAGTGTGCCAACACTCATTAAAGAAAAGAAAAGAAACAGAACCAACAGATGGCGCACAAGACAAGTTGAACATATATGAACATATATACATATCAATAGATAAACAAATCAATTCAATTGGCAAACACAATTAACTCAATTATCAAACGAGAGATCATCGCGATCAATAGGATCAATAAATCACGATGATAACCACATAAAAAACACAAGAGATCGGTGATAAATCAAGTGGCACAAGTCCTTGATCACCTCATAAACACTTCGTTTGTTTTACCTCTTGTGTCGAGTAATAACCTATCAGATCTCTGCCCGACTCTCTCTTAATCTCTCTGTCACTCTCTCCTTCCTCTCTCTCTTGATCTAGAGATATAAATAGTGAGACAAAACGGAAATGAGGGCAGTGTTAGCGAGTGCATCGCATCGACGAGTACTGTTGTTATAGAGTATATTTCGCGACGGTGTATTGAGTTAGTAGTGTTAACGAGCGTAAAATATAGCTGACTACTTTTCTCTCTCTTTTGGAATTCGAACAAGTCGAATCCAAATTCTGGCACACTCATTTTTTGTTATATTACTGTTAGTCACGCACTGATTGTTAAAGGTAGCGTGCATTGTTATTATTGATTTCAATAAAATTTCGAGTGAACGTAAGTTGAATACGTCACTCAAATTCAAACACCCATTTATAGGGTTTATCCTTAAAGAATCGGATATCGATTCTACTCGTGTAAGTTAATTTATTTGGTTCATAAATTACTTACACAAACCAAATAACGGTAAAGGTACAAACTCGCATCGTAGAGTTCTCACGATTAAACCCTTTTCCGTTACAATAAGTACAACTGATCAGATACGAAATAGGAGCTAAATTGAAATTTGAAATTGAAGAAATTTTCAATTTTTAAATAGGTTTAACTTTGCTTAATGATCAACTTTGCCCAGCACATATAATTACGTATCTATGGACTAAGTCTGAGATTAAAATACAGGTTTTTGATTTCTCAGTGTATACAACCATATAGGTGAAACTCTTAGTAAAATGGCTATAACTTTGAATGAAAACCTTATGGGCACTTATCCTTTTGAGGTTTTTCATATCTCACTAGGGTCTACCTCACGCATACAGTCCAAGTTCAAAAGCGATTAATTAGTTGCATCGGTTCCATAGTTAGAAGAGAAAAGTTTGGAAAACATCATTATGTTCAGAGACGGGCAAGTCGCGACTTTTTCAATTCACTCATGAGTTTAATTGCACAAGTCAAGTCAAATCATTTGACTTGGATTTCACTGGTTCAAGTCAAATCTCAAGTCAACGGTTGTATAAAAATTTAAAAAAACTTCGATCAAATAATTGATTGAAAAAAACTCTACAGAAAATTTCTATTTATTTTCAATGATGAATCACTGTTCTATTTTCAATTGGCTACGAGGACGACTAATGATATTTTTGAATATCTTCTTTTTTCTCTTGAATAACATTCATGTATTGATATACGCTGATGTCTATTTTATTAAATTGTCTGAAGGATGAAAAAAACATGAATATATTGACTTGACTTGATTTTTTTCTAGTCGAATAAGTACTTGGCGGGATTAATTCAAGTCAAATCAAGTCTTAGGTAGAATTATCTAAAGTCTTGACAAGTCAAGTCAAATCTCGAGTAATTTTATGTATCTCTCAGTCAAGTTAAACAAGTCATTTTTAACTTGACTTGCCCATATCTGATTATGTTCAACTTTGTAGCATATAAAAAGCTTATCCTGTCCTGCCTTACCTCTCCCTGCTCCAGAGAAGGACTGAGTGAGCTTACTCTGATCTGTGATTATCTGTGATGTGAAATGATAAAAATATATCTGAGAAAGACAAAGAGAATAATTGTTGTACCTTGGTAGTTTGTAATATATTACTTAGACGTTGTACTCCTTGATCTCTGATTTGATTGTGGGAGAGGTCGAGAAGAGTGAGTGCCTATACAGAATGATAAAAAGTAAATCTGAGAAAGATAAAGAAAATATGCAATTTACCTCGTTATGCTGTAATGCATCACTCAAAAATTCTACTCCTTGATCCTCGATTCGATTGTTGGAAAGATAGAGACGAGCGAGTGTCTGTGTGAAATAGTAAAAATGAATATGAAAGAGATGAACCGCGTATTTATTTCACTTTGTTATTTTGTAATACATCACCTAAATATTGTAGTCCCTGATCGCCTATTCGATTATAGGAGAGATCGACTGTAATGAGTGTCTATGTGAAATAATAAAAATAAATTTAAGAAACATGAAGGGAATATTTGTTTTACCTTATTAGTTCTTAGTGCATTACTGAAATATCGCATTCCTTGATCTTCGATTTGATTCTTGGAGAGATCGAGACAAGTGAGTTTCTATATCAAATAATGAAAATGGATTTAGAAAATATAAAACGATTAATTCTCTAAGTTGATTTATTCTTAAGAATACCATTCAAACTTTATTTTTCCTTCGTTCGCTTTTTTCATAAAAGAATGCATTTATATTCTTAGAATTATTCGAAATTAACAACTTGATTGATATTCAATGAGCTTAACAAATGCTTAAGGCCCCCACCACCCAGAAATTTTTTCTGCAGTACATCTAATCTCAATGAAATGTCTATAGAAGATGTATTTTGATCTCAGAATGTTACAGTAAAACTTTCAGTCCGAAATATTGAGTCCGACGGTAGTTATGGTTCAATTAAGGGGTCAAATTTAGATGTCCGTGCGTCCCAGATTTCTCCCCTATTCTGTACGCTAGAGGTCTCGGCTTGGTCTTAAAAAGTAGAGGGTGAGGGTGAGGGGAAGGGGCAAGATTTATGTCAATAAACCGATTACGACAATAGGTGACATCAACGAGACCAATTATTTCATCGCGAAGGAGCATCTCCTGTTTCACTCTCTAACTGCGAATCCGACCGTTCAGAAATGAAACAAAATATTTTTTCATATACTTTCGACTGTGCTCTAAAAACTAGTAACCAAACGTTTTTAACACGATGAACTCAAACTCGGGCTGTAAGGAGACGCGCTACGCGTTTAAGTCGATATATATACAGAGTGATCCATAAGTCACCGGGCAGTCTTATACCGCGAACAGCTTTTGATAGAAATAATATAGAGAGCGGCGGTTTTTCACCGTTGAAAAGAGGATATAAAATTGCGTATACCTAAATGTTACTTAACCATAGGAAGGTTTTTGTGGGTCCACCTGGACTCACGTGATACTTTGATTGAACTTTTTCTACCTTAATAGAAGCTTGTTTTCGAGTGATCATTTTTCGAGTTGGGAGTAACTGATGAATTGAAAAAGAATAGCCGAAAGAAGAAATCCTGATGACATAAAAAATATGAATACAAGCATTACAAAAATTCAGCTAAATTGTAAAGACCTTCCGAGGGTTAACAACATTGTTCAATCACAACATAGTTCTCAGATATCTTTGTAAAAGCAGTGATACTTTTATGAATATGACATAAGATAAATTAATCTAAGAGTCAATTCACAATGTTTAGTTGAGGGTGTTATATATCAGTTTGTTTTTGAACAAAATGCTATTTAGCGCAGATACTAAGTTTCGAATGAACATAAGGCACAGGCACAACGTTATTATCACTTGAACAGTGTGAAGTGACTCTTAGATTAATTTATCTTATGTCATATTCACAGAAGTATCACTGTTTTTACAAAGATCTCTGAGAACTATGTTGTAATTTAACAATGTTGTCAAGTAACATTTAGATATATGCAATTTTATATCCTCTTTCCAACGGTGAAAACCGCAGCTCTCTATCTTATTTCTATCAAAAGCTATTTGCGATATAAGGCTGCTCGACGACTTATGGATCACCCTGTATACAGTTGTGTGCAAAAACATTGCCGTTGATTTATCACAATAAAGAAAACGTTTTTTTTCATATATAGTTTACACGCATAGTATACTACAAAACCACGATAGTTATAATTTTTTCTTCCTCCTTTCGAATCAATAACTGCTAAACATCTATATTTCATCGAATGTACTAAATTACTCATAATTGTCATTTCGACTTTTTTCCATTCTTCGTGTAAAAATCGGTCCAATTCGTCGATATTTAATGGGTTTCCCTTTTCTGTACGTCGCTTAAGAATGAACCGCATACTTTCGATAGGATTGAAATCAGGACTATTACTACTCTAAAAAAAAGAAGCTTTGCAGAACCCTTCGAAAACGTTGTGCAGATTTCTGAAAGCTTCCAAATATGTCTAAAGCTAAAAAAAAGGATAAAAAATTCGATGGAACTCTCTGAGGTTTCTGCTGACAATCTACTAGCAGAACCATCTCATACGACACCCTAAGGGTTCCGTACAAAAGCAGTCGGATTTAGTCGGAAACCATTAGGACTTTGTAGAGAAGGTCAATGGTTTTGCAGTGAACCCTCAAGGTTTCGTTTTCCACACGAAACCTTGTTTGCTATGTGGAACCTAAAAAAAGGTTTTGTAGGAGATGGTTCTGCTAGTAGATTGTCAACAGAAGCCTCAGAGAGTTCCGTAGAATTTTTTATCCTTTTTTTGAGTTTTAGACATATAGGAAGCTTTCAGAAATCTACACAACGTTTTCGAAGAGTTCTGCAAAGCTCCTTTTTTCAGAGTAGGCCGCTCGATTGTTTCAGATACTTTTTCTTCCAAAAACTGTTCTGCTATTCTACTAGTCTGCTTAGGATCATTATCCTGTTGAAATCACGATCGACGTTCAAAGTGTTTTCTTGCTTCACGAAATAGATGTTCCTGAAGGATTTCGACGTAAAAGGGACCGTTCGTAATTGTTCGAAAATAATGCCACAATATTCGGCCATTAATACTAAGTACGCCCCACACCATTATTTTTTGCTTATTCTTCTGAATTCTTTTCGTTTCTTCTTGCGCATATTTACGAGGAAAGTACCCGAAGTGAGCAATCGATTTTGAGTCCATACTTTGGGCATGTAGAGGTGACATTTAGATAACAACAACCGTAAAAGGATTTGCGCCCATGGCTTTTACGGGCCGAAGTATTCAACTTTCAAGTTTCACGAGATCCGAAGAATTTTGATTCCATACTGCATACATTCAGGAAACATAAACGTCATTTGTGACTTGTAGTGCTTCAGGGAAGCTCACTAGCTCGTTGATAAAATATTGGCGAGATCACGTTGTCCACCCATTTGCTCCATCGAAATCTTTACTGATCTCGGACTACTGGCCAGGCCAACGAGACTCAAAGATATACTCCACTGTTAAAGGGTGTAAAATATTAGGAATACCAGTCCACACTACCTCACGCATTCAACTACTGGACGTTTATTTCAATAGGCAATGCAAGGTAATCGCTCGGCGAATATTCGATCGCGTTCAGCTTGATGATATTGCCGTTAACTTATCTGAACGAAGCAATATCATACAATTGAATTCTCTTATTCATAATCAGTTGTCCTCGCCTCGATTCACACCTATGATTAAGTATGCGTGGTATGCATCAGGAGACATTGATCAGAATCCAGAAAAGTTTGAATCTGTCAACGAAATTTGCTTTAGCATTGATGCTGACGTTTGCCAACAGTCGAGTTGTCACATATCATGTTTTATTCAATGCAGTCATTGTCAAAAACTACTTTGCTTTGAACATTTCTCTGAAGCTTACTATTGTCATAAGTGGATGTCTACCTTTTCCATATCATGTCATAGATTTAAAAAAAATGATTTCTTTAAAAAGAACATTTATGGGTTACGAATCTTACAGGGAAATACTTGGGGTTTAGAGAAGTGGGTTTAAAATCTAAGTTTTATAATCAATTTCTAACGATAAAGTCTAATTTATGATAGAATTTCTTTCTAACAAGATGCTTATGTTTCCTGCATGTATGCAGTATGGAATCAAAATTCTTCGGATCTCGTGAAACTTGAAAATTGAATACTTCGGTCTGTAAAAGTCATGGGGTCGAATCCTTTTACGGTTGTTGATATCTATATGCCACCTCTATATGCCCAAAATATGGACTCAAAATCGATTGATCACTTCGGATACTTCCCTCGTTAGATAAAAAACGAATTGTTTTTCTGAATAACTAGTAAGAGTTTTCATCAGAGGATATTGTACGACTCCAGTCGTCGCCCTTGTATATCATGGCCCATCGAACACGACTTTCTTCTTGTTCCTTTGTACATTCACACCTCTAGTTGATCGAAGTTTTTCAGCGATTTTCTCGGTGATACTCTCATTATTTCTTCGAATTCATTGACCGATTGCAATATTGCTCTCGTATGTGATTTTCCGTGGTCGGCCGTTACCACGTCGAGGTCCCACACCACCTTCTTTCCGAATCTTTGCTAAATTATAATAATGTGAAATCACTGATTGACGTGCTGACGGACGGCTACCCTTGACTTTCCATATAATTTTTCTCGAACTAGTAAAAATCTCGAAGAGAACATTAATCTCTGTTATATATATAGTATCTAACCTTCATGTTCGAGATACTTTCAGAATATTCTTCTTTGAAGAATTAAAAAATAAACTCTCGAAAGGTTAAATAGATAACAGTGATTTTTTTGCACAACACCGTATGTATATTGTTAAAAAGGATAGTCATAAGAGAAAAATCGACAAGTGAAAGTTAGATACTGCGTAAAAAAAACTTTTATTTATAATACAAGATCTGATGACAGTACATAGGACGTATTCTACGGGCTCTAGACTTCTAGAGACGTTACATAATGCAATGGAAGCGAATGTTTTACAGTACATAGGTGTGTTTGGAATACATATTTGTAGCTTCTGTAAAATATGGGTTTTATTATAGTTATCTTGCGTATGAAGATATACGGATGATTTGGATATCCCAATCTTTAGGTAGTGCAATTAACATAGATAAAATTCGATTGAGAGTACAGTTTTTACTCGTACTCACTCAGTCCTCGTCGGAAAAGTCGTCTGGGCAAGTTTCGCAAAATGAGTCATACACAATGTTTTCCATTTCCGTCTTACTAAATCCGTGTGGTTATTACTCAACGATAATGGGGGCGAAAAAAATGGCCTTACCCAGTTGTCCTCAACTTACAGTTTATTGTAAAACGAAAAGAGATATTAACCCTTTCCAGCCGGGTGTATCCAAATGGACACAATTTTGCCGTAGGGGGGTACGGCATTTCTAAAAAATTCGGCTCTGAAAAATTGATCCTCATAACTAAACTACAATGAATATATAGAAGAAAAACTTTTCACTTGCTGTTTCCTGGTAGCCGGCTGGAAAGGGCTAAATAGAGAATAAGCAATGAAATTAGACATATGTTTATGGAATGCATTCTATTGTAAGAGATGAAATGTAGAATTTTCGATCTTTACAGATGACAAATACGGTCATTATCAGTACAAGAAACTTGGTTGACACAATATCAACTTTCAACATACAAAAAATACAATAAAATCAATGATCAAATATCATTATCATAGCCACAACTACGATGTTGTTAGGTAGTGGCATCTTCCAGCCACTGCCTCCCTCCTCTGGTCCTCCTCATGTTCGCAGTGATCATGTGTGTGTGAATAGTTTGTGATCACAGCTCAGAGTTGGTTTCAGGAAAGGAATTCATGAAGTTAGTCATAGCCCAACACACATCAGTACATAAACCTAGAATAACGATAATAACAAGACATCAATTTTAAAAATGAATTGAAATCGAACTTGACGATATCTTTTCTTTGCTATTACATTTAATGAAAGTTTACCCTTTTGTCAACCTATTTCTTTAATATATTTACATAACAATAGTAGTTGTGCTTGATATTCTCTTATCAACATATGGATTTTATGTATGGATATAGATATGATATCAACAAGTTCAATTTCAATTTATTTTGAAAATTGATGTCCTGTTATTATTCCTTTTTCTGAAAGAAAGGGTTATATGGCGAAAAATTCGCTCTAAAAATCAATAAAGTTTGTCTGTGTGTGTGTGTGTCTGTCCCGAACCAATCAGATTTCAGCATTAGAAAGATAACAGATATTGACCACTAACCGGTCGGAATATAGCTGGACCCCAGGTAATCGAGGTCGGGGAGTCCGAATCTGGGTACAGATTCGGGGTCAAAGGTCAGAAGAACATCGATTTTTGTTTATCCGATTTCTACAGTGTATCGTGATTTCAATATGATCGAATCTTATGTTATCGAGTCGGGGGAATCTGAATCTACGATTAGATTTTGAAAGTTCTAAATTGAGTATTTTCGACTAGAAAGTGGGTATTTTCGAAATCTCATGGTTTTTCATCAAGTTTGAGCAAAGCTAATCGGGTATGGGGAATCCGATTCTACTGTTAAATTTTGAAAAGTGTAAGATTACTCTTCAGATATTGTTTGTTGACTGAGTGTAGATGTGCTGTATTGCTACACCGAGAGTATCAGATAGCCTGTGGCAGTCCGAGTCGGGAGTGGCGGACCAGAGGGACGCTGACGACCGAAAGGTACTGCCTTTACGATGGAAGCATATATTAACATTGGCAATTTATGAGTATTCTGCGTGTTGGGGAACTTAATGAAAGAATATTGCTTGAAAAAAGGGCATTTGAATTGATCAGATCCCAAGCAGACAAATTTTTTCAAGAACGTGTGTTCACGCTCAATTGGGAACCACAATGGACGTCCATCAACACCTAAATTAAAAACGCCGCTTTTTCCGTTTGTTGCGTTTTCTCGAACTCCGTTTCGCTATTTATCGAATATAAACGGCGAAGAATTTTGGTTTTTCAGTATTAAAATGTATTTTTGTTTTTGGGAATTTTTTATTAAAAAATAATACATTTTAACGCTTAAAACCTAACATACAGTAGAGTGCAAAAAAAATTGCCGTTGAGTATGTAAAATTAATGAAAGCATATTTTTCTCATTTCCAAAGCAATCATCTAGGAACTATTTGTGAGTGTTACTCAGTAGGCGTGGGCATTCAATGAAACTGGCATGTTTGAAAAAACGTTGGTTTTCATAAAAATGATGCATCATTGGAATGCTATCCGTCTATTAACGAACAGATTAGACCAATTACACTGTCAGCATAATCGCTATTGTAACACTTCTCAAAACTGTCTATATGATGAGTATAGATGTTCAACTATGTAGTATAAGTTCGCTGAGATCCAAAACTGAAGCTTTCTAAAACGTCCGAACTAATAAAATGGGTGGGACATCGAATTATAATGGAAGCATTATGTGATCACCGAATCACACTCTACTAAGAATCTTGAGGTTTCATTAGAATGACGCTATTAAAATATTTTTATTTGGATTATATAAAAGAATTTCTTTAACAAAACTAGCTGGAGACATTATATTTCAGATCTCTGTCGAAAAAATAGTAAATATTATCGATTTTGAAGGAAACTAAGCATGATTTTAGTGTTTTTGTATATAGTATTTGTAAAATGAACTCTCTCGTCAAAAAAATATTCAAAAGGTTAAAAAATTCGACAGAATTCAGTTGTAGGAATTCAACATTGAAGGTTACGAGGATTCTTAACTGAAATTATTAGGAATTTTAGGGATCTATCTTAATTTTCTTATCCATTAAGTCAAGACAGAGTTCATATATAGGTTATAATGCTTTTTACCATCGTGACGAAAACAAAATGTTTTCTATCTCCTGACTTGAAAAAAGAGCGAATATTCTATTGACTACCATACTGATGAACCACAGTATATGTGCTACCTTTGTATAAAAAAACATTTGTTTATCTCTCCTCCAAGATATGAAAACATGAAAACATTAACGGAAATTTTTTTTGCACTCCACTGTATACTCAATTCGTTTGCACTAGTCAGCATCATTAGTTTCTTTTAAGAAAAGAGTCAGTGGATCTCTGGGATGAGCCTTACTTGTCATTATTCCAGGTTTATGTACTGATGTCTTGGTTGTAGTTCTGATTATTACAAGATGTCCCAAAAGTGACTTCCACTTAAGAAAATTGAGTTTTTCTGTCTATGTACATCCTGGAAGACTGATTTTATAGTGAAGATAGATAAATACTCCATGCTTCTATGGCTATAAACGAATTTCTGAAATATTTTTTATAGATGTCATATTTGTGTAAGAAACACAAATTTGAATTGTTTCGTTTTTACGAAAAATCTCACTTTTTTCCAACCTTTTTACTTCTATAGTTTTGTTCAATATTGTAGTATCTGACGTACTTGGAGTAAACTAACTGAATTTTTTACGCATTCAATTAAAAGTAAACTAACTGCTATTGAATTCAATGATACAAGCAAATAAAAACGTTAAACCGATGTTCCATAATATTGGCGATCGGGAAAATAAAGAAAACTACAGAAGTAAAAAGGTTGGAAAAAAGTGAGATTTTTCGTAAAAACAAAACAATTCAAATTTGTGTTTCTTACTCAAATATGACATCTATAAAAAATATTTCAGAAATTCGTTTATAGCCATAGAAACATGGAGTATTTATCTATCTTCACTATAAAAATCAGTCTTCCAAGATGTACATAGACAGAAAAACTCAATTTTCTTAAGTGGAAGTTACTTTTGGGACACCCTGTATATTTCATCATTTATTGTATTTGTTGTGTGCTGAAAATTGATATTGTATCAATTTAGTTTTTTGTATTGATGATGACCGTATTTGCTATCTGTAAAGGTCGAAAATTCTACATTTCATAAATATATGTCTAATTTCATTGCTTATTCTCTATTTAATATTACATTTAATAAAAGTTTGCTCTTTTCTTAAACTGAATCTTTAAAATGAAAAGAAGTTTTTGGTTTGAGAAAAACAAACTTGATTTGATGGAACTGTTTTTATAACTAAATTTATCTTTTGATCTTCGATTTTCAAAAAATAAAAATAGATAAAAATATTGATTACCGTATTATCTCGTATTAAAGAATCACCAATAAATTCCAAGTCTTTATTAGTCAAATTTCTGCCACTCAAGTCAATCCGGGATTCATTTTTGTTGTGATAGACAGCTTGTTCCGGTGTCGTAATTGTATATGTGTATGATAATGAAAGGGAACTTGTTTCATTTGGTTCTAACAAAAAAATAGAAAAGTCAAAGAAAACGATGTAAATTCATTAATGAGTTAAAAACTAATACGAATTTGTTTCTAAATTAAAGGAGTTTTTGAAAACCATATCCTTAATTAAAAAATATTAGTGAAGAATAAATATTTTTCTTATAGATTTAAGATAATGTCAATAAATCAAACTGATAGAAATGGCTCTCATTCGTTATTTAAAAATAAAACTAAACATCTTAATAAGATTAAGATTATTTACAAAAATAGCAAATAATTTGAGTACCTCAAATATTAATATATAATAATAGAAATATTACGAAAAAATGTCTATTCATTTCATCAATAACTACACGTCTTTTGCGAAAAGATTCTCGAATTAATTCGTCCAACCATCGGGTGAACGAAAAATTATTCGAAAAGAATAGTACTCTACATGAGTTTAACCCTCTGAGTCCCGGCGGCGTATATATACGTTCAAGTGCAGTTATCCAGGAGAGGAGCTGCTAGTATATTTCTTAGCTACTTAGAACATCTATTTATCTTTTACAGGTGATGCTAGATAAGCACCATCCTTCTTCTTTTCCTCTAGGCATGTTATTATCACGTGTTCATGCAGCATATGCTTTCTTTCGTTCTGTATGCCGGTATACATCATTTCTCATTCCAGTGCAGTCACTCTTCTTTTGTTCTTTTCTTTATATTGGTCATACACTACTCTCTTTCTCTTTATATACTCTTTAGCTGGGTCCTATCTTTCTGTAAAGTTCTAATTAGCTCTGTCTTATCTAGAAAATCTAGCAAGTTCTTTCCGTTTCGAAATGGTAAAGGGTGAGCCATAAGTCTTGGTACCTCTCAGAAAAGTTGCTCTTTCTCTGTTATAAGAATTCCAATCGAGCTCAAACTTTGGTGTATAATTCCTTCTAACATGACGCACGTTTCCCCAAATTCTCATACTTCTATCTCTTATTATAGGGGAGATATATAGGTTAACATTTTAGAAATCTTATTTTCCAATTGCTGAAAAGTAATTGTGGCGCATAATAAATGACCGCTCTTGCATTTCATTTTTCCACGACTTGATTAGGAAACAAAATACACTGCAAGATGCAGCGTGAAAAGCTCTACAATCTACATAGTAAAGCGTGTTTTAATTATATAGCTTTTGGTTTCAAAAAATCCAAAACTCTATGCAATCAGTTTCCGCCGTCGTAAGAAAATCGTTTTTTTTCTACACAAACTAAAAGTTCGTTTTTTTTCACCTTTTTGTAACCTAATACATTTCATTACGAAAAAAAAATATACTACAAGCTGCACCGTCAAAAGTTCTACAATTTAAACAGAAAATCTTGTTATTATTCTGTAATTTTTGTTCTCAAAAAACAGCAAAACTTTGCACGATGAGCTTTTGCAATGGCAAAAACTAATTGTACAGGGTTTTGCTTTTTTTCGTAAACAAACATTTCACAGTTAAAATACGCTTTATTGTGTAGATTGTAGAGCTTTTCACGCTGCATCTCGTGATCTATATTGTTTTCTTAATCGAGCGTATGAAGTGGTGGAAAAATGAAACGTAAAAGTGGCCCATTTACATGTGTTCTGCGCCAAAAATTACTTTTAGTACATGCGGACAACAGATTTCTAAAATGTTAACCTATATATCTCCCCTATAATAAGAGATGGAAGCATGAGAATTTGGGGAAACATGCGTCATGTTAGAAGGAATTATACACCAAAGTTTGAGCTCGATTGAATTTCTTATAAGAGAGAAAGAGCAATTTTTCTGAGAAGTACCAAGACTTATGGCTCACCCTTTATATCGAACAAAATTTTTTTCTGTTATGTTCTCGATGTCTTCGGTCGAAAATACCATTCTCAACCATTTTGTCGTTGGTAGTTATATGAGTTGGAACATTATATATCGTTATGAACTACTATGAGAGTAGTCTTTCGTCATCTATAATACAGTTCATTTGTATTGCTCCTACTGAGATTAGCCTGGATCGACATTATGCAAAAATGAAAGGGTGGCGGCAATGGCCGATTTTGACACCCGTGGTAAAGAGTCAAAGAATGGTATCCAAGTTCAGTTTTTTTCTCGTATTACGTAGAGGTCTTTGATATCTTCTGGATCATATGAAAATGGGATTTTGAAAGTTTCGTTACTACTGAGTGGCAGGATCCGCCATATGGCTCCATACGATATCATACAGAGAAACCCGTATATTATGATTGAGATTTCTAACGAACGCAGAATTTGGTAGTATAGCAGAAGGTGGCATATTGAAGTACTATCTATGCTCTATACCCTAGTACAGAAAGATCATCTTGCTAGCTCGTAAAATTTTCATGGGTTTTCGTGGCCTTGGATTTTATTGTGCCCGTATTCTCCCCACGGTATTCTGAGGCGTCGCAATGGACTTTTCGCTTAGCTGTGTTTCGCGATGCAAAAGTTAGCGAGTCGATATTGCTGTACTATTATTTAGAGGGCTGATAGTACTTCAATATGCCACCTTCTGCTATACTACCAAATTCTGCGTTCGTTAGAAATCTCAATCATAATATACGGGTTTCTCTGTATGATATCGTATGGAGCCATATGGCGGATCCTGCCACTCAGTAGTAACGAAACTTTCAAAATCCCATTTTCATATGATCCAGAAGATATCAAAGACCTCTACGTAATACGAGAAAAAAACTGAACTTGGATACCATTCTTTGACTCTTTACCACGGGTGTCAAAATCGGCCATTGCCGCCACCCTTTCATTTTTGCATAATGTCGATCCAGGCTAATCTCAGTAGGAGCAATACAAATGAACTGTATTATAGATGACGAAAGACTACTCTCATAGTAGTTCATAACGATATATAATGTTCCAACTCATATAAGTTTCCTTCAAAAAAAAAACCGGGATCACAAAATCATAAAAATGAAGAAAAGCGTGATCCTAATCGAAAACACTATATTTTGATGTCCCAAAAAAAACATCATACCGAGGGAAAGTTCGTAATGTTTTTGTATCAGTAATATTAGAGTACTGGGAGCTCCAAGTATGGAAAGTTTCAGCTTCGGCGCAAATATTTCCGTATACGTGGGCGATTTCTGGTGGAACTGCCCTTATATGTTGACAACTAGTATACGAGTCCGGCTCTTTTCGAACTCTTGCATCGCAATAGAACCAGTGCATGTGGTACTGTTCGTAAAATGAGACAAGATTTGTCACCTTTTACAACTAAATTGCAAAGAGGCAAGACTCAATACGCTCATACAAATATTTTGCTTGCACTCAAATAGCAGAATAAACGGGAAGTTCATGTGCTTTCATCAATCCATTCAATAGTATATAGAAATTCAAACAAAATCGATCAACAAACCGCAGAAGAAATTCAGAAGTCTGTCTACACTATCGATTACACTAAAAACATGGGTGCACGTATCATTTTCGGAATGTATAAGAAAATCAATAAAATGGCACAAAAAGCTTTTCTTTCATTTATTGGAAATGGCAGTATATAATGCATTCGTAATTTACAAGTGCAGAACAATACCTCTTATCATCTATCTCACTTTCGTCTGGAGATAATTAGAGAAATTTTTACAAAATATGGATCGCAAAGACCAAGTACAATTGGAAGACCATTTACAAGAGAATATCCTCTTCGTCTACGTGCTCGCCATTTCCCTTCAGTAATTTCACAAACATCACAATCAAAGCAGCCTGAAAGAAAACGCGTCGTTTGTACATCCCACGGCATTCAACGTGAAACACGTTATTTTTGTCCTGACTCTAAAATCCCTCTATGCATTGTTGATTGCTTTAAAGGCTACCATAGGAAGATGAACTATTAATAGAATTTCGATATAAAAATACTCTCACTTCGTTAAGAAATAAAGATTATACTCAGAGGTATTCTAAAAATTTTCAGATTTTCGCGCAAAAAGCCCGGACTCAAAGGGTTAAAAATCAAAAAAAGAAAATAAAAACTGATTTTGATCAAAAAACTTTATTTTTCGAAATTTAAAAATAATATTAAAAAAAGCGGAAACATTGGACTTCTGTCCGATTGTTATGTGTACTCGAAAAGTGGAAATAGACATCTACTTTTTATTCACTTCTAATGCTACGGTATTACATTTATACATTCCCAGGTTATTCACCCCCGACCGTAAACAGCCGTAGCCGATGAAATACAGTATAAAACGACACCAGTTGACGTTCATCGTTTTTCGTTGTGAACGGCCGTTAACGACCGTTGATTATAAATGCGCTTATTGATGAAGTTCAATGTAAATAGGTAATACTCTTTTAATCAGAATCTTAGATTTTTACTGAATCGAGCACTTAATTATGAATTTTTCATACTTCGCTCCATTGAAAGCTATGAAATGGTGTAAAAAACTATTTATTGAAAAGTCATTCCTGCGAACTATTTAGTTTGATCAACGCTACTTTGAGTTAACACTAATATAATTTATATCTGTACGCATAGAAGTAAGATTTGGATTGACATTTATCGTATTGATTCGACTATCTGTCGAACATGATCAGTTTAGAGATGAAGCGAAATACTTTCATTTCGGATATAATAAAGTTTAAGTGATAAAACAGATCAAATCGGTTTAAAAATGTTAAGAAATTGAATGAAAACTTCTTTAAGATCGCTCTGTTATAGTGTGCCATGAATTAGAAAATGATTTGGGTAGATCCACCAGAAATCTCCCGCCATATACAAAATTATTTCCGGCCGAGCTGAAACTTTCCATAATTGGAGCTCCTAGTGCCCTAATATGATTAATAAAAAAACCTTACTAACTTTCGTTCGGCATCATAGTTTTCTTGGGACTGTAAAATACGACATTTTCGATTAAAACCATGTTTTTCATCTTTTTTTCGTATGGTTTTTTTCTGCAGAAATTGACATGTATTGAAAGATTATATATGGTTTTAAAGCACTGTGTTAGTAGATTTTAATCATGCATAAATGAGTCTATTTGTATAAGTTCTGTTGGAATTAGACTAAGTTGACTTTTTTGGATAAAAACGCGCAAATCATGAAAATCACATAATTTGACGTCTATGCGAGAGAGCCAAAAAACAATAACCAGTTGTATTTTTCTACTCTATAATGTTGGACCTATGGACCACTTATTAACCA
>Ga0209930_1002648_pt1 | contig 20342 bp, 19 predicted proteins | sample ThiBiot_500_biof_2_FD_183948 | JGI IMG/M metagenome (GOLD analysis project Ga0209930, IMG submission 183948) | Wastewater bioreactor microbial communities from Cape Town, South Africa - Thiocy_cont_500_biof (SPAdes) | ecosystem: Engineered > Bioreactor > Thiocyanate-remediating >... | reverse complement strand
TTCGTTCGTTTTGTTAAATTTACTAATCGCTTTTTTTCGTTCGTATTGCACTGTTTTCTTTTTCACTCTATATTTATTAAACAAATTCATTTTTCTATGAATATACTTACGTATACAGAAAATATTAGTTTAATTCAGAAAGATCAACAGAGGTTTTCTATTAGTTTAGTTGCTTATTGACATTTACGTGTAGACAATAGATTCATATGTCGATGTATTGTTTAGACTAAAATGCTAATTGTTTGTAAATAATAAATAAAAACAATATTTTTTAATAAGATTCGAAAAAAGACAAAAACATACCTGTATATTTACTTTTGAATATTTATCGAATTTCTTTTTTCTCGGCTTTTTTTTGGGTTTAATAGCTATAGAACGTATATAAGTAACCTAATCGCGTTGGGTATTTTAAATGATAGCTTATGTGGGTTTTTTCACGTGAGGAAAAATGATTGTAGGTTCGCTGACGCTTTTCTCGGGAAAAACCTTTATGACGGATATTAAAATTCCGAGCGTATATAGATATGTCATAAAATTAGAACGTGCTTGTAATTTGACATTTTACTTTTGCATGATGAAATGTGGAAGTTTTACTCATATAAATGTGTAAGAAAAACGGAAGAAATGAATCATTTTTGTCGACTTATATTTCGACACAATTTTGTTTTTATTTCTGTTTCAGATAAAATTCACGGCTGTGAAATATTTCCAGTATAATTCAAAATATCTATTAGAACGAGATGTCCAAAAACGAGAGCCACTTCAAAGGTATACCAATAAGATCTTATTATACAATCGTATGTTTTTTTTAAAGAATCATCTAGAGCAATCAAATGAAACAGTCCGGTGTCCATATTGTGACACTGCATTTAGTACAACCACTGCAATGGATGAACACATAAATAAGACTTGTCCATTGGTGCCAGTGAATTGTGCACTGAAGTCGTATGGTTGTGAAGCAAAGGTTTATATTTTAAAGATATTTGTTTAACTGACCCGTACAGTTTATTGATAGATTCTGCGAAAAGATTTGCAAGACCATTATTTGAGTAAGGAACATCAGGAACGTCTTCTACAAACTGAACAACTAAAGAATTACTGGCAAATGAATAGGAACAACCATAGATTTTTAACAATGGACAATGATATGGATACTTCAAATAATAACACAATAACAAAGAAATATGAAAGTCAACTTAATGAGATCAATGAAACATTGAATATCATTTCTCGTGGAGTTCAAGCTCTAAATTTTGATGCAAAATATATTCGAGACGAATTTCTACAACAACTGGAACAAGCCAATGAAACCGAAAAACAACTAAACTTCATTCAAACATCAATAGAAGAAACAAATGTTCAATTACAGGCACAGGGCATCGATCTAAGTATATTACAAGAGATGCAAAACGTTTTAACAAACACAATCGAAGCACATCGAAACGTTTCTTATGATGGAACGTTAATATGGAAGATTTCGAATGTCCAAGAAAAGATAGGTATTTTTGTTAATCGTGTAAAAAAACATATTTTGAAATCTATACGTATGTGACTATTTAGGTGATGCACATTCAGAGCGGCAAATATCAGTTTATTCGCCGCCTTTTTATTCTTCGCCAACAGGCTACAAGATGTGTGCTCGTCTTTATTTCTTGGGAGATGGAAATGCACGTAAAACTCATATGTCCTTGTTTTTCGTTCTAATGCGAGGTAGAAACGATCCCATTCTGAGTTTTCCCTTTCAGTACAAAGTAACATTTTGTTTGTACGATCAATCTGGCAGTGGCAAACACATTATCGATTCGTTTCGATCCGACACTAAATCCAACAGTTTTCAAAGGCCGACCACTGAAATGAATATTGCTAGTGGAATTCCGAAATTCGCTCCGATCTCTGTTGTAGAACAATCAAATAGTCCTTATATAAGAGATGATACAATGTTTATTAAAATTATGGTTGATTTTGCAAATATATCGCAAAAAGTTTTGCCATTTGCAATAGTCATAAATCCTGGACTGCCAACAGGAATCCAACAACGCCTGATTCAAAACGAAATACAGAAACAAGAGCAACAGAAGTGACACTGTCATATTTTTTTGAAATACTAATTTCGTTCTAAACAAGATTTATTCTTTCTTTAATAAACTTGAAAAACTTAAATACTATGTAAAGACCCTACGGGAGAAGAAAAAGATTTTTCAGGATAAATAAAATATGTGTTTATTGATATCGACGGTTATATCCTTGACTTTGACGAACATAATTCATAAATTGATCTTGTGAAACATATCCACGACGTTGTTGATCAATTTGTTGCCAGATTTGATGTTCATTACCAGCTGGTAAACCATAGTAATCATTGAGACGACGTATAACTTGATGACCATATTCCGATGTAATACGACCATCACCAAATTGACGTCCTTGTCTATTATTTTGTTGAATAACGTAATTAATACGATCTTGTCGTGGCACACTGTGATTTAACATGGTCACAGCACTGAGAAATTCATCGAATGAAAGTGTACCACTATTATCACGATCAAATGTTTGAAAGATACGAGGTATTTGTTGTTGTAAATTCGGTTCGTTTCTTGCGCCAGGAAATCGTGAATAGACATTAGCAAATTCGGCCATACTTAGTTGACCATCACGGCCACTTGCTCGAAAGAATTCTTGTTGAATTTGTTGAATTTGATCGTATGGTAAACCTGTAGCTTGTTGAAAACCACTTTGATCCCATTGATCGATTGTTTGACGATCATTACGGTTTCCCATGATGTTTTAAATAGAAATATGTATGTGTTTTTTCGAGAAAATTAGAAATGTGAATGATGAAAAAACGAAGGTATGCACATGCTTATAAACACCGATATGCTAGCAGAGCTAATCAATGAAGCGTACATCGATGAATATCTTTTATTCATCAAAATAGAACGTGAATAATTATATGTGTAGGATTTATCTTTGCAAAAATATCTCCCATTCGTTTTGGACTATAAAGTCAAAAACCAGATATTTGAAAAACAAACTATGATTGTACGAATATTTCACCTGGCTATGCCTTGATTGACTGACGTCAGAATATTTCATTCGACAACAACAGTAAACCAAACGAATAAGCATATGTATAAAAACAACAACAACAACAGCAACGGATAGATAGATTTATTTATACTTTTAAATATTCTCCGAGTCAATCAGTTTGAAATAATTTAGGTGCGAAATAGGATTTAGCTCTATGCGAACCAACGTGATTATATCGTTATCTGATGAATATATTATATATTCAGTTCCTCTTGTTTGCCTAATCGAAACAACAATTATGTTCTTTTCATCATTTTTCTTATTTTCCATTCAAGTACAAATGCGGAAACAATCGAATCTTATGCAATCATCTTGCTCTCTTAAGAAATCGATAGATATATGCATAAAAGCAGGAAGAAAACCATGTCTGTTTATGATACGAAGGATGAAGCATGTGCATGTTTATGTATTATATCTATATATATATATTGATGATTCACAAAAGAAACCAATGAAGCATCAATATTACAAATGAATGTCATCATCATCATCGCTATTATTACGTAGTTATACGATAAGAAATGAGTTTTCATTAATTCATATGAATCACTTCATGATCAACAACGAGCATTCCTGTTGTCCATTAATGCATTTATCATTCAGTTATCGACTGATGAAACAATTTTGTCTTTGTCTTTGAGGAGTTTGAAATGAACAAACTGATTGATTCAATCATAAATATAAAAGACTGCTTTTACTTGCTAATCAAATCAAAATAATTTAATTAAATTTGTTTTATTGTTTTGCATAAACATTTCAAAAGAATATATATATATTTATATTTATATGAAATAGAGAATATATTAATTGTCACGGAGAATTTTTTATAACGTAATTCTTTGCTTGTCTACACGTCAGTTTCTCATATTCATTCATCATTCATTTTTTTTGTCTTCTCCTACATGATTTGCTCGAAAAAAGCGTTCCATTTGCTTGTGCGTGTGCATACGACTAAAGATCATATTTCTGAACATATCTAAATCTTGATCGTTGCACACACACGTCCGACTTTTGCCTTCATCTAGTCTCCAACAGAGAGAGAGAGAGAGAGCGTATGCACACACACACGTAAAGTAAATACACCAACGGGAGCAGATGCGATACGGAAAAACCTATATGACTGCACTCCACTTTTCTTCTTCGTCATTGTGTATGTGTGTGTGCGCGCGCGCTCGTTCGTTCGTTCGTTCCCGACGAACCACCACATTGGAATAGAATAGAAGATAATGCTACTGCTTCTTTCACCGCCATCATCGGTCGTCAACTTTCCGAACGCAAGACACACTTTTTTCTATCCCGTCCGCGCTTTTTTGCTTCTTGTTCTTCTCTTCTCTTTCTTTTGTCGTTGTCGAGCATGTCTTGCTTTCCATAACGTATGTTGGAACGCAATTAAACTCGAAAATATGCTGCTATGCTTTTCTATTCTGTCGAATAGCAACGTTCGTTCGTTCTGTTTGCAGTCTCGGAATTAATCGGCTTGCTTTCTGTCAAAACTATTCCGATCTGTTGATGATAGTAAAGCAATGGTGAACTCTTTATCTTTTCTTCTTCTTCTTCTTCTTTTCTCTTTTTCTTTTTTGTTATTTCTACAACAACGTAAAGAAAATCTAACATTGTGCAGCGTCCATTCCTTCTTTCCCTATTCGCAATGTTTCGTAGCGGGAGCGCGTATGGAAATAAATGAGCGGGCGCGCGCGTGCGGAAGTTCAAGAAAAGAGAATGCATGTATATAACCGTTAACTGCTCTCGGTCTATATGTGTGCGTGTGCATTTTTTGTACATACTCGGCATTAAATATACATCTGCATACGACTTTGTTTCTCTTTTCTTTCTGCGAAGAATATTTTTTCCGATAGTTGCTTGCCCTCCTCTCTCTCTCTCTCTCTCTCTCTCTCTCTTCCTTCACTATTATCAATATTCAGAAAGCATATAGAAGAGTTCGTGTGTTTTCCATTCGTTTTCGGCCTCGCGTTTATATAGATTTTTCCTTCTTTTCTGTCTTTCTACTCTTGCTCTCATTGATGTATGTTTGCAGACGCCAAATGGGCGCGCATATATACAAAAAAAAACGACTAAGAGTGAGGAAGACGAACATACACACACACACACACAAAAGAGAGAAGAATAGTGTTACTACTGTTGAACACGACGCTTTTCTTCTTTCCACTTTTTTTTTGACTTGCGCTCGGTGAAAAAAAAAGTCGAATTGAGCACTTCGAGAGCAAACAGAAAAAAAAAGTTCGTCGCGCGTTCTCTTTCTCTTTCTCTCTATCGTTTCTCCGTACATACTTTTTTTCTGTCATTCATTTCACTGTAAAGAAAAAAAAAAGGTAGTAATAGCCGAGTGAACTTAGTCTAACAACGGTTAGATTTCTTTTTTGTTGGTGTCAAGAGTAAGCAAACGCGAAAGCAGGTAATCACGATAAGTAACGAACGAATGGCGCCCTTTTAGAAACAAAATCTGTTGTTGCCATCTGTGCATATATTCTTTCTATTTTTCGTCTGTCAAACATGTTCACATTGTTGGTACGAACAACGAATGTCATTTCTCGCGTTTTTTTTTTCTTTTTTCGATCGGACAAAAAATTGACCGTTGCCGTTTTTTTTTCTCTCCTTTTCTAGCCATTTTCTATTTCGATGAGTGAACAGACATCAACAACTGTACATACACCGCCACCCTTAGGCTCGGTAGCGAACACGTTGACTAATCAAAAAAATGATCCGATTGATTATACAGCTGACGAAAGTATGATCGCCGTAAGTTGAACACGAAAAAAAAAACTTTTCAACGAACTAATCTTTCGATTTGTCAAAGGATTTCATGGCTGTTTTGCCTCAACTTGAGCCGAATGATGCATCGTCAACAGCCACATCTCCAACATTGAAAATCAAGGGACAATTAAGTGAATCATCGAAACTACTCGGTAAATTCGATCTTTTCGCCGCTGCAGTTCAACAACAACAGCAACAACAACAAAATGGCCTCTCGATTACTTCAGCACTTGTTAAAAAAGTTCAACAACAATTACTCCCTGCAACAACGCTCCTCTCATCAACACCGTCGACCTCACCACCACCACCATCAACCGGCAGCCAACTTGACTTCTCCAGTTTGAACAACAAACGAAAGCGTAAAGTCGAACGTCCAGCTCAAAAACGCATCCGAGGATCGTACAAACTCGTTTCACCCGAGCAAAAAGTCATGATACACGAATACGCCGAAAAACACGGCGTCAAAGCAGCATCGAAACTATTTCAAGTCGCTCCATCGACCATTGCCTCGTGGTTATATCAAAAACCGAATGGCGAACGTACGTCAGCCATTCGAAATAAAGAAGCACATTCGCGTATACTCGAATGGATTCAAACGCGACAGGAAAATGGCGAACGTGTGAACAATCGTGATTTTCATTCCTATGCATTGCGAACGATGAGAGAATTGACTGGAAATCCCGATTTTGCGGCGTCACGTTCATGGTGTTCGAATTTTTTGAAGAAATATAACATTCAATTGGACAGGTAAGATCAACGAACTGAATCACATGTCTAAATCAAACAGTGACTTCATTGTTGTCTGTGTGTCAGTCTGTTTTGTTGATTTAAAAAAGAAACACACACACATACACAAATCCTTTGACGATTAATTTTGATGCTTAATGCGTTTGAAAAGCTCTAATTTGTTTAATTGAATTGTTTTGCTTTTTATTTGTTTGTTTGTTTGATTTTGCATTTTGTGTTTTTCTGTTTATTTATTTTTAGCGATAAACAATCCGATTCGACGTCAGCACAATTTCGGTTCGATTCAATTGATGAAAATGCGAGTGGTAAGAGCATCATCTAATTCCATTTTCCTCTTTTTGTCGAGATTAAATGAGCGAAAAATTGATGTACTAGTCTCTCAATTTCCGTTGTTCTCATAGAATTCATTCAACTGAATATGATCTTCTATTGATGAGAATGACTAAAATCATGAAATCAATCTATCGATTGAATTATTTTTTTTAATTTTTTCTTCAGAAAGTTCGCAATATTATTTGGGTAATAATAGTCCAGCTGATGTTTTATCAGATGATGACGATGATAATGGAGGAAATCTTCATATATCAAATGGTGATGACGATGATGTTGATGGTAATCAACAAAGTCCACATCGTTCATCGACAAGTGATTATAATAATAATCAAACAACCAATCAAATGAACGGGTTTTCACCTCGTTTACAAACGAAATTACATCATAGAATCGATGATGGCTCACCGACGACTGTGATTAAAATCGAACAAGAAAATGAATTCAATTGTTCATCACCATCACCGCCATCGATTCAAACATTAACAAACAAAAATTCACATGCATCATCATCAGCTGCAAGTAAACGTCTCACAGGTACACTCAATCGTTTACTACATTCGGCTATTAATCGACCAAATGGACATCATTATAATTCGTTATTAAATGGTGTTTCATCATCACCACCGGCTTCGTCATCATCTGCAACGATATTCAATGATTCAACAAGCAAAGAGCCGAAAAATAGTTTAGAAACAAATACTCAAGCGATTGAAAGTAAAATTTTGTCCATGAAAATCAATGCAAATCGAACTGTTTTTCGTTCGTTCGTAGCTTTTCTTCAACATTTCGAAAGTTCATCGAATACAATGGTTTATTTTCAAGAGAAACTCACTCAACTACTCGTTTCACTTGCCCGTAAATCGATAGTTTTACATTTTGACTTGGAATTCTTCTTTTTTCTTTCTATTTAAAGAGGAACGCGATACATACCGCACACTTTACCACAAAGAACATGACCGTCGTTTAGCTGCTGAACTACGTTTGAAAGAGAATACTAATACAATAATCTAGTCAATTGCCAAGAACAAAAAAAAAATGTCAAAAGTCAAGCAAAGCAAAGAAAACAAAAAAGAGAGAAGAAGAATTCTTTTCTTGTTTTTATTTCCTTCTTTATGCCAGAAACAAAAGCTGTGATTTTCTAATTCTTTAAAACGAAACGAAACAAAATAAGTCTTAATTTCAAAAAAATCTAAACCGACACCTTGTGCCATGTGTTGTTGTTTCGACGAAACAAATTCAACTAAATCAAATTCGTTGTTTGTTGTTTTTTTTTCTAATTTGCAATATTCGTCTTTATTACATTTTGTGTGTGCTTTGTTTTATAGCTATGCTCTTCTTCGGCTTTGTTTTGCGTGTGCCTCTTTCAGCAGTATATATATATACATGAAAATTTACTCACTTTTGTTGTGTTGTGTGTGATGAAGTTCTTCTTTTTTTTTCTCTTGTCTCTGCTACAATGACACGTGTTTGTATACTCTTGTTCTAGTCATTTTTTTCTCAGTTTTTTTAAAAACAGGAAAAAAAAGGAAACATTAAAGAACAAAAGACAAAAATAATTTGTTATGATCATTACGAATTCTTTTTTTCTCTTCGTTTTTTCTTAAGATTACAATTAACTTTCGTGTATTTTTTCGTTTTTTTTTCTCTTTTCTCTTTGTCATAACAAAATAAAAAACAAACAAACAAACAAATAACAACAAACGAGAAAAGTCACAAAATGATAGATTTCCATTGTTTTCGTCTTCTCTCAAGTTGAGATATTGTCATTTGTATCACTATCAATATCCAATAAACGCGCTTTCTGTTCGATAACTCGTGAGTCCATGAGATGCCCGGATGAATCAGGCTTGGAATTAGGCAATAGTAAACAAAACATTAACGCTATTGTAGCTAATAAAGCACCGAAAAGAAATGGTGGACCAGGTACATCACGACTGAGCATTGTTGAATAGGTGATTTTATTTGTTAAACGAGCGGCTGTATGATTCGTATGCGGAGCGATTGTTGATGTCGATGGAATCGATTCATTTAGATTAACATTAAATAAATAAAATATAAAACCAAATAAAGCTGGACCGAGACCATTGCATAAACCACGAACACCATTGACCATGCCTTGGACAAGACCTAGAATAGACAGACGAATATCACTGATTAATTCGATGATGAGTTTATGTTTGTTCTACCTTGTTGATTATCTTTGGCATAGACGGAAACAAATGCACTGATAGATGGATATGTTATCGATGATAACGCTGCGAGACCACCGGCAAACCACATTACCCTAGAAGTCAGAGAATGAGTTCGAATTGGGATGTATTTTCTTTTCGATTTGACGTACCAATTTGAAGTTGCTATTCCGTAGGCTGCTAGTTGAACGATTTGAAAAAATAAACCGAACATGATTGTTTCTTTCGAACCGAAATATCGTTGTAAACAAGCTAATAATGCTGTCTGAAAGAATTATGAGTTTTAGAATTGAAAATCATCGGTTTGAGAGTGTTCTACTTGAGCAATACAAGAAAATATTCCAACAAAAGCTATGAAATACGCGATTTCGTCTTCAGAAAAACCAAGCATCTAGCAAAGAATTCGAAATTTTATGAATTCAAATAAATTTTCGACTAATTTCAACTTACTAATCGTAAATAAACAAAAAAACAAGAGTATTGACCGGCTTCTACAAAACACATATTCAAATAGAACAAAAACAACGAATCTTTTGTAAATTTCTCACCAGGGAGATAGGAGAGAAGAACAATTAGACAAATAAGACAAATGAAACGATCGTGAGTAATATTTCGAAGCGCCTAAACAAGCCGATATTCGAACGCGATCAAAACAACGATGCACAATCTTACAGAGAAAGGATCGATCTTATCCCAAGAGATTTTTTGCTCGGATTTAAGACGTTCTGGTAAAGATTCAGGAACAGCAAAGAAAATAAAGATTAAATCTAATACTGCAACACCTGTGCCTGTACGAACAAAACAAAAAGGATTTGAATTTAATAAAAAACAACTTAAATTCAATTTATTTACCAAGTGCTATTACAAAATTTTCACTATAAAGTCTCGCTAGATGAGCACCAATTGCAGGACTTGTTATTAACGAAGCTGCAAATGTTGCTGTTACCAGACCTTGAACCAAAAAAAAAACGAAACCTTATTTTGAATATTCTTTTTTTGAAAATGAAACCTACCGTATGCAGCACTTCGTGAATTTTCGTCAGTTACATCCGCAACATACGAATAAACAACACTGAATGTCACAGAGAACAGACCGCTAATACTTATCAAAGCAAAATACCACCTAAATAAGAACAAAAGAGTTTCGTTTTATGTTTCACTAAGTAAAATAGTTCGTACATCGGACTGAGTTTCATAAGAGGTATTGGACAACATGTGAAGAAAACTGTGATCAATAAAAATGGTTTTCTTCCCCAGATATCTGAATACGCACCCAGCAATGGCGAACTTAAAAACGTTAGTAAACCTCTGAAACAGAATTCATCGAATTCAATTCGAACAATTTTCGAATTTATACTTTATTCCATGAATAACACCGTTCATAAGAAAAGTATGCGTTGGAAACGTTCGATTGAGTGTCTAAACAGGAAAAAAAAACGAAAGTACGTAAAACAAAAGAAAATTCTCGTACGGAGATAACGGGATTTGTCAGGAGACCCCAAGCGAAGAATTCAAGAAATATAACAATAAGTCCATGATAAACACTTGGCTTACCAAAACCACCAGGCTAAAATGAAACGAAAATCAAAATTTGAATTAGGTTCTTTCGATGTACTTTGACTAGTTTATATCGTTTATTTTCAAATTTAATTCGTTTCTCTCCGTCAATATCTGTCCGAGATGCTTTGTCGAAATCGGTTACATGATCTGTCATGGCCGAAGACGATGCACGTCGTAATTTATTCGACACCACTGTTGCCGCCAGTGAACTTTTCGAACATATACAATTCCACAAATTCAAAGCCCAGAAAATAATATCACCGTTGTGTTTGTTGTTGCTGCTGTTTTTTTTTCGAAATAAACTTATATACTTATATAAAACAGAAAAATAAACACATAAACCTTTTGCTATTTTCAAATCATAAAAATACCCCTTTCCAAGGCAATCCGTAAATCATATGATAAAAAAAAGAGCGTAGTTATCGGTTTTTTACCTGAATAGTTCGTTTTTTATGATGATTATGACTGACTAACCGACGGCGTGCATGCATCGTCATGATAAAACTTATTTAATCTTGACAACAACAACAAAAAAAAGAATCTTCTCAATAAATAAACATCATCCGATGAACCACACCTATACCGTTTACTCGTTTGACGAAAAGAAGAAGAAAAAAACACGTTTGGAGCGTGCACCACCTGATACTCAAAGTACTATTGAGGAAGAATGTTTTATGAGTCATCGTGATTTATGTTTTTTTCATTTCTTAGCTTCCTATTGGAGAGAATAGTTGACTTATGCAATAATCTTGTAGAGAGCGGTAATGAATGAAATAAATGGGGATGATCGTCTACAAATCATCAAGGAAAATATAGTTTATCCTTGAATAATTCGATAAAAACATATTTTATAGACTTTATTTTTTCAAAATCTGCTAACAGAAAAACAAGAAGAAGAAGAATGCCACTAGACAAAGTGAATGCTGAAAAAGTAAATATTGTTGTATTTTACAAAAAAAGAATTCTTTAACTTGAATTAGTTTTTATGCGTGAATGAATATTTGCTTTACCTATTTTCTTTCACACTTTTTAATATATATATTTCTTTTTCTTCTATTTCTCAGTCTCGCTCGCCTCTTACCTCCTGTCTAAAATGTGCATAAATCAAAAAAGGAAAAAGAAAGAGAAAACGCCCGAGAGAAAAATAAAAAATATGTTTGTACAAAACAACCCATCGAAATGGCATATATATAAATAAAAACGAACGCATATAGATATCTCGCTTTCTTATTATTCGGCTCACATGTGTTACTTGCTTTGAGATTCATTTCAAGGATTAAAATTCGTTCATTTTTTGTTCTCAAATGTTAAACGACACATCATTGCCGAATCATCTCTTTCGTATCGAGCATCTATTCGATGCACAAGCAGTCAGTTCGTCGACATCGGACTCCGTTCTTTCAGGTCTCGATCTCGTTGATGAACTCGATCAATATTTAACCAATAACGATCATATTTCGGATAGTAGTCATACATCTTCGCCTTTGACAACTCAATTAAATCCAAATTCACATGTTTCAACACAATTCGAATTTATTCTCAATGCGGTCACAGCATCATCCGCTCGAATCAATGAAGAAACAACGACATACTTAAATCAAGGTCAACCCTATGAAATCAAATTTCAGTCGACTAAAAACTCCACGCCGAAAACCTATCGTTCGGTGTTACACTTATGTTTTTGGGATAAAACTTTGCAAAATCAAGAACACGATCTTATGGACAAATGGACTCACGAATATCAATCGAATTCATTGTTTGATATTGACATGAATCTAACTTACGGCATTCTTTCGATAACTCGTTCGAAACAAATCTCAAATGCCGTTGAAATCGTTTGGGATACGATGACAACAACTTCGCTGTTCGTTCGGTTTAAATGTACGTCCACGGATTTTGCACTTAAACGACACGGAGGAGAAAAAGGCATACCATTACGAATTCAAATTGATACTTATGAAAATGATGTTGATAATATCAAATATCTACATTCATGTTGTTGTAAAATACAATTATTTCGTTTGAAAGGTGCACAACGAAAAATCAAAGCCGATCAAATACGAATCGAGAGATTAACTTCTGATCAACGTCGACGTTATCAAAAAACGCACGATTATACTGTTTTACAAACATGTCCTGCTTCATCTTTATACACACGAAATCTTCTTAGTTTGTCCTGTTCACCTGATGATCTATCGCATCTCTCAACAGACAATCAAATTATACAGAAAAAACCGAATCATAGTCTCGGATTTTTATCAACATCATTGCCCGATGTGAGATATACTTCGACAACTGAACAAAATAATGCAAAAAATACAAAAATTCAAATTACAATTCGATCAACCAATGACGATGTGTTAAATTGGTTGAAACAAAATAATTTTACTTCAGTTTTGAATCGTTTCGAATATTATACCGGCACGGATCTACTTCGATTGACATCAGACGATCTCCGACGAATCTGTAACAATGATGATTCGATTAGTATTCGTCTTTATAATCAATTAAATGAAATCATTATTCCACCTTTGAAAACTCTTTATATAAAAACATCGGATAATGATCATTTCTCAGCGATTTATTTACATGCATTAACCCGACGTGAATTAATTGAAAAGATTTGTCAATTTATTCGACAACCTGAACAACATCAATGCAATTTAGTCTTAGAATTTAATAAACTTAAAATTAAAATCGATCATGATAATGTAGTAAAATATTCCATACCCAATGAAGGTCAATTTCTTTTGAAAATTTCACCACATGAACTTGTTCTTTATCTGATCAGTCTATCTGTATGAAACAAAAAATATTTTACTTCTGTTTTCAGTACGTACATATCTAGTCAATTGGTTTTTTTTTCAAATCAATACACAGAAAGAAAAGAAAACTTCATGATTCATTTTGTACTATTTAATGGTTGCTTGTGAGTAGTTATTAAAAAAAATCAATAAGTACTATCTAAGGTAAGATACCAAACACTGAAATGACAGGTACAGGTAATAGAAAAACACAATCATTATGTGTGCCTTGATTATGTACGTTTTTTTGCCCTATCAATCAACCAAATAAATACTTTTAAAGTCTTTAAAATAATTATGAGAAAGTATTACTCTAGGGTCAGGTAAATAAATGTATATATGTACAATATTTTTGTTCGTGTCTATTTAGTTCGTTAAATTTATATAACAAATGTATGAAAAGGAATGGTGCACATAAGTAGAAAAAAATTGTAAAAAAAATACTAAATTGTCGTTATCAAACTATAAATCTTCGAATAAAATGCGTCTAAACAAATCAAATATCGATCATAATTTTCAAGAATCAGAAAAGGAAGATCTTTTACTTGAGTACTGTTACTAATGTTGGCGCTTGATAGATTCTCGAATGTCCGTAACCTTGACCATGGAATGAAACCATATCAATAGTAAACCGAAGTAATTCATTTTGTTCTCTATGATGGCTTCGAGCAGCTAGTGCAGCATCTAATAATTGTTTTCCATGTGAATATGGAATCGTATAGTCATCATCAGCATGTAAAATAACACAAGGACAATTAACACGTGATAGATGACCGCGTGTTTGAAACCCAAGTTTATGTAAATGCAATGCTCGTGCAATTAACCGTTCGAACCACGGTTGCCAACGAACAAACTATTGAAAAAACGAAGAAAATCGATAGTTAATAAAGAGAATTCATTGATTTACTAGTGACCCATAATGTGTTAGTAAAGCTTGTTCAATATTTATAAATGCAGCTTCCAAGACGATTCCAGCAAGACTTTTACTCTCATCATCGGATAATCTTGCAGCGAGTTGACAAGCAACAGACGAGCCTAATGATTGTCCCCAAATGTAAATTTTTCTTTGCCCATCGGTCGCATTATGTATCCAATCATAAATATATCGAGCATCTCGAATAAGTCCTTCTTCGGTTGGATCGCCCGTTGAATCTCCAAAACCACGATAATCAAATGCAAATACATCATATTTGAGTTCTGCACGTAATTTACTACACATTCCAACACGATTAAACAACGAACTAAAAGAGAAATTTGTGATTTAGAAATTAGATGAGAATCAAAATGAAATCTACCGGTCAAATGCATTGCCATGAAAATAGATTACAATTGGAATTGATTTTCTAGTTGAGATCAAATGTTTTTGAAAGTATTCTTCTTCTGTTGAGTAACTTTGATCTTCGACAAGTGGAGAACGATAATGCCTGAAGAAAATAATCATGAACTCACTGGTTCAACAAAGAAGAAATTCATTTTTACCAAACACCAATACGAACGTCAGGTTCAACGTCTAAATAGAAGTTTTTAACTCGTTCGAGTCCATATTTTTCCGGTTGACTAAAATCAGTCCATGTTTTCACTAAAAATCGAAAATATTAAAATTCATTTCGAAATCAATTTCTCACAGATATTCAAAAACACAAGATGTTTAACAACTTTTGGATATGCAAGTAACAGAATTGGTAATGTTATTGATATGAATATATAAGTACCACCGAGTATCAAACTTATTTTCATAAAAATTCTCCTAATTAATAATCAATTCAAGATAGTTTTCGATGATTAATTTCAAAAGTCTTACAAAGGATTCGGCCAAGAACGATTCGAAGTCATTATCTATAAAGAAAACGTTGTTTTCTTATTTTGACGTGACATATAAAGAGATTCAATTTCGATTTATTAATAAACAACAACAAAAAAAACAAGTTTCACAATCAAATCACTTGAGGTGGGCGTTTGAGAAATGCAAAATCACTAAAAATAATCACGTCGATCGATTGCATTCGTTGAAAGAAACTGATCGATTTACCTAACTAACTCTCGGAATTTTGAGTATGAATAGATATGATTATGACCGCAATGTGCCGAACGCGGAACTGTGATCAAACGAACCGGTGGTAGATTTTTATTTCGATGAGTTTTGAAATAACGTTCAATCTAAATGCAAAGGTTAATTACGTATATTTAAAACAATAAAGTTAGATTTACTAATTGAGCATGGTGATATGGAATGATTGCATCATCTTCCGAATGAAAAATCACAATAGGTAATGGAAGAAATGAAATACTAAATAAACGAGAGAAAAAATAATTGATTTGAGAGAATCCGTGTGCAATTCTTCATACAGTTCGTTGTTGGGAAAATCGAGTTTGGCATTTGTTAATGCATCTAATGCTGTCTGTACAAAATATGGATTGATTTTTAGCACCTAAATTGTTTTGAATATTAAATATTAATAAGAAATTCATCGGACAAACGAATTACTCGTGTTATTGGATAAGAAATCAACGCTTCCATTGTATTGAAAAATGGAGCTTCAAGCACGAGACCGGATGGTTTTTTCAAATGAATATTTGTTTCATTTTCAAAGATTTTATTCATTGTCCAAAGTGCGATTCCTGTGCCCAATGAATGTCCCCAAATAGTAACTGGATTTTCTGGGCAAACTTGTCGAATCACTTGAAAAACATGTAAAACATCATGAACAACACCGGACACGCTCGGTGTGCCCGTCGAATCTCCATAACCACGATAATCCAACGCTATGATATGATTATCAAATGCACTCATTACTCGATAATGATTTGTTCGATAGCTTGTAGCTCTAGAGAACGACAAAATCTTTGTTCTCGAATTCTTAATTTCTATCGAACCTTGTTCCATCTTGACCATGTAAATAGATAATTATTGCACGATCTTTTGATTCAATATGTTCTTTCAAATGCTCGCTTAGTGTCGACAAACTCGAATTGACTTTGATCGAAGATGGTAAAATATACCTGAACAATTTGAATCGGCATTTTTATTTGCAAATCTTCTAGGAAAACGATTTTACCAAATTCCAACTTTAACATTCGCTTCGGTTTGTTCGTAAACATTAATTCCATTGAGATTAAAATCTCCGGGATTAGTTATATCAGCCCATGGATAATATCGACCTACACAAAAATGAAATTTTTAAAATATTCAATTTTGTAAATATTTACTCCAAGTTTGAAAGAACATTTTCGTTAGGATCAAATCCCCGTGTAATTGAAGTAAAAATGGTGCAATGAGAATGACCGAAACAAGAAACAAAATCAAACAAAATATCCATCGAATCAAACTAAATCAAAACATAATTCGATTTACAAAGAAACACAGAAGCTAAATTCGTGATTTACATTGTTTTAATAAACGAGAATTTCGCTTTTTTCTCCGTCATTTTATCTACAAAAAGACACAAGATGGCTTACTCACTATTGTCAGAAATAAAACTAATTACTAAAAATAAATCTATCAATTATGTAACAAAACGAAAATTGTAATTTCTCCTAAATGGCATTTAAAATAACATTCGGTACATCGAATGTTGAATCATCACATATGACAATATCAAAAACTTGTGTATAAACTTCTAGTTTTGACGGCGTACTTCGATTTAAATATCCGATTTTAAGAATATGCTTTAAATTCTTCATGCCACCGATCATTCCAACATCGCCGAGAGTATCTCCGAAGAGAATCACGTTCGGTCGATGAAGAATCGATCGAAAATACGGTGTATCCTGAATTTCATATTCGTTTTTATTGAACGGATGAATCAGTTTTTTATTAAATGCAACTAATCTCCCATCGGCATCGTATTCAATAAAATTCGAGACGATATGTGTTGATTGATGATTTTTCTTGAAATCGGGTATTTCCTGTTCGAGAAAGATCTCGATAACATCGCCTAGACCGGCTGAGAAGATTAAAATCGGTGTTTGACTTTGCAATAGTTGAGTTATGAACTCTTTAACACCTTTTCGTAGTTCGAGTTTCGATTGACGAATGAGTTGACTGCACATCGAACGATTTAAATTCGATTTCAAGAGTAATGCTTGTGCTTGTTGATACCAGTCGATCATATGAGATATTTTTTCTTCGACAGTCATTTGAACATCGTATTCGATCGGATGATATTTAGCACGAAGTTTTGCGGTTTGATCACGAACTAATGAACCGTCAGGCAGCTAAATCAAAGGATTTATTCGATCGGATTGCGTACGAACGAGTTCTTACTTTAACTTGTTCGTTTCCTTCGATGACAGCGTAAGTTGATGGTGAAATAACTCCATCTTTTTCGTAAACAGTGAGCGTAAAATCAAAATCAGCGACAATATGCAATCGACTTCGTCCGTCATTAATCAACGAACGAATTGTCTCGTCGACAAACGCTCGTTTATCATCACGAATATGAACATGAGAATTTGTTTGCAAAAGTTTATCGACAAAGCTCATCTACAAAATTAAAATTCCAAACAAAAAAAAATCAATTATTAGCCCCGTTTGTTTGTTTCATTTTTTTAGCACCGGTAGGAAAAAAAACACAAAATTACAAAGCAGTTGTAGTTATTCCATTATCGTCCTCAGCAACGACAGATTTAGTAGTGATTTTAGATTGCAAAGTCGATAAGAGTAAGGCTCGATAGTTTTCATACATTTGTACACGAATTAGATTTTCGTCTTTGTAGAGTTTTTTCATCATGCCTTCGAATGATTCGAGATCCGATGAACTGAACAAATCCCATTTCAGAAGAGTGTCTTTTGATGATGATGCTTGGGAATAAACGCGTAGAAATGAAGGAATACGACGTTTTAGTAAAGGATTGGCAGGAACAATCGCTTTCCTGGCCGATTCACGACTGTTGGCAACGAGTCTGAGTAAGAAAACATGAAGAATTAATTATTCTCAAATGCAAAAGATTCGTTTACTCAGATCTTCGTTGAAATTGTCGAGCTAAGAAAGGATCACGTTCGTATCTCTCGATTTCAGTTGAATCACTGGTATTTTCCTCTTCTTCTCTGACAGTATCGGTTCTGTTCAGATGAGTAGTCAATCGTCGATGAGATTTTTCAATAGATCGACCTGCTTCTTCGACACTTTTCCTAATAAAAACAAAAAAAAAACGTTGAATAGACAGGCGATGAACTATGATTTTTACTTGACAGGATCGCTGAAAGCTTTACGTTTCTGTCGTTGGTGTCGATTTCGTCGTCCTTCTCGACCGTAGAGTAAACGAGAAAATTCACGATCGAAACCAGGCTCCGGAGGATTCGAACGATTAGCCGATGATAAATCCGAAGGTGGTCGTTCGATATTTGATGCTGATGATTCATAATGCGGCGGTGGCGGTCGACTCGACGGAGATAAATAGGAATTTGTTGGTAATAGATGAGTTAGTGGATGAGCGGGTTCGTGAACTGATGTTTGAATAGGTGGCGAGCGAAATACATGCTGAGCTGGTGGAGGTGGAGGTGGACGATGACCATTGGCAACACTAATTGAATAGGATGGTGGCGGTGGTCGAACTCGATTTTGATTATTTAAGAAAAAAGATGATGGATTTAGTGCAGACGTTGTTGTAGGCGGATGAATATAGAAACTCGAGTTGACATTATTATTACTGCTGGTAAAATTCGTCGATGATGATTGCGTTGAAATTTTAACTTTCGCATAATAATTCGCAAGAATTTCATCGACAGTCAACGATGTATTCATTTGTTCTCCAATTGTCTCTGTTGCCGATGATGCATTCGATTGATGATACGATTGCCTTTCAGCTGGATTCATCGCCAGTAAATCCGTGTAGGAATGTGCCGTGGCAGTTTTCGACGAACGAACATTTTGAGTAACGGGCGATCGCGGTGGTATCGGTGGTGGCATTTCCGATGAATTCGAATTCGCCTGTCTCAATTGTCCGAACGTGATCGGTTGAGATTTCGAATCGCTATACGTCGATGTTAATCTCGGCGATGCAGATGGTGGTGATGCTGCTCCACTTCGTCGTCGCAATGTATCGAGCATAGTTGCGATTCGACGATGAAGTAATTTCGATTGCATACGCGAGGAATCGATGGGTATCATTTCCGATGAAGTCGAGATTCCTGAATCATCGGCCGTGGATTTCATTGAAGTCAATGTCGAGTCATTTTCTTGATTGACTGTTGGTGATGGCGATGGTGAAGAAGCGAGTAATTCGACCATTTTCGAATTAAATCGATTGGCTGATGTGCCATTACGGAAGACTAAACGATGAGAGCATTTAAAAGTGAAACTTTTAGATGAGAAATAAACCTGATGTTGATGATGTGTCATCTCTCGGTATGAATTTGCCTGGAATATTACTCTGGAATGTGACTTGTTTCTTTTTGGGCATGAAATTTAAATAAAACTATCTAAAATTTTTTTATGAAATTTATTTTTCTTTTATTTATTATTCATCTTTAATTGCGAATGTTCGTTTTGGCAACGGTGTTTTTTGTTCTTTTTCCGTTAACAATCGTCTCATGGCTCTTGTTTGTTTGGGTCTCAAATCTTTCGGTTGATATTGTTTATTTTCATAAAATAATCTTAAATTTTCTTTTGTATTCTTATTTTGAACAATATGTATATTTGCAATCGATTGTCGAATATGTTTCGAATTTGTCTTCGTTACTTTCAAACGAATTAATTCCCGATGTAAATCATATAAATCTTTCTCAAGTTCATCTAAATATAGGTCAGTGTTTGGTTCGATTGTCGAATAAAACCATAAAGATTTTGTTTACTTGGTTTCTTTTCGAGAATGTCAGAACATTTAACGTGTGTCATTGAGGAGAAAGCAA
>Ga0209930_1002641_pt1 | contig 20391 bp, 30 predicted proteins | sample ThiBiot_500_biof_2_FD_183948 | JGI IMG/M metagenome (GOLD analysis project Ga0209930, IMG submission 183948) | Wastewater bioreactor microbial communities from Cape Town, South Africa - Thiocy_cont_500_biof (SPAdes) | ecosystem: Engineered > Bioreactor > Thiocyanate-remediating >... | reverse complement strand
GTTCCTATAGTGAAAATTCCACACGACGAGACGCATTAAAAGGCTCATCAACTACTTATACAGGTCCAGCTATTTATGTAATTATTTTATATTCTTCAATTATCTGATGACGATCATCTCAAATATTTAGATCCAACAAGAATATTTGAACTTTAACAGAGACAAATATGTCGGAGTCTGCCTTTCGACTATAAAACATGACAAAACCAATTCACTCTATGTACATCCGTATATACTCGAAAATATTGACAATAAAAAGCAAAATGACACAAAGAACAATATTGTTTGGTATCCGCTTAGTAATCTTACTCAAAATAATATTTTAAATTTTCCTGATTTACGTATTGTACGCGTAACAGAAGATGATTTAGAAAATGGTGGTAATCTACGTATATTCTATGATTATAATTTATTGACAACATTTTCGACTGTGAATCCAATAGTCGTCACTAAACGACAAATAAAACAAGAATATAATCTTACCAAAGGTCTACTTGCTTTTTTTATTGGTGAAAAACAAAATCCACAAGATGAATTTCCAATGATGATTGCTGGAACAACTATCTTTCTCTCCGAACAATTTAATCTGAAAACTGAAGATACAACAAATGAAGATACAGAATCAAGTGCATCTCCACCAACGCCTGCAGATTGCTCAATATATAAACATGCACCATTATTTGGTTTTACAGAAGGTAACACAGAAATGATTGTTATCTGTACGAAAAATCTTGATAAACGACGATATGGCGGTTAGTAAACTATGCCATTGCAATTCCTGTCAGTGGTTTATATTTGTGATTTTTAGATGTAAAAATTGAATTTCAATCGAATATTGAACAGTTAAATGAACTAAAATTTGAATCGATTAAAATCGAAAGTAATATTTTATATTTCAAAATGCCTTCGTTACCATTTCAAATTCGCGAATCCCTTGACGTTGAAATTAAAATTCGACAGGCAAAACGAAATTTAGGCGTAATCAATTATCAATACATAAACAAAAGTAATTTGACAAATCAACATGATGTCAAAATATTTATCTTCATTTAGACGAATGTGTGACTTGTCAAATGAATAAAAGCAAAGCTGCTAATTTACTAACGCGTAGTAATTCGAATAAACGATCACGACCCTCTACATATTCGTATGACACAGAATACGATGGCCTTGTACCGGTATCTGAACCTGATCGCATTCCAACTCTTCAACATTCGAAATCAGAACAGGTTAGTTTTAAATCTAATCACGTTTTTTTGTTTTAAATTTGATCAAAATTCTTCAGCTACCAAATCAATCGTCATTGAACAATGTTCAAGTTACCGACACATTGAAACGACTGGAAGAAAGTATTCATCATTTGTTTCAAAATAATGATCTCAAACCCATGCTTCGTACTTCCCGATTGTTTATAATACAACGTCCCGAATTATTTTATCATGCTATTGAGAACAATTATTCCGATTTAATCACATCGTTTGTTTCTGTTGCTGGACAAAAATTACTCGAACATAGAAATGATCAAGGTGACACGCCGTTCTTATATGGTATACGTCTTAATCGCGTGATTTTTATTCAAGCTTTTCTACAACGAGAAAATATCAATGAATATATTTATGATGTCAATTATCAAGGACAAAATATTTTTCACCTTCTTGCCATGAACAATGATTCGAACGAATTATTCGAATTAATCATCGATTATCTTGACAGAAATTCGATTGATATCAAAGAAAAATTCGACCGTATCGACGATGACAAACGAACACCATTACAAATCGCAATTTCAAAACATAATTTTTCAGCTATGCGTCATCTGATTAAATATTCTGACAAAGAAATTGTTCAAACATCGGATACACTCGGTGAAAATTTAATTCATTTCACTGTTCGTTACGGTGATTTAATGATATTGAAATATCTTCTTGAAAATGAAGATTTAATTGAACAAGGCAATCGATCAAGTTTAACAATGACACCATATCAATTAGCGATTCATTTAAAACATGATGATATGAAAGAATATCTGGAAAAAATCTATCCACAGCCAAAACTTGAATGTGAAGAAGAAATATCGGATAATGAATAAGCTTGTCAAATTGTTTGTCTTTAATATTAACATCGAATGTCAACGTGTACATGTATTGAGCTTTGATTTGTACTATTTGTCGTCTGGTCGTCGTGCCCAAGGTTCTCAGTATCCTTGTTATGACGGAGAATCATATCTGTATTATTATTTTTTCGTAATTCGACTCTGTCAAGATCGTTCTCTTTTCGATTTTAACAATAAACAACAACTAAATATTGACACACTGTCTACATTGACTATTAGACCGATAATAAATATATTTCGTGTTCTGTCGTTCTATTTACCTTTTTCTTTCTGTTCTGTAGGTAATCTTTCATAGTAGATAGTAAGATGCCAAGTAGACGAATATATCTCGTCTGTTGATATTTTTAAAAAAAGATATATACATTATTCAATTTATCGTTTGAGTTCGAAATAGAGAGAACAGGAGACATTTATGTCTCCCGTAGTGGAAACACGTTACCTCAAGGACGAAATGAAGAAAAAAAAACCGTATTGGGGTTATTTTCTCCCAGTTAAGTAATTGCGATATAAAGGCTAAACAATACCGATGTTTAGTCATTCATTCTAATTTGACGTTTATAAACTACTAACATGATATATGATACACCTTCAGGGTATACAACTAGTATGTTTCATTTGATTGGGTATTTATTAATATTCTATTGTTTGTTTTTTTCTTTCAGCATCTCAATTGATGCCTGTAGAATTACTGCAAGTCATTGCGCAGCCATGTTATTCGTCGAGATTACGCTATCGCTCGGATTACGAGCGAAATCAAACTCGACAAGGTACTCTTCGCAGCGAGAATAATCCGAACTACTCAAGTCCTGCTATTCAAGTAAGAAATTCTATTTTACATATACGTATATCTGTTCAAAACTATACTCCGATTTCTCTAGATTCCTTCGGCTTATTTAAATGACACATCAAAGAGATATTATGTTCGTGTTTGTCTTGTCACGGTATTTCATGAAAGAACGCGACTACATTACATACATCCGTATGAATTGGAAGATACTCGAAATCCGGAATACAATATCTCGGCGAATAAATGTGTCTGGTTTCCTGTCGAAGGTCGAGGAGTTGACTTTATTAAAACGTAAAGAAAAGATTAATAAGAAAAGAATAACCGATTTGATTTGATAATTCAGATTTCCGAATTTACGCGTTGTTAAACGAACAGCTGAAGATTTAAAAAACTATGGTGATCTTCAAGTTCTTGATTCTCCTGGTTAGTTTACATTATTTATGATTAAAATAATCATTTATTCTATTTTTTTAGATGGATTTAGCATTAATCAACCAGCAGGTCCCAAAGATACGATCAAAGAATTTAATCTCGAAAGAGCACATCTAGCATTTACAATGGGACAGCAAATTATTCTCAATGGTGTACCACAATATATTCCATTCACAAACACGACGGTTCTATCCGATCTATTGATTGAAAAACCTGGAAGATCGACAGACTCTGATGCAGCAACAGTCGAAGCAACTGCTGCTCGACTACAACCATCAAAATGTACCGTGTATAAATACGCACCACGTACTGGTTATGCAAATGCCCATACAGAAGTACTGATGTTCTTCAAGAATAAATTGAAAACAAATAAATGTGGTGGTAAGAAGAAATAATGAATAAAAAATGAATTTTTCATTTATTTTTCGTTTTCAATATAGAATTGGAGATCACGTTTGAATATCACACATCGGATATTCATTGGTCCCAACCTGCGCTCAATCTTAAAGTCGAAGGACAATTAGTATCGTTTCAAACACCGATATTTCCTTACCCCGTTACGCACACTATTACTGTTGATGTTCTGTTAAAGCAGAGAAAACGTGAGTTCGAACCATTGACATTCGATTACCAACCAGTATCTAGTAAGACAAAAAAAACATACGTATTTTCAATAGATATTTTTTTTTATAACTTATAGACATTTGTTGGCAGTGTCAGCAAAATGTCGGCTCATCCTCTCAAACAACTACAAATAAACGACGTTTGCCAGACCAACAGACTGCCACGACTAATCCATCAAATATATTTTTTGACGACGATGATGATGACCTGGTGAGTTTCATGTAAAATTCGTTTTCTTTTAATGATGTATAATATCATTAGAGCTCGTTATCGTCTACTAATACGACGACAACGAGTAGGAAACGATCTTTTCGTAAATCATCGGGCAAAAAACAGTGATGTTACTATTCCAGAATGGATTTTTGTCCATATAGACCGATTTCTTGCTCAATTGATCCAAATTTTCTAGTATATTGTTTTTTTTGTTAGTAAATAAATAAATAAATGAAAATTGAATTCTATTTTCATGTTCGTTCCTTTGGAAATTTCTTAAAAGGCGTGTTAGCAACTGAGGAAAAAAACAGTATGGATTTTTTCTATGAGTAAAGTGGGGAATTGACAAAAACGATTTCAGGAAGGAAGAATTGAGAAGTGACGGTCGATGTAATCTTTCGTTACGAAAATATTTACAAGCAAGTTTATCAATAAAAGTGAGGTTTTTTACTACTTCGAGAAGGAAAGAAAAAAAACACTTTTTTACTTGTTTTTTTGCTTGAAAGTTGCGTTTTTGTTTCAAGAAATAACATTATATATCGTCGAGATAATATGGAAAAAAACCTGCAACTGAGACTTGGTTTTTACAAAGTACTAACACTTATAAATGGACGTGATAACTGACAAAAACGAATTACAATACTATCGTTTTGTTATTCGATATATAAATGGCAGAAGCACCAGCAAGAATACGAATCTTAGCACAACCGCATGCCCTATGTCGTGAAAGATACTCGAGTGAAGTCGATGCTCAACGTCAACGAGCACAACGTTTTATTCGTGCCGATGCCAATCCGTCGAGTTATGATTATCCAACAGTTGAAGTGAAATAATTTTCTTTTATTTCGTTTTGTGTTTCTACTACGTAATTATTCAAATAGGTTCCTCCGTATTTACATTGCAACAAGCGTTTGTATATTCGTATCACTCCGGTAACAGTACCATCCACATCAGTACGTGCTATTTGCGTGCATCCGTATCCGATCGATACACCTACGCATGACGTCATTAGAGACACCGAACGTAACACACTGTTCTTCCCGATAACGAACGATGATATTGAAGCGGGGCATAAAAGGTAAAAGAAAGAAGAAGAAAAAAACCTTTCGAAACGATCAATTTGTTTCTGTTTTTAATAAACAGTTTTCGAATTACACGTAAGAAATTAGTGCAATATGATTTAAGAAACTACGGGCCATTACGTTTATTGAATAGTAATGAACATTATATTCTTCTCGAATCGGATTCTACACATGCACGAAAATTAACCGATATTTATCAATTAGGAAAATCTCAATTAATCTTCTCTCTCGCTGAATTAGTACCATCGAGTCCACTTCCAATTATATACGACGCAACATCATCTTATTCGACGATTATAACTGGATCAAATCCACCACCACAAACTTCAATTGCTCGAGGTTCATCGGTCATATGTGTTCCAAATCGAGGCAGTTGGCTCGGCAATCAAGAAGTTCTCATGGTTTTGTCAAAACTCGATCGAAGAAAATGTAGATTTGAATTTAATTTATCCTTGAAAATAAACTTTTTATTTTCAGCACCCAAGGTACAATTCGAACATCCGCTGATGAACGATATTGGCGAGATTAAATTCGAATATGTCGATACGAAAACGATCTTATTTTCGACGCCACCATGTCCAATATCATTCGAAACAAGTGAAACAATTCAAGTTCCAATTGTTGTTACTCAAGGACCTGAGGAAATTGCTCGAGTCAATTTTTATTATCAAATATGTACGTAAAAACAAATAATTTCGCGGAAAAAAAATAATTTCGCCGAAAGATGAACAAGCATTTTTTTTCTGTTCTTTTTCGTTCTCTAGTTAAACAATGTGAGACTTGCCATGCAAATTTACTGTTCGATTCATCCGATGATTCAGACAATGTGCCATTACCAATAGGTAAATAAAAAAGAAACTACTGACGTCAAACATTCTTCTATAAAATTCACTATATTTGTTTTTAGACAATAGTATTTCTATGGAAGATTATATATTCGAGAGTTAATCACCAATTAAAAGACATTGACCTTGAATTGTTAATAAATACTGGAAAAATAATTATTTTACTAATCTACGCTATCGAACAAACAGAATGGTGACATCAAACGATCTTATTTTGACTGCATTTGCATGAGATAAGACATACTATGAGTTGTATTTTTGCTTTTATGTCCTTCAAATCTCTTTTTTTTTCTTTTGAATAAATACGGGTGTCTACGCAAGTAATTCTATAGACAAGACGTTGAAAAAAATTTCATTTTGACAATGTTCACTCTCTAGTTTTTCTACGAAGTTGTGCAGTGAAAATAAATGAGACAGATCTTAATAAAAGAAGCAAAAAAAATTCTCATAGTCAAACTTTTTCTTAATATTACTAGACTTTAGTAATTTATATGCACTTTTAACACCTATATTTATTTCAGTATCAATTACTTTTGGTTGGAATGGAATCTACAATGGATTTTGATGCTGATCAATGGGAGGATATAATTAATTCCGTTGAATTATCATCAAACGAAGCAACAACTACAAATTCGAGTTTCAATGATGAATTTGCAGATCAGCGAGGTATTGTTAAATTAACAAAAGATAATTATCAAACGGAATCGTTTGGTAAAACACAAACGTGTATTTATATGGGACAAACCTTGGGACGAGCAATGAATATTATTAATCCACCAGCGAATTATCAACGTATAAGATATGAAAATGAATGTCGAAATACGATAAGATATATATCTGTTCCTGATAATCGAAATTTAACAATAAAAGTAATTCAAATAGGAATTAATTTAAATAAAAAATCAACGATTTCAATTTAGATTCCTGAATTAAAGAATCTGTTATATATAACTGAAACATTATGGATGCGTATAACACGTACAACTGTTCCAAAGGAAAGAGATCATCCTCAATTCTATCATCCATATCCGATATGGATTCGAAATCGGACAGGTCGAATTCACAATGGTTCGATATATGTCGAAATTCCGCGAAAAGATATGGACAATTGTTTATTCGAGTGTGATTAAAAGTTTACTGACTTGAAAATTAAAAAGAAAGATTCTTGCCTATTTAGAATAAGTACTCTAGCAATGCTTCGACTTAAACAAGGAGAATTAGCTAAAATTAATTATCTACCTGTTTATTCATCGGAAAAATTGGAATTTTCTGGTGAGAGCAATTTATTGAAACGCAAGAGAACTTGAAAAGACTACGGTTATTTCAGTGTAGATTTTCGTCCAGTCGAAGCAACCAAACCGAAACATATCCGAGATACATATCAACTTCAACAATCGATATTAAAGTTTCAATTGATACGTGTCAATCAAAACAATACTGCATATCCAACAGATTGTACATGTCAGACAGACGTCATACACGAACTAGAACGTAAGTATTTTGTTTTATTCTGTCGAAATTCAATAATATGTCTATTGCGTTTTTTTTTCTTCTAGCAGCAAAAAGAAAAAATCAAAAGACAAAAGCCAACAGAAAAAGGAAGGCCGTTTGATCAGTGCATTGTAGATGTATGATTCATTATGTCAACGAAATGTGCGTGCACTGATCCACATTTTTATTTTTATTCCTTTTCTCTCTCTCTCATTCTCTCTGTAGAATAGTATATTTGCTGACTGTAACTACTCAGGGTTTATTTTTTGTATAGTCATGCATGTTTTTTAATTATTTTTGTGTATATTATTTAAAAAAATAAAGTAGTTATCGAATCAATAAATATGAGACATCTATGTTCTGTTTTGATACTATAGGAGATTTTAATATACCAATCTGTTTTTATTAAAAAACCAATTGGGAAAATAAATACTTGCTCACAATTAAATTCGTTGAGAACAAACTAGTGCATACATTTCATTCTAAAATGGCGCATCAGCCCAATGAAAGTAAGTAGAATAGATTAAATAAGTTCCAAAATATTCATTGAATTTTATTTTAACAGTACACTTGGATCATGGTGCCAATAATGATATTGAGCACAGGGTTGCATTGAATGATACATCTATCAATGTTAATCCAGATCAAATAACGATAAATGAACACGTTGTATATACTCAGACAGAACTTGATCGTATAGATTCGTTTGGCTCCCCGGCATCTTCACAATGTCCATCAGATTTTTCTGATGATGGATTACTCGATGATATTCAAACAAATCAACCCGCATTACCTTCTAATAATATCGGTATAAATTTTCTTCTACTATCTTAAAATAAACTATCTTTCATTACATTATTATAGAAGCTGCTAATGTTATTTCTACATTGAATTCATCGTCAAGGACTGGTTAGGAAAATTTGACTTTCGTGTTCATTTCTTGTTTATTTATTTTTGTTGTTTTAGAAGAACCTCAACTCTCATGTCAACCAACTGAAAATAGAGTTTGATTATCAACTTTGATTCATGATTTTATTTCTATAAAAAATATTTTCTTATATAGAATTTCGATTCTATTTCGAGTACAACAGACGCATCTTTAAATACAATCGACGTGCAATCTCTGTCACCATCTGAACAAGAAAATTTAATATTTGTTTCTATTCAACCGCCTCTTGAAAGACGTTCTCGATACAAAACAGAGGGTAAACGTCGTCTCCAACCTCGTAATGAAGAATCTATTACTATCGATGTATAATTATTTTTCTTTTCTTTCTAATTTATGATATTATCTGATTATATTTTAGCTAGCAAAGCTAGAACCTTTTTTTACATCGAATCAAATTTGGTGGCTTCGATTAGCTCTCATCACTTGTAGTGATAATCCTACGAAAATTATAATACATCCAAATATGCTTAAATATTCTTCGGAAGTCAATCGTTTTCCCGATCATTCTATTGGCATTCGTATAAACGAAGAAGATATCAAAAATGGAAAAATTGAGTAAAAAAAAAAGAAAATCATTCTTCAAGATAGAAACGAATTCTATTCGTTTAGATTAAAAGAACTAGGAATAACTAAAACTCTATACAAAGATTATACGTTCGATGTTATCCCATATGTTCACAACCCAACTGATATAGAATGCGATACATGTATACAATCTCTTTTGCTATAATATTTATTTATTTTCTTTGTTAAGATCCAATTAATTCTAAAAAATCAACAGTTAATAATGCAAAGAAGTTTCGCAAATTCTATAATACAGAATCAGCTCAAATTGCCTGCCAAATTGTGATTGAAAAAAACGACCAGCATATATTTACTCATGTTACTTGTAAAACAAACACCTTCATCTACAGTAAAACTTTTGAATTTATTTTAATCAATCAAGAAAATTCAATATTTTTTCCCTTTGATAGATTGAAATCAGTAAATGACAGATCTCATTTTCTCGATACAATCGTACTCATAAACAGTGCAACCGTTGTATTTTTCCGGTCTCATAGTGTTCTCTTTTCTCTTCTCATTCTATTTTAAAATGTCAAAACCATGTTTCATACAACAATAAAAAAATTCACATCAAATAAACTCAGTTGCCATTTCTTTTACGAAGATGAATCACTAGTATTTGTTGTTTCATTTTGATACGAGTTTCTTTATACCAATCTTTTTTTTACAAGTGAAAAAGCAACATCTTTTGAGAGTGGGAAAAAAGTTGATTTAAAAGCGCGATAGATCTGTTCCGACAAGCTTTTATTAAAAACGATATGATCGAGCCTATTTTCGAACAAGATTACTCATCAATTATAACTCAGCAACCCAACGACAGTAAGTTAAATACGTAGAATATGCATTGATGACATAGGAATCATACATTGTTTTAGTTTTTCATAGTCCATTTGGCGAATCTGATTTCGCAGAACTTAACTCAATGTTGAGCGCGAATGATGAACCTTTAGCTGTTCAAGCTGAATTATCAATGAATCTAAGAGAAGATTCAAGTGGTAACACGACCATCGTTCATAATGATCAGGAAGTCTCTGAATACGACTGGTTGAACTATTTTGAAGGTAATTTTGTTTTTATCTATTGGTCAATGAGTATTTTTAGAGAGAAATTCAGGTCCTACTAATGAAGTGACCGTCGAAACAAATAATCCTGGTATAATGATATTTATTTGTTTGATTTATTTCTCCAATATTTTAATTTTAGAATTAGAAAACAACACCAGTGACATACAACTACCATCGGAGGAAAATATCTTGAGAACTGTTGAGGATTTTTTTCTGGGATTCGTTGTTGACAAGTCAATTCAAGATCGAGTGATGAGCGTAGAAGTGCAACCGCCTAAAAATCTGCACCCTCGATATGCAAGTGATGGCAAACGCCAACTAGAAAAATCTCGTACCAATCCAATGGTCATCAAAGTACATCAATTCTTGTCTTTGCATTTACATAATGATTTTATTTTAGTTGCCCTCATTCAACGAAATGGATCGAAATTTTCCCACAACTCTAATGTTGCGACTTGCGCTAGTCACCTATAACGAAAATCCATCGACTCAAACATATTTTCATGTAAATCAATTGGAATATCATGCAGATGACGTTCACAAATTGAATGATGGAACTGTTTGCGTCCCATTGTCAGACCGTGAGATCGAAGGAAAAAAGAAAAAGTATAGATTTATTGTTTTTTTTCTCTTTATTCAAATCTTGATGACGCAAAACTTTCTCTTTCAGACTGCCACGTCTTGCCATTATTAAACAAAAACTATCAGCATACAGATCCGAACTGAAACCATTTCAATTGGTTAAAAACGATGAGCAATCGAATATAAACGAAAGCAAATGTTGTGAAAACATGTCAGTTAAAGATGCGAAAAAAATCCAACAAAAATACAATTTAAAAGCCAGTCGAATCCATTGCCAATTAGTAATTGAACGAAACGGCATTATCCATGGTACGGATATAGTATGTGAGACAAATGTTCTCGAACAAAGTAAATCAAATGATAGTTTTAATAAATGAAAAAATATTTTGTTTTTCTTTCTGCCTTAAAAGATTCTACAACAGGTTCAACAAAACGAGCAGCAAACGATACGGATAGTGATCGTGAAGAAGGACGTTCTGTCAAACGAAAAAAGACAACTTAATCCAATCTAGTCATTTTCTGTTCAAGGGCCTCATCTGCAACATTTTCCATTTTTTCAATCAATTTATTTGTCATATTTACCGATGAAATCGCACACATACATGCATTCCAATAAAACACTCATTTTACTGACTCAGCATTTCAGTTTTATTACTATCACAACCAGAGACAAGATTGCGAAATATTTTTCTATTTTCACTATCAAAGACGGCTTCATAACGTAATGTTTTTTTTGTTTTGCTGTCGCGTTATTTTTATTTGAGTCAATAGGCGAGAGAGAGAGAGAGAGAAAAAAAAGAACAAGAAAAAACAACGAGTCCACAGTGGAAAAGTCGGCGAGCATATAACCTTCGTTACTTCTCTTTCTTCGTTATATTTCTCTCCAAGTATACTCAAACAAGCCACATCAATTCTTTCACAAGAATTTATTAAACATGGATTCACTCGATATCGACAGTTTAATTAAACAACCGGAATTCGATACAGATTTATTTTCTGATTTTAACTTAAATAATCTAAATCTCAATAATTGTAAGTGACTAATTCATGATTAATTGCTTTTGTTAAACTGAATGATTTTTTTTCTCAGATGATGACGAAGATCCGACAGACTTCTCGGATATTTTCCTGAACGATGATGTTCCTTTAAAAGATACTGCCGAAGCACCGGATAATGAAGGAGATACTGCCTTGGATCTTCAATTTTTAGCATTGGGCTCGCCATCTCAAGAGATTTTTTCATCTGAACAAAATCCATTATTTGAAGTTGACGAAGAACTCATTCAAATGATCGATGCTTCAAATGAACAATCATTTGAAACTCAAAATTCCCCAATACTGAAAACAGCAGCTGGAGCTGACAATGGTATACAATATCAAATGCTTCCCAATTTATTTCCCGAACCATACGGAACTATGGCCATTAAACAGCAGCCAATGGCTAACAAACGTCTCCGTTACATTTCGGATGGCGATCGATTTCTCCCGGATTCTCGATACCATCCCATGTCGCTTCAAGTATGATTTCACTTTTTTCCCCACTTGCAATGACGTCACTTTCTTCCTTTCTTCTCTAGTTGCCTGAATTTTTAAAAGCAATTCGACTCGGATCAAATCAAGTATTAGGCGTTGTTGCGACGTTAGTTACGATTATCGGCGATGGAAATCATGAAATGTTTGTTCATGCCAATGATCTTGTCTATCGCGTTCCCCAGGCAACAAAACTCGGTTATGCATCGGTTTTTATACCGACTGATGTGAATGAAATTCAAGCGTTGGAAAAAAAGTAAAGCAAAAAAATCTAATAAAACAATATTGATTTCATTTTCGAAATATTTTAGATTCCCACGTATGTCAATTATTTACAAAAAATGCGATGAATACTCATTCGATCTCATTCCATTCGATACTCAAACTATGTTTCGTGCGGCCCAAAAATGTAAGTTATTTTAACCGTATTTTGCTTTGTTTTGTTAATATCATTGTTTTCTAATTAGATACAAGCCCCAATCCACGAAATACCGGTGTTGCAGCTTTAGGCAAAGATTTTAAACGAGATTATCAACTCTTGTCGTATAAAATTGTTTTTCAACTCGCTGTGCAACAGGACAACGTCGTTTATATCTCGAATATTTCATGTCAAACTGAAAATATTCACGATGGTAAGTTTTTATTTTTAATAAGAACGAACAATTCTAAGAAAAATGTTTTTTTTTATCATTACAGTAGCTGAAAAAACGCCAAGCAAATCGAACAAACGTAAATCATCGGCATTCGAAGATAACGATGACTCAAGTTCAACGGTATCAAAACGACGTCGAAACAATATTGGCTTACCAGTATGTCGAGTTTTTGGCTCGAAAAAAATTTCAATCGAATGTCCTACAAAATTGTTTTTCAACTCGCTGTGCAACAGGACAACGTCGTTTATATCTCGAATATTTCATGTCAAACTGAAAATATTCACGATGGTAAGTTTTTATTTTTAATAAAAACGAACAATTCTAAGAAAAATGTTTTTTTTTATCATTACAGTAGCTGAAAAAACGCCAACTAAATCGAACAAACGTAAATCATCGGCATTCGAAGATAACGATGACTCAAGTTCAACGGTATCAAAACGACGTCGAAACAATATTGGCTTACCAGTATGTCGAATTTTTGGCTCGAAAAAAATTTCAATCGAATAATGTTCTGCTGCTTTAGATTACTCGTTTGGTTGCACCACTCTGAAGGGACTCCTCCGCGCGGCTGAAATTTCAAAAATTAATTGCTGCATAATCCTGAAATTCGAAAATTTGATTTCTGTTTTTTTCTTCTGTGATTTTTGTCTCAATGTCTAACATTATAAAATAAATAAACACACACACTTGCTTTCTTATCATTTATTTGAAGTTTTTTTTCCTTTTTCGTTTCGAATGTCAAAGATACGATAAAAAAAACAGAAACGTTTTTGATTAATGCATATGGTCGATAAAAAAAAGGCAGAGAGCAAATACAAATGTGACTAAATGACGACATACGAGAGAAAGAAAAATTTGTCATACAATAAACATAGGTTGTTGGAATATTCCAACATAGATTCTTCTCCTTGAAACGTCAATTAAAATTATGAACTAATGATATACATATGATTAAATAAGTATAATAAAATGTACAGATTTCAAAATTCACTTCGTTTTATAATTAAAATGTTTTTTTTTGCTTGTGCTTTAATACGTGATTTATTCATGCCCTCTACGAACTTAACCTATTAGTCAGAAAAAAGTGCATGTTTTCGATTGTATAATGATTAGTTGAAGTAGGATGTAGCTTCATTTTGTATTTAGATATGGGATCGAGTGGAAACGAAAATTTCGATTCGATTTTACTTCCTGGTAAATCATTCGAATCTATCAATTGATATCAATATTTGAATTGATTTCATATATTCAGATTCAACAACATTTGAATCAGCGAATGAAGATCTAGCCGAATCGATTAGTATAATAAGAAATTAATTTTATTGAATATTGAATTTTTGAAATTTAGATACTCGTTTTGTTTACACATTTAATCCATCAGAAACATTTCATGGCATGGATCCGAATGGTAAGCTAATCGAATAAGAAAACAACGACATCGAAATTAATCATCTGTATTTTCTAGCTGAAGGTTTGTGTGTTATTAATTCAAATAAAATCAGTTTTAATATCTTTCGAATTCAATCCTAGCTCAAATAAACAATTATATTGACTTTCTTCAACAAGGTTTTAGTGATAATGAATCAAATGTGACCGTATTCAGTATGCATTTTGAGATTGTTTTCTTTTATTTTTATTCTTGATCATTTAGCATTAGATTCAACAGACGATAGTGATCAAATAGAAACGAATAATACATTACCAATCGTTCATTCTCAGTGTATCGATATAGAATTTCGATTTTTTTGTGAAAATTTCTTCTTTTAGCAACAACATTTTCGTCTCTGCCACCTTCGGATTGTGTCGTTAGTGATTCACAAATTAAATCCAAACAAATATGTCTCGTCTATCCTCTTGAACAAACCTACCGAGCACGATATAAATCGGATTATTTCCCGCAGAATGGTGCCGTTCGAAAGCCAAGATATATAGCTGACAGTGCAGGAAATCATTTTATTACTTTACAAGTAAAATTAATGATTGAGAAATAAACAAATAATTGAGATTTTGCTAAAGCTACCATCGAGCGACAAATATGTTTTTTCAAATCTGTATATTCGTATTGCTTTAATAACGAAATTTATTCAAGGACATGGACATTATTATAGTCCGTATAAATTTCAAAAAGATCATAATGATATTCAAGTACCAGATGAAAATCCGACGTATATCAAAGTCGAAACAAATGAACGGGATAAATTTATTATGAGGTAATTGAGAAGAAAAAAAACAAACTTCATTTTTGCTATTGACTTTATCAAGATTACAACTTGTGCTGATTAAATCAAAATTGGATCAATTAAATGATGTTCAACCATTACAACCGTTCTCTGATTGCGATAGTACAGTTTCTATACAAAGTAGAAGTTTTATTTCTTTATTCTCGATAATTCTTTTCATTTGTCTGTATCGAACATTAAGATATTATTCATACGGAAAAGTTAGCACCCAAAGATTTAATCACAACCTATCAACTTGATCAATCTCATATTGCGTTTGCCTTATGTACAAAATTAACTGATGATTCATATGAAATCTATCCTGAAACGACGGTCGTATCCACAGTGATTACAGAAGCAGCAACAAACAAAAAATCACCTGATCAACTGCCGACAACGACACAGAATGGTAACGAAGCTTTGCAAGGAATTATCAAAAATAAATTCAATTTCTATTATTTTAGTGGAAACCGGCTCACACATTCAATGTCCACATTGTTCACATCAATTCAATCCAAATAAACGTTCGAAAGTATAATAGGAATAAACTTGATTGATAGAAACAAAAAGTTTATGTTTTTATTTTAGCCTGCATCGACTCAAAAATGTACGAAGAAAGTGAAAAAGAGTGTTTAATGACTCATTATTTTCGAAAATACACCTTGTAGTTTTAACTATGCAGTAAAAAAAGGAAGAAACCCTATACGTATTCTTTTAATGTTTTTATATCGATAGAAAGGCCAGACGTGATTTGTTTTTTTTTGTATCACGGAGAAAAAGTTCTCGTCGAGGTTCATCGACTTCGAAAGTTTCCGCTTGATATAATCAATTAAAATTCTATAAATATCATGTTCAGACTTTTCGCAGAAAAATTTTCAAGGCATATGTCATGTTTTTTTCTTTCACTCCGTACGGACTCTTTTGCGTTCTTTTCTTCCGATAATAATTTATCCTTGGAAAAAACCCAAAAGAAAATATTTTGCTTTTACGTTGTATAAAATGACGTTAGTAAAGTATGATAGCCTACAAAAACCTCAATAGACAAGGTGAGTTATCAAAACAACGGAAGATACCCGTATATAAACAGATTTTCATCTTAGAAACTTAAATGTAAATACATTATTTCGCAAATTCAAGCATACAAAAATAATTGACTAACATGGATCTCAATTATATGTTGGCCAATCCGAATTTTATATCTGTAGAAGATATTAACAAGAATGTTGTGTACGACTTTTCAGGCGAGTCCATCTTTCCTGAATTGTTTGGCAATGACATGCTGCCAGGATGTATGCCCGTTGCTGGCAGCTGTAACGAAACGGAATTTTTTCGTGTGTAGATTTAAATTAATATGTATGAAGATAATTCTTTGAGTCTTATAGAAGCGATAAATCCATCAATTGATTTCGATCTATTCGAAACAGATTTCTCTCCCTCATCAATAATAAATACAATTTCGGATCCTGATCCAAATCAATTGGCCTTAAATGATTTTTCAACATATTCTGTCGGTAAACGACATGTTAAGTTATTCAAATTATTGCGATTCTTTCGGTTGTTGTTTTTTATATAAATAGAAAAACGAAAAAAGACAAAATCCAATAAAAAAGCTATTCCGTTATCATCATCAGTCGGTATAGGCACACCGCAACGAACTTTAAATGGCTCGTACAAACTCGAAATTGCCTATGATTTGGAAAAAACCTATCGACCACGATATAAAACCGACTATTTCGCATTGAATGGCATCAAACGAAAACCACGTTATGTTACGGACCGTCTGTCCAATCATTATGTATCTATTCGTGTAATCATCAACATCTTTTGTCTATTCAATTTTCAAAATGCCAAAGCCTTGTTTAGGTACCACCGAATGTTCAAGGGCAAATTCGAATCGATTGGCTAACAATTCCTGATGCCAATGGTAGCCGATTTGTTATGCCATATAAATTTCAAGCAAATAACGATTGCAGTGAAGCAGAAGATCTCAATCCAATCTATGAAAATATCATCCCGTCTGCTGTAGGAAGCGTACACAAGTAGATTTTTTGTTTGAGTAAAATTATGCATCGAATTTTCTTTTTTTTTTTAAAGACTTTATTTGGTTTTGATTAAAGCCAAGCAAGATAGTTTGAAAACATTACAACCATTACAAGCATTTCGTCCATTTCAGGATCTATTTGGTTTTAATAGCGAAGTAAATCTCGAGAAAACGAACATTTTACCGCCGAAGAAACTCATACAAAAATATCAACTCGAAAAATCCCAGTTGGCATTCACATTATGCATACTAAGCGCTGATGGACAATCATATGTACCTGAGTGGGATACAACGGTTTACTCGACCGTACTTGAAGGTATGAATGTATTTATTGTTCTTTCCAGACAATCGAATGAATACTTTAATTCATAGAAGAATCAAGTAATAATTCGTCGGGAAAAATGATTGCCTGTCCACAGTGTTCTGCAGAATTCAATATTACCGATGACATGACAGTGATCGATAATGGTGAAACAAATAAACGAAAGAATTTACCAGTTATACTAAAAGAAAAACCAAAAAGAACTATCAAAGTACAAATTATCATATATATTGATCATATGAATGAAAATCTTCTTTGTATTTTAGAAGCAAAAAAGTCTCAATGACTCAATATTATCGTTTTACTAATATACGTATATTTTGAACGATATCTCTAATTAGTTTTCTATTTAATCACGATAAATATCACTGCGATTTTTATCTATTTGAAAAACTTCATAGAAGAAATAAAATAGAATCGAATTATTTCGGGTCAATATCGAATCTTTGTACTCGACAATTGCCATTATCAACAACATACACATTTCCTTGTCGATCTAATTTCAAACCAAGAGGACTCGACAATTGATTTGCTTGATCACCTTTACCATAACCGCCGGCCATGATCAAACCTTGTTTCGCTCCTTTATTCCAACGCATTATTCGATGATTATCCGTATCAGCTATGTAAATATTACCCAATGAATCAACGGCTATTCCTTCAGGATTTGATAACTGAAATAAACTATTTCCTTTGCCTTGTCCACCGGCAACAATTATGCCTTCTTTCGCACCTTTATGCCATTTCATAATACGATGATTTTCTTCATCAGATATATAAACTGATTGTTCATCATCGACACAAATATAGAATCGACCACGAAGTTGATCTAAACGATTGCCTGAACCATTTCCACCTGCGACTAACACGCCACTAGTGTCTCCTAATCGCCATTTTCTCACTTCATGTCGATTGCAATCTGCAACATAGAGATATCCTTCATTATCCAATGCTATACCCCAACAACTAATATTTCCAATAAGAATCTGTTTATTTCCTCCATTACGATATGACCAACGTACGACTTGTTTATTTCCATAATCACTGATAATAAAATAATCATTCGTCTCATCCATAATGATATCGATAGGCGTATTCAATTGATGAACATCATTGCCTTTACCATTTCCACCGGCTACGATCTGACCATTGTTTGTATTTCGTTGTTTTTCAATAATACGAGCATTACCATAATCAGCAACATAAACAGTTTGATCATCAGTTATCCATAGACCCCACGGATTCGACAATTGATTTATTCGAGCACCACGACCATTGCCACCAGCAATTGTACAACCATTGGAAATCCATTTCTTTGATACAGCTACCGGCACTTTGTATGCAAAATCTAGATGAGTTGTTTTTTGTTTTGTAAATTTTTCAAATTAGACTTTGTCAAACTATTGAATTTACTTGTTGATGTAACATCGACAGCTATTTTTGTTATTAATTGTGTATTATCTTGTCGAATATTGATATTTATTGGTTTAATTAATTCGTTGGCCATTTGAATTAATTGTTCATTCCAACGATGTAGATCTAATTCAGAAAAATCATTCTCATCTCGACTTTGTTTCAATTGAGTTGTTAGATGAGTTAATTTGAGTTCTAATTCTTTGATATTTTGATTTGTATATTCGAAAATAGTTTGCCGTGTTTCATTGGCTGTTTGACGAATTTTATTAATCGAATCTTGTTCCCATTGATCGATTTCTTGTATGAGAACATGTTTTTGTGGTTTCGATATTCGATCGTTTAAACTTCGTTGAAATAGATCACGATTTATTTCAATTTCATCCAATTGTTTATTCAATTGTCGTTTATGATCAGTTAAATGATTGAAACAAAATTCTTGTGAACAGCCACTACATCGAAATGTCGAGCGTTGTTTACTACAAGTAACACAATAGGATTTACTTGTTGTTGCCATTTGTGTACATGATGTTTTATGAAATGAAACCGTTCAAATACAGAAGAAGAAGAAAAAAAAAGTCCATGAATATTTCTTGTTTAAAAAAGAGAAACGAAGGAGAAATACAAATGCTCTGTTGTTGTTTTGAAACAAACTGTTTTTCGCATATGATATCGCCTACTTTGTTATTCAGGTGAATAGTACTCATTTATGTATACAGAAAAACAAACTGATATTTTTTATTATGTAAACAAGTGATTAAGTAATAAAAGGCGAGAGAAAAAAAAACATTATAGAAGAGTAATCGTGATGAACATGAAAATAGTCGTAAAAAATAATCGAATTTTTGAATGTTCGCCATCACTGGATTTGGACTTTAGTGGTTCTTGTGAAGGATTTGTTGTATTTATTAACAGTTGTTGGGTGCGAGATTTTTTTCTTGTTGTCGTTGTTCTTCGTGTAGGTCGTCGAGTCGTTACTGTCGGATTTCCTATAATCGCTTGAATCCAATTTATATACGTACTAACACGTGTATAAACACCTGGATTATCTGCTAATGCACATCCATATCCGTACGACGTGAGACCATCAAGTTGCCAGAGACCATTGACAAAGGACATTATTGGTCCTCCACTATCACCTTGACATGTATCTAGAAAGAGAGAAAATACTGATTATTGCAGATTGTGAGTAAGAAAAACTTCTTCACCTTTAGTGCCTTGTAATAAACCAGCACAAAAATGGTATCGACTGTCATAAAGTGCGTTCTTGCAACTCTTGACGGTCTCACTTATGGATTTAACTGTAACTTGTCGAAGGATAGATGAAACATCATAAGAATTCATTGATGTCACACCCCAACCAACAGCAATCATATCGATATTATTAGGCGGTTCAACAGTTCTACCAGTGGGCAAACAGATTGGTTTTAAATTTCCTTTAGTCATATCCAATGGTGAGGATAAACG
>Ga0209930_1002640_pt1 | contig 20393 bp, 15 predicted proteins | sample ThiBiot_500_biof_2_FD_183948 | JGI IMG/M metagenome (GOLD analysis project Ga0209930, IMG submission 183948) | Wastewater bioreactor microbial communities from Cape Town, South Africa - Thiocy_cont_500_biof (SPAdes) | ecosystem: Engineered > Bioreactor > Thiocyanate-remediating >... | reverse complement strand
TTTTCTTTAGGAAAATCAGAATTTTTCTTCTCCTACAAATATAGGCGATACAGCTATCATCTTAATTTTTCTAGCAACATGTGTTCAAGTAAATAGATCCACTCCGACAACAAGCGCAGCTACACTTGTGATTTTCTTCCAAAACTCGCTAATATTCTCAACAAACGTCTAGCAGCTCGTCAGCGTCGCTCTGCTCCGCTACTCACTACTAGCCGCTCAAGATCTTCGCTGTGAATACCAAACAAGGCCTTCAAGAATTATCAAAAAATTCGAGAGAAAATACTAGGTAGTAAATTTTACAAGCGGCAGTAAAACATGATTTTCATCGAAAACTAACATCAGATTCGGATTCCCCATATTCGATTACCTTTGATCAAACTTTATGGAAAATCAGAATTTCCTGTGTTGGTACCACTCCAGCTGGAGAATACCAACATCAAAATTTTGAAAATCTGACATCAGATTCAAACTCCCCGAGCCCGATAACCTAGGATGCAACTAACTTCGGACCATGAATGGTCAATATTAGTCACTATAATACGTACTGTTTCCTGATTGGATGGGACAAACAAAGTTTTAAGACTTTTTCCTACCCATTTTAGAAGCCTATAACCCTTTCTTTCAGAAAAGGGAATTATTGTTATTTGCGGATCAAGAAAGACATTTTAGATTAAAAAAAGAATGAATACTATGACTACTGGAAAGTTGACCAAACAAGCATTTGGGCATCAAGAATGTCTTGGCAGTTTGTATGATATTCGTCGAGACAAATTTGAAGGTAGCAATTTATTTAAACAGACACCTCCAAATTCGATGGTAACAATCACTGATTGTCCTTTTACTGAATATATTGTCGATGAAAATTGCTCTCAAAAAGATACATTCAAAAAACTCAATGTTGAAGCATCATTAAAATTGAGTCTAATGGCTGGTCTAATTAAAGCTGATGGATCAGCTAAATATTTATATCAAACAAAAACTGATAGTCGAACAGTTCGTGTGACATTTATATTTAATATCAAAACGAAAAAAGAAACTTTAGAAATCAGTTCGGATCGTCTTAATGAATATTTTTCATTCAATGCTTTAGAAAATCAAAATGTAACTCATTGCGTTATTGGTATAACATGGGGAGCACGAATTGCAGCGACATTCGAACAAATTCTATCGAATTCTGAAGCAGCTGAAGAACTTCAAGGAAAATTAGAAGTTCATTTAAAAAAATTAGGTTCAATTGCTAAACTTGATGGTGATGCAAAAATTGAAAATATGGAAAAAGAAAATTCGAAATTAGAATCATTAAAAATTAATTTTTCTGGCGATGTTCCCATTGAAACTGTACCACGAACACTCGAAGATGTTTATGAAATATTTAAAACAATTCCATTACAGCTAAAAACTATCAATCAAGGAAAAGGTCAACAATTAGAATTTGAATTCTATCCATTAAAACAAATTGCTCAAATGTTCAAATATCAATTGAAAATTGATCAGTAAGTGAAAAGATTTCATTATACAAATCGATTTTATTTGATTCAATTTAGAAAAATTCAAGAAGTGAAAGAAAATCTAATTATTCGAATTGAAGATATTTTTGAAAATATGCTTCAAGGAAAACGAAAATTAAATGATTTTATATTAGAAATTCGAACATGGGAAAAATATATTCCATCTGAATGGTTGAAAGAAATTTTTCAAAAACAACAAGATTTAGCAGAAATTGAACTCGAAACTCAACAACAAATAGCAAACGTACTTCTAAAAATTCGTTGTGGTGAAAGTGATGAAAATCAAATGATACATTTATTAAATCAATTTAAATCCAATCCTTGTTCACTTCAATCAATTGAAAATTATCTTAAATCAAATTCATCTATACAAACTAAAATTAAATGTTTAAGTCAATTTGATCAAAATAATCTTCTCGATGAAATTGATATTAAAATATCAACATTTCCTAATTCATTAATTCTTTCTACAGATTTCGAATCTATTGATGATTTTATACAGAGATACTTTAATAATCATATCTATTTATTACATATTTCCAATCAATGGATTGAAAAAGATCGTTCAAATTGGCATCAACAATTACGATATTGGAAATTTTTATATAAAACAGAAACAGAAAACTCAATCTTTCGTGTTATTGATCATGATTTACATCAAAATCTTGATTATAAACCTGAGACATGTGTCATCTATTATGCTCATCATGGTACTATCATATCAAAAGATTATCACCAAACAACATTGAGTAAATTGAATTTTTTCTATGATTTTGATCTGTTTGTTTTCTTAGGAGAATTACCATTACCGCAAATAAGATATATTCGAATAGAGAATAAATTTTTAACATTGGAAAATAATGATATTGAAAGGCTTTATCAACAATTTATTAAAAACTAGTAAAATATTCGTAATATCATTCTCTCACCCGATAGTAGAAGGCTTCTTATAAATGTTTCTAGTTCAAATGGAGAAATTGATGAAAAACAATTGGTTAATGAATTTAACAAATTTTATCCGAAGTAAAAACGACACAAAGAAGGAAAAACATTATCCTTTAAACTATCTATTTAGATGTGATTCGCGACATTTTTGCAATCTTCTATTTCCAATAATTGATAAAGATCGAAATGGTCGTTTGAATTTCCTTGAATATATGTCGGTATTATCTTTAATACTTCCTTCTGAAATAGAATATAAATTATCTTTAGTAAACAAATATCCTATTGCTTTTTCTTTTCTCGAATAATTTCGTTTTTTTTAAAGATATTTTTTATATGTTCTGAAAATAAAGAACAAGTTGATCAAAATGGATTAACTCAATATTTAGACGCTGTTTGTCAATTGAACTCGGAGAAAGAATCGATTGGGAATGATATAATCAAATTTCATAAGAAAGAATGTTTAACAAAAGAAGAATTTCTGAATTGGTAAAAATACTTTTTTTTATTTTTGATCAATTTAAAAAATGAAATATTTAGTTTAAAATCAAATTATCAATGGACGATGATTTTTTTACCACCATTACATTCGGATTCGAATGAGAAAAGTCTCGAATGTTTATGGGGATTGCATTGTAATGATAAAACTAAAGAACATGTAAATCATTTTCGTCATTGTCAAACATCTAAATCTGATCATAAACAAATTGATCCATGTCGATATGGTGTTAACTGTCGATTACAATTTGCCAGAAACAATTCGGTACATAATTCAAAATATTCTCATCCATGTCGATTTGCTGAACATTGTCGAAATCCTGATAATGAAATATATTTAACTCATGAACATTTGAATGTTAAATTATGTAAATATGATAAAAATTGTCGAGATCGAAGTAAACCATTTCATCGATGTCAATATCAACATACTGGCTTGCCCTATTATCTTATTCCATGTCGAGATCAATCAAATTGTACAAATCAATCTGAAAATCATCGAATGAAATATTCACATGGAGAACAAATTGGTCCATTGCAAATTGACAAGCATGAGAAGAAAAAGATATGTAATTATGGTGCTAAATGTAGTAATCATAACGATCATCATCGAGCGAAATTTGTTCATCCATCGAATTGAATAAAATTACAAGACTCTAATCAGTAGCTATTTATTTGATATATATGTTAGCGCCCAATGTGGGGACGATAGTGAGGGTGTGGGTGAAGGTGAAACAATCGTTCCTGGAGAAATTGAAGTAGGATTTGTTGAGTTGTGGCTAAGTTTTCCAGAGGAATGACTTTGGTGAAATTACCTCGATAAATCTGTAGGATCGAACTTGTTTTTTTTTCGCTGACGATTGTTACACCCTCAACACCCCTCACCCTCAACACACTCAACCCCTCAACACCCTCACCCTCCACCCTCAACTCGATGAGCTCTATCGAATGGTACATTTAGTTTTCCATAATGGAAGTTTTAATTTTTCGGCTTTCCCGTAGCGGCGTCTTTGATCAAAAAAAATTAATTTGAAATTACACCCCCGTCTAGTATACCATTCGATAGAGCTCATCGAGTTCTACTTGGAACACTCATTGGAATGTCTAAAATCGTTTCTAAAGCGAATACAGAGCGGTTTTACTAATATTTTCAAAAATTCTCGAACTTTTCCTCTCCTGTAAATCAAAATTTTGATTTATCCTAGAAGAATTTAAAATTTCAATTTTTCCTAGAAAATATCCAGTACAAAATGAAATTTTAAGTTCTCCTAGCATAAATTAAAATTTTAATCAGTACTAGAAAATAGTGGAAAATATTCAATAAAAATTGAAATTTTAGATTCTCCTAGGACAAATCAAAATTTTAATTATTCCTAGGAAAATTTTAAATTGTCCTAAATTTTAAGTTTTACTGTGACATATATATGTATGTGTATAAATACCAATTATCATCAACACACTTCATTTTAGATTTTTGCTAAAGTTACAATATGTCTTCGTCAATCCGTGAAAAAACACACTGTTTGCATGGAAAATATTGTGTCCGTTTCCATGATAGAAAGCATATTGACGATTACATACATCCATTTTTAACTCCATGTGAATTCACTCCATATCATTGTATTATACACAATCAAGTTTCCAATGAAAATGACCATCCACATCTTACACAATTTTCTCATGTATGTCGGTTTGGAACACAATGCAGAAATATCGAAGATTCAAATCATACAAAAACTTCAATACATATACATCGACTTCATTGTAAACATGAAAGTGCTAATGAAGAATGTCTCAACGAGGAGCATTTAAATACATTCACACATTCCAATATCCGAGATATTCGATATTCATGTCGATACGGTAGTGAATGTAGAAATCGTCGTCAAATAGATCATTTAGCTAAATATCAACATCCATCTCTGCCTGATGACGCAAAAATAGTTCCTTATTACAATTTAAATGCAGGTGTTAATTTCGTACAAAATCAACATGATAATATTGTGCGTGTTCTTGATTATATCGAAGATGAAAACTGGAAATCTCGATCATTTAAATGTATTGAACAAGATGTTATCGATTGGATACGTACCGTTCGACCTGTTCATCGATGTCATTCAAATATATTCGAATCAATCATTCTCCATGAACATGTTATGAGTCGAGACTACATGGAACATTTAAAAGAACCAGATTTTGTGGTTGATTTAATTCTTCAAAACAATCAAATACGAAAAATTAGAAATCTTAGAATTTTAGAGTATAAAAACTATGCTCGAGATTACGTCAAAGCTTTAGTGACGAAAATATTTCCAAAAAATGATTCAACAACATGTAATATATACAGTTCTGTATCTGCACAAAGTAAAAGTTGGATTCTTTTACAGTTTATGTCTCGAGACGAGTTTGATACAATAAAATCAACAGCACTAGCAATAGCCCAAGCTGCATTAAAACTTCATTCAAATCCAACAGGTATTGGCTATCAAAAAGATAAAGATCTCGGAACAAATAAATCGATTTTCAGTATTCTTGGACCAAATTCAGGTAACTATGGTAATGTATTTATTGTTTTTAAACGAGACATTCTTCATCATCCTGATACTAATTTCTCAATTCAATCAGCAACATCATACACAAGTGGTAATGCTTTCAAATGGCGTGTTTGGTTAGGGGAAAATCCAGGAATTGAACAGAGACAAATAGAATTATTTCATAAAACAAAACTACATGCTTCAATACCAGGTTATGAATATGCAGCTGCTCTTGAGATGATTGCTGTAGCTAGTAATGTGACAAACTTAGAAACGATCAATGTTAAATTAGATACAGTACTCGAAAATTGGAAGCAGTTGAATTCACATCAAACAATTGAAGCTCATTTACCATCATTAATCCCATTAGATTATATTGAACATGTTTATATGAGAATAAGTACATTTAAATCATTCAATAAAGATACACAAGCAACAATTCAATCTTTACTCGGAAATAATATAACCATTGTACCAAATAAACATCCAGACAATTATGAAGCATCTGTTAGAGATTATATAATCGATAAATTTCGCCGACATAATACGAATTCATTTTCAAAACCTATTCGAGGTTTAGTGATCACAGTACCACCTTCAAACTTCCAATCTCATTGTGTCCCGCCATTGACAATCTCACAAGCGTTTGAAGAATATAAAATCGATCATCCATATCCAGCAAGAGATATTTCAGTTTATATATATTGGCAAATGATGAATGGAGATATGATGTTAACATTATCAAGTAAACATTATCAACCAAATGAAAATCAATCAAATCTCGATTGTTTGATCTGCTATCTTGCTGCGAAACCATCGATTATAAATGATCGCTACTGTGAAAATGCTTCATATTTGCAAGGTGGTCGATCTATGCCATTAAATAGAAAAGATTATGCAGCTAGTTCAAAAGAATTTTATATTGGTTGTAACACAAATGATTTGATGAGTTTTTGTCTGGAAATACAAAGTTCAACAGGAAAAGTCATTCTATCGCATTCCGGTGCAAATTTGATTTACAATCAAAAAACAATATCTTGTACATTTGATAAAGCTCAACTTGATTTAAATCAATTAAACTTCATTCATGTTAGTGCAGGCACTCATTCAGTACCTATTCGAAATCTTTATGTTACCTTCAATAAAGAATCCGAACCCATCTGGACGTCGACTAATGAATTTAATAGTAATGCATTCGATCAAAATGATTATCATAGATCGAATCGATCACTTGATAAATGTAAGTCAACGTTTATTTGTTGATAAAACTGGTTTGTTATGAATATTTATAGATAAATCGAAACAATCATTTATTTCAACGTTTTTCACTGAATCAACATTGACTATTTGGTTGTGCTTTTATCTGTTACTGTTGTATATATTAATTCCAAAATCATATACTCGTCAAAAGAATTCCACTAATGAAATCAATGATAATAATTCATTTTCATTAGTTCAATTCATTCTACATTCCATTCGATATGGTTGGGCGATGATTTTAATTACCATGAATGAATTTTTTCGAACAAGAAACAAATACCCTGCATATGTTAGATCATATAGAGAAATAGTTAAATTCGCCAAGAAATTATGTCACGAGAATGAACGCAACACTATTATACTCATTAGTGGAATATTACTAGGTCCATTATTAATAGAAATCATTGCCACAAGTTTATTTGCCATAACCTATTTTATAATATGGTTAATTTGGAAATTGATTTCAGTTTTGATTCAATATTGCTGGTTGATAATTGTTATTTTGATCAGTGAAAATTTGACAGAAAATGAATATACTCAAGAATACATTCAAAAATATAAATTAATCAAACATAAAACTCTTGCTTGGTGTCAAAATGATAGTTTAAAGAAAGGGATTGTCATTTTTCTTGTTTTGACTGGTCCATTCTTATTGAAATTACGATCACAATAGAACGTAAATAAGGTAGAAATCAATATTTCTTTTACTTATATATTTACTTGTTTATTTCGGCAGACTTATCTTTGAACATGCATTTATATAATATTCGATGGAATAACAATATTAAATTATCTTTCAAATTTAGTTCCAAAACGAGAAAGTCTAGTATAATTGTGATAATTGACTACTCATGAATAGAAGTCAGTTAGAGAATTTTTCTTTTTTTTGATTAGAGACAAAAATCGATTTAAAACTATATGATCTGACTTTCATACATAATTACAAGAGATATTTTCGAATGTTTTGTTTTAGATTATTTCAATTGTTCTAAACAAACTATACAAATTAGCATATTATTGAACCGATTTAGTAATATTTATTAATAATTAACAACGGTAAATCGATGAATTGATTTTTAACTTTTACTGATTATAATCGATGAGAAGTATTGAATATTAGCAATTCTTTCAATAGATATGTGATAGTAGTCAGAAGTTCGATATATAATTCTAGTTAGATTAGTTTATAAAATTCCGTAGGATTTGATACATACTTCACGAAAATTCTCGTTTTGACAATCTCCTAGGATTGTATGGATGATGTTTGACTTTGATTCATTTTGTTCTGTATCTCTTTCTTTCTCAGAAACGAGTATATAACCGTATACATTTTATGGAACCGGTACGATTTGCGATAGAAAGAAACTTTTCTCTATCAAAAATCGCCATAATTGAAGACTAAACACAATCATTTTTTATTTGTTTAGATTTTAAACATGGCATCCAGAAATCCTGAATGCGAAATATGCGAAAAACAAATGAATGAAGTAGATAAGACTGTAACAACTGATTGTCAGCATACATTCCATATTCAATGTGCTGAAAATCGTCTCGATCAATTAAAACTAGGTGACTGTTTTCTCTGTGAAAAAGAATCAGCTCTAGTTGATGCACTTAAACGATTAGCTCCAAAACGATGTGGGATTTGTCAACGACAATTGGAAAAAAAAGATGAAATAGTAACAACTGATTGTCAACATATATTTCACCGTCGATGTGCTCAAAAACGTTTTGATGAAAAGCAACTAACTGATTGTCGAACTTGTAAACGAGAATCGACTTTGGGTGATGCACTCAAACGTCTTGGTCCATATATAACTGTAAGCAGTTAGATTCTTTCAAAATATGAATCTCTATAACACTACAGAGTTCTATAAAAACTTTTCTTCTACTGAAATTTGAATCTATATCCAAGTGATATATAATATTATCATATTTATTATTCTAGGAAAAGCAAAGTGTGATTAGCAAAAACGTGGGAAATTGGAAATGTGAAAGTTGTTTATTTGATAATGACTCGCCATCAGATCGATGTCAATCATGTGGATTACAGCAAGGAATCTCGCATATGAAACCATCAATGATGGCGCAAAATATCGATTATGATCAAGCAAATTCTAATGGATGTTCTTTGAATCCAGAAGAATCAGGTAAAGCTTAATTTGTGTTGTGTGAATTTATTCTAGAAAATGTAGGAGCTTTATTATAAAAAGATTTGTATTAGTTCGAGAGAAAATTTCAAATATAAAATTAAATGTAGTTATAAAAATAATATATTTATAGTATCATCAAGTATTTCCTGCAGAACTTCGATGTCTTATTCTGATCAATATTCAGATAAATTCAAACTACGTCGTAAATCATCGTCATCGTCACGATCTCGATCACCATCAAAAAAGCCCGTGACATTATATATACAAAATCTAATGCCAGATGATAAAGATGATTTCGAATTAGAAAATAAAATTCGTCACCGTATCAACAGTAGTTTAAAAATACAAATACTTAACATTCGATGCTATTCAAAATTTGGTATTGGTTCGATTATCGTTTCTGATGAACAGACAAAGAAATATTTAGTCGAAAATGTTACCAGTATATTCATCGATCCACGATCTACTTCGAATGCGATTTCCTTTGTTAATACGCCTAAATTAGTGTCATATGTAGTACTTGATATGACAAATGACAACAATCTTGGAAGCTTACCAACTTCTAATGAAGTTATTTCTCGATGGAATGAAATATTCAAAGATAATGAAGTACGTTCATGTGAAAAGGTCAATATTCAATTTCCAAATATCTATCGTATGATTACATTATTTGATGAATCATTGATTACTGCCAATAGAGAACAATTTGCCATCAAAGATCGTTCAGTTCGAATTTATTTTAATGCTGACTGCAGTTATTTTGAAGAGCTTCCGAATTCGGTCTCTGAAGAACTATTACGAAAACAGATTGGCGAAAGCATTGGCTTGGATGATGTACGACCGTCAGTTTTACATATCGAATTAAATAAACAAGCCAAGAATGCATGTATTATTGCTTGTGGTAGTGCATCTGAATGGGCTGCAAAGAGTTACATTTACATTAACAAAACACTTGTATCAAAGAAGAATGATTTAAGTTGTTATTTACTTGTTAGTGGAGTTCCTATAGACTATGACATAAATTATATTCTTCAAAATGGAATGTTTGAAAAGCAAGCTGTACTATATAAACATCGTGGTACAAATGTGGTTCTTGAAATAACGAGTAAAAAGGTTTTTGATGAATGTCTTCGAATTGGACTACTTGCAATGAATGATGGAAAATCTTTTATTCTGAAATATTATATTGCCTACAGTGATCCTGAAGAACATGAAATTAATCGAGATACTTGGTATGAATCTGAAATGCTCCGATACCAACCTGATATAACACAATTTGTTCACAATCCTAATCATAACATATTTCGTTATAAATGGAATTCGAAATCATGGCTTGAACAATTTCAGTTGTGTAAAACTCCTGATCCACAATTGAACAGAAATGCCAATACACGCACAATCACTGGTGGATCGTACGATACTAAACGGCATCGTCTTCGAGTGACAGTTATGCTGAATACAGTTGCTACAATAAGAAATGGCAAATATACGATTGGAAATGATGAAATCAAATTAAATTTAGATAAAAACTTAAAAACAATTATTTATACTCATCAATCGAAATTAAAACCTAGCAGAACATTACCTTTAAGTGAAACACCTTTCCCAGAAACACGAGTCAAAGTCTATAACAAAGATTGTCTTATTGCCTACGAAGACTTAGTGAATCAAGGAATGAAACCACTTCTATTAAATATGGCCAATCAAACAACTCCCGGTGGTGGTTATCGAAAGGGCGATGGGGCACAAGAAGAAAACATCTTCCGACGATCAGACTACTGTCGAAGTCTTGATGTTGGTCTCGATGAAATTCAAACTGAACCATGCGAACGAGTTCATTGTGTATCACAAGACGATTTTGATTCCTCGTTTGATTCACGACGAATGTATCCAATGGATGAATACGGTGCTATTTATACATCTGGTCTAACTGTATTTCGTCAAACAGAAGAAACTGGATATGAATACATGAAAAAACCATTAGGCAATGTCTGCGCATTAGCTATAGCTGCTTATCGACAACCAGAATTGATCGATCAAAATACTTTAGATACAAAGAAAGCTGTTGGAATGCGAAAAAAAATTGAAAATATTTTTTCTATCGGTTATCAGCATGGACATGATTGTCTTATTTTGTCAGCGTTCGGATGTGGTGCATTTAAAAATCCACCCGATCATGTCGCCAAATTATTTCATTCAGTTATTGAACAATATGCAGGCTTTTTCAAATTAATTGCACTTGCTATTATTGATGATCATAATACAGGAAGTAGTATCAATCCTCATGGCAATTTTACACCATTTCAACGAGAATTAGATGGATTGATAGTGAAACCAACGTTGAATTTAATTCAACCAAATACTCAATTTGGTCCTTATCGTGTTTCATCTGATGGTTTATCTGTAAAAGAAGTTCGTATCTATGATTTACCACCATGTCATTTCGCAGCCAAATGTCAAGATATGTATGATTTTGAACATGCTAAAAAATTCTCACATCCACCTCTTTGTATGGAAAATTTAAATCGAACATGCGACCGAAATGATGATACAGTTCATATGTTTTCCTTAACTCATCGAAAACCATGCAAACATGGTGCAAAATGTCTGACTATTGATGATCGTACGCATGCTCAACAATTTGAACATCCGTCTTACTGTCCTAAACATGGTTTCTGTGATGATACATCTGATGATCATGAAAAATCTTATCGACACGTTGAAATGTGTAAAGATTCGCATAAATGTCGAGAATTTCAAGCACGTAATCAAGAGCATTGCAAAGCGAAACGTCATTGTAAACTTCGTTGTAAACATGGTAGTTATTGTGCTGATTTTCATAATCGACAACATATTGACGATTACATACATCCATTTCCAAAACCATGTAAATTTACTCCATATCATTGTGATATATATGACCGATTTTTAAACAAAAGTGATGGCACACACCTTAGTGATGATGATTACCGACATTGTATACAACATGCTCATGTTTGTCAGTTTGGACGAATCTGCAACGATATGAGCCAACTACATCGAACAACATCAATTCATGTACCTCGGTTACTTTGTTCCTATGGTAGTAACTGCAAAAAACAAGATCAAGAAGATCATTTAAATTCATTTACACATCCGAATATTCGTGATATTCGATATTTATGTAAACATGGTGATGGATGTAATGATTGTCACAAGGCAGATCATTTTATTCGATATCGGCATGGAATGATAGTCGGTGATAGTGCTGTTGTTCATTATTGTAACTTAAATGATGGAATTAATTTTATTAATAATCAAAATAAAAGCATATCAGCAATATATTCTTATGCAAAAAAAGAGAATTGGGATGAAATAAAGTTAGAATCAATCCCAAATGATATTCTTAATTGGATACGTAATGTTCAACCGGTTCATCGATGTAAGACAGAAATATTTGAATCAATTCTAGTTCATGGTCATGTTATGAGTCGAGCTTATATGGAAAATTTAAAAAATTACGAATTTGCAGCTAATTGTGTTTTACAACACAAAGACATCCGAAGAATAATATCAAGCTCATCATCATTATTTGAAAATGTGAAAAAATTCGTAATTCACTTAATTCATAAATGTTATAAAGAACATAATTTTTCTCACGATAACATTATTGAAAATTTATCCACTCAACCGACGTCGAACGGCGATTCTTCTGCATATTGGTCAGACAACATTCAACGACTAGAAGCGTTGCTTCGACCTAATTTAAAAAAAGAACTAGAAACAATTCGTGAGAGAACTATTGAAATAGCGAATGCATCAGTGAAACTTTTTCAGAATCCTGCTGGTATCGGCTATGATAAAGATAAAAGTTTACGAACAAATCAACAAGTTTTCAGTATTCTTGGACCGCATACAGGTGCCTATTATGGTGATATAGTTATTGTTTTCAAACGTGACATACTTCATCATCCGGATGCAAATTATACTACACAAGCGGCAACATCATTTGCCAGTGGAAAAATTCAAGATATGCGTCCTTGGTTGAAGAATGGCAACATGAACGAAGAACAACGAATCGATTTATTTCATAAATCAAAATTACATGCATCTATACCAGGTTATGAATATGCAACCGCTCTCGAATTAATTGCTGCAACAAGTCATCATTTTGACAAAGGAAAATCAGGCATGAAGATTAGTCTTAAAAATATTATTGCACGTTGGCAGCAAGTGGATTCACATTTTGTAACTGAAGCACATTTACCACAACTAATTCCATTGGATTATATTGAACATATTTATATTCCAAAAGAAACACATGAATCACTGAGCGAAAATGCTCGTCATACAGTTAAACGTCTCTTTCGTAATTGTATCACAAAAATCGATAAAAAAGGTGGGGAATATAATAAATTTATTATTAATGAATTGATCGAAAAATGCGATCGTAAAGCCCAAAAATCCATATCTAAACCAGTGTGTGGTGCGGTTATGACAATAAAAGCAACAAATTTCGAAGATCATTATGTTCTACCTTTGACAATCTCACAAGCATTTCGTCAATATGAAAACAATCATCGAAATATATCAAAGAATTGCACAATTTATATCTATTGGCAAGTAATGAATGGTGATGTGATGTTAACATTGTCTGAAGAACAAATTAATACAAAGAAAGTTCAAGCAAATTTCAAAGGCTTAATTTGTCATATTGCTCCGAAACCAGAAACGCATGAATCAGATTATCATGAGGAAATTACATATTTAAATAATGGTCATCCATTCCAACATCAAACGTATATTGGACGTCATCAAGTTGCAGCTAAATCAAAAACATTTTATCTTGGATGCAATACTGATGATCTATTGACATTTTGTCTCGAAATCAACCGATCAAATGGAATGGTTACTCTCTCACATGTTGGTCCAAATTCGATATACAATCATGAACAAATATCTTGTAAATTTTCAAAACGAGATCTTGATTTAAACACATTAGAATACATACATGTCAGTGCTGGTGCTCGAACATTGCCAATACGAAATCTTATTGTCTGTTTTGAAAAACAACAAGATTTGTATGTTACATTTGATGAAAAATTTGACCCAGCAGCACATATATCTTCAAATACGAAAGCAACTGGAAATGATGATAGATCAACAAATTTGCTATCTCAAGGCATTGAATATGTCGAAGGGAAAGTCAAACAAGCAATCAACTTTCTTCGTGGTAACGGTAGTTCAAAATTTGAACCATGTCCTGATGGTATTAATTGTCTTGTACAATTTTCTGACAATGGATCCAAGCATAATGCAAAATATTCACATCCATGTCGTTTTGCTGAATTATGCCGAAATCCAGAAGAAAACTTAACACATCATCCTCATCAAGTACCTAATTGTACATCAGCTAATTGCGATAAATTAATTGATCCTATACATCGATCTCAATTTCGTCATGCAGGTATGCCTTATTTTCTCATACCATGTCGTTTTCAAGATAAATGTCAAACAAAAACAAGAGCTCATTTGATTAAATATTCACATGGTGAACGAGTTTTGGAACCAAAACAAGCAGAAAAATCAGAAGGTTAATTCAAATAAAGATTTTTCAAAAAAATTTCATATTGATTCTATTTTTAGCAGCTTCAGTTGATCAAAAACAACCAGCTGTTTCAAACGTACCGACAACGAATAGAGATAGTGAACAAAAAACACCGTGTAGACATGGAGAACAATGCCGAGATACGAACGATCCAAATCATTGTAGAAAATATTCTCATCCAATTATTGTTCAACCAAATAATCCTGCCAGTACTCCTTGCAGACACAGTTCGAAATGCACGGATCGATCTCCAGATCATCTGACGAAGTTTTCGCATCCATTGTCTTGCAAATCGAATCCAAAATGTCATGATCAATCTGCTGATCATCGGGAAAAGTTTTGGCATCCTACACCTTGCAGACATAATCCTAACTGTCGTGATAAATCGGTTATTCACCGAGAGGCATTTTCACATTGATAAAAGAAACAAAACAGAAATATTCAATTGAACTTTTTCTCTTTTTCATTAAACAAGAATAAACTCGTAATAAAAAAATTTATTTCTCTTTTCAAAATCCGTTTAAACAATATAGAAACAAAGACGTTGAATTTTATCTAAAACATTCGATAATCGAAGTGATCAATTCTTATACACCGAAAAATGCACTTCGAACGAATATTTTCATTTTTTTTCGATGATGTACTTTGCTTTTAGTAATCACAGTCAATGATTATATGTCCTTAGAACAAAGAATGCATACGATGCTAACAAAAGCAATTACTGATTCAAAAAAAAAACAACAATTTATGAAGTTTAATGATGCATCGACAAATGAAAGAACAATATTATTTTTGGAAAATATTTCGTTATTATACGTTTTCATTGTTTTATGAACTAATCGAGCGTTTTTTTCATATGCTTTTAAATAAATCAACTTTTTGTAGAAGCGAGTTCAAATTGAAAATGAAAGTCGCAGTTACTGACATACTTGTCCGACGTGGACCATCATCAAAAAAAAAAGATTCGTATCGAAGGTTATATTTCATCTATTATGAGTTTGAAAATTAGCTTTTTTTAATTACAGACGAAAACTTGGTGGAAAACCACTGAGTTCGAAATGTCGATGTATTTTACGAGTTGTACTTGGTCTATTCATTGGTACGCTAATTAGTGTTGGCTTAATTATTCCATTTTTGGTTACTAATCAGTCAAAACAAACTGATCAAAGCTCAACCACAAGTAAGAATCACTAAATTTTTTATGACAATTGATTTCAATCGAACCCGATTAGTAACAACAACTACGTCAACAAGTTCTACTACAACATCAAGCACTACTTCCACTAGTACCACATCAACAGCAACAAGCAGTACTACTACTAGCACTTCTACCAGCACTACAACAACAGTAACTACCACAAGTACTTCGACAAGTACAACTACAGAAACAACCACTACTACTACTGAAACAACCACGACAACTACTGAAACTACTACAACAACTACAGCGACAACAACTACTACTACGACCACCACAACAACAACTACGGAAACTACAACAACAACAACTACTGAAACAACCACAACAACTACAGCAACAACAAGTACTACTACAGCCACAACAACAACTACTACTGAAACAACCACAACAACTACGGCAACAACAACAACAACAACGACTACAGTAACGACAACAACGACTACGGTTACAACAACAACGACTCCAGCACGTATTAATTCTGTATCTGGGGTTCAACTGAATTTCGATCCAACAAATTTGACAAGTGATTGGTCTGCATGTTATACAACAACATATTCAACGGTATTGACTTCATCTTTGTTAACATCGATATTAGCAACTTGTAGTAAAGCTAAATTATTATTGGGCTGTCGTCCCGTTGGTAATACAATTTTAACAGTTGCAGCAATGGGAAATCGAAGTGATGTTTTGTATAATTGCGCATCAACAAGTAATTGTGTTTACACCGCCAATGGTGTTGGTTGGTATTATTCGAATTCATATTCATGGGGTTTTGCACAAGGTGGTGATTCAGTAACTCGTTCTTCTTGTGATACAGCTTCAACCAATCCTACGTATCGTTTATGTTGGCATACTGGAGGTTCTGGTGGATATCGATGTGGAGCAACAGTAGGTCTTAATTCAGCTACAACTTGGCAGAAAGTGATCTATCACTCTAATTAACCTGTGCTTACAGCTATCATTTATTCACTCTGATTCTATCTACTTTTTAGACAATTAACATTTTTATCCATAAAATTCTCCACATATTCTCTGCAACGTAGTTGCAATATTATGTAATAACATTTGGTTTATTTTAATACTTCAGTTTTTTGTAAAAATGCTTTTTCCAGTACAAACATATTTTATAATAAAGTTATACAAAAGTAAACTTTTATGCATTTAATTGCATTTTTCGTCTCCTAACATTTCGTCTTGTAGATTCTGTATAAGTAGTATTTATGTATGGTGGACAAAAACATTTGTAGTTGTAGGGCATCAATCATAATTACATACATGAAAAAAGTACAAAACATTAACTTTTATAGTCTAAGCGATCAAGTATGCAAGTTCCTTCTCTCACTCTCAAGAAAAATACAGAGAAAAAGAAAGTCAAACACTGATCCAATTAAGACCAAGCCAAAACGACATAAGACTCGCTGAAATAAATGTAAAAATAGCCGCTATAGCCATTAAATAGTAAGAATAATTGTTTGAATTATACGGAATGTAAGTTGTATAAGCGAAAATAATAAATATTCCAGCTAAAACAAAAAGTAAAACTGAAGATAGTTTAATTACTAATGAAAAACTCGTTATTAATCGTTTGGCAAAGAGAATTGTCGAAATAATTGCTAATACTATTAAAAGAATTCCAATAAAAGACAAAGCAATCGTTCCAATACAATTGTTACAATTTTTCAAAAGATTTCTTCCATTCCAACCGGATGAAGCCACAGAAATAATAGCAAGTAGAAGTGCAATACAAGCGCATAGAATAGCCAAAGGCCAGATCAAATAGGTTCGACCATTCGAAGTTCTTCTCACAGTCGTTGTCGTTGTTGTTGTTTTAGTCACTCGTGTTTTCATTATTTCAAAAGAACAACATGAAATTATTTTCTTATCATTTTCTTTTCTTCTCTTATCAGTTTTTTTTTCTCTACAGTTTTACTTAGTCATGCAGAAAAAAAACAGACACTTATGACTACTTCAAAAAAAAAGAAAAAAAGTCTTTTCCTATTTTAAGTACATTGATGTTTATTTAAATGAGAATATAATTAATAATGAATAATTAGATTTCCTCTCTTATCTATATCGGCAACTGAACTAATTCGACTTAATCAATGTTCTTTTGTACTTTCAAAAAGTCAAAAGTTCGAAAAAAGAACAGAATGTGCACGACAGATATTCGGACATTGCATTGTACTCATAATGTTTGTTTCTAAATATTCAGAATGAATTTTATCTTTAGTGTTTATCTTGAGATATATATATATATATATAAGGTGAGTTTTAGGATCACGCCATACTTGTTTGTCTAAGATGAATGTGGAAACTTTGAAGGTTTTGTTAACAAATAACGTCTATTGGTTATTAATTCTGCCGATAGTGTATGTTTTCTATGTTTATAAACAACGATCAAATAAGAAACAAATAGGACCACGTCCTGGTATTGATCGAAGTTCGACCTATCCTCGGCAATATGCTGTTGGTTGGTATAATTTATGTGAATCAACTGATGTTCCTCGTGGTGCTGTTAAACATTTTTATATTCTCGGGCGAGAAATGGTCGCGTTTCGAAGTGACGATGGCAATGAAGAAGTATCCGTTGTTGAAGCCTATTGTCCTCATTTGGGAGCTAATTTAGGCGTCGGTGGACGTGTCATGCCAGGAACAAATTGTCTTCAATGTCCTTTTCATTTATGGGAGTTCGAAGGCAAAGAAGGTCGATGTACTAAAGTTCCTTATCTCGAGGGGAAAATTCCCGAAAAAGTAACTCAATTTCTTTCTTTTTAAAACCAAAAAACTGACTCGATCATTGAATTCCAGGCTCGTTTAGTGACTTATCCAAGTGTTGAACGTTATGGTATGATTATGGTCTGGTATCATCCATCGAATGATCCACCTGAATACGATGCTATTTCAATCGATGAATTAAATGGTGATCTTTTTGAATTTCGTGGTGTTCATCATTATCCAAACATTAAAATGCACCTTCAAGAATTCACAGAAAATGCTGCTGATATTCAACATTTCGGTCCGCTGCACGGTCAATTAATTGTTCCTTGGACTGAATGGCCTGTGCCATTTGTCTATGTTCATCATCAACCATCATTTTCATTTGCTGACGAACCATGGAAAATCTTCTTTTATAATACAGCAATGCTGAAAATCTTCGGTAAAACTTATCAATCGACACAAGTCAGTGCGTCGATTATATTTCATGGACCTGGAAGTGTAACATTGTTTCGTTTCGATGGTGATTTCGGTCGATTATATTTATTTCATACGAATACACCAACGGAATATACGAAATTAAATGTTGTCTTTCGAGTTTATGCTGAACGAAAGATTTCAAGATTTTTAAGTTGGTATATTGTTGGCAATTGGATTGCTCAATGGCAACGAGATTTATTCGTTTGGGAAAATAAAGTAGTTAAATAGTTTTCGTTGAATTATTTTCATTTCGATCGTTTAGGTACACAAACGTTCGCCTATTCTCGTTAAAACCGACGGTCCTGTTATGAAATTACGACGATGGTTCAATCAATTCTACGTATCACGAGAAGATAATGATATCGATGTTAATGATTGGTAATTTTCTTTTTCCTAACAAAAGAGTATTGTCGACGAGAATTGTTCCTTTCTTTTTTTTCTTTATTCATTATGACTCTTCAATACTTTTTTAAAATGATTCAAGCGAATTGTTTTTGTTTGATTAGATAATCTATACTAAATACAAAAAATTGATTCCAAACTCTTTCGTAATCATCAGATAATTCATGATTAATAATTTTAAGTCGTTGATGAAGAATTTTGAGAAATGATTGTTGAATTATCTAAACGAAAAAACATAGATCATTCTCAAAAAACACTCAATCATACTGATAATGTTTCATATTCGAAAAGAAACTCATATTCTGGAATAATAAACATTTGTAATTGTGTTCGAAATTGATGTTCATTATTTATCATCGATATTAATCGGTCGAACACGACCAAATACTTTTGACTATGTTCTTTCAATTCAATTTGCCAACTTTTATCTGATTTTAAACATGATTCGTGATCGCCATAATCATAATTATTTCCTTCGATCAGAATTTTCGATCTGCAATATTGTCGAATTAGTGGACTTTCATCAACGATTCTAAATGAGTTGTTTCTTTTCTTTAGATTTCATTTTTGTCTATCTTACTTAATAAAAACATCATAGACAAACTTGTGTGGATCATTTGAACGAATAATATTCCATGATTGAATCAAATGATTAACTTCATTGTGATTGAAAATATATCTTGCATCAATTTGAGATACAGACGATGGAAAACAACCCATAATTTCACGAATGAACCCAAGGTTTTAAAAAAACGGAATACTCCTTCTTTTTCTTTTCTTCTTCTTTCAAGCGTCTATGTCTAATAAGGTCGTCAAATGGCAGAATATGAAATAATAATGCGTCCTAGTTTAGACTGACATCATGATCTTTTTCATATATCGTAAGTAGTACTTTAACATAAGAGAAGCATTACATTTAATTTCCGATGCACACCGACATTACTTGATTTATTTGAATTGACGTCACATATTCGTTATACAAAAATAAATATCTTAAATCATGATTTTAATATTTTTTGTAATCGATCAATCATTTCTTAGAGAAAATCTGCACTAAAGATTCATTGCTCACTTTCAAAACGACATGATAAATATTATAAAACTAGTGAATTT
>Ga0209930_1002639_pt1 | contig 20394 bp, 9 predicted proteins | sample ThiBiot_500_biof_2_FD_183948 | JGI IMG/M metagenome (GOLD analysis project Ga0209930, IMG submission 183948) | Wastewater bioreactor microbial communities from Cape Town, South Africa - Thiocy_cont_500_biof (SPAdes) | ecosystem: Engineered > Bioreactor > Thiocyanate-remediating >... | reverse complement strand
TGCAAGTAAAAGCATTGTTTGTACTAATATTACAGGAAGATAAAAAGAGAAATTATTTATCTTACAACCAATTGGATTAGCTGTCCAATTTAGATTATAAGCACGTAGAAATTGTGTTGGACAAATTTGAACTGTGTATAAGATAGAAAAAACAGCAGAAGCAATGAAATAATAAGTACATGACGATTTACGTAAGACAGGAGAACTTAATACAAATATTGTAATTGTATTTAAACCCACACCGAGAAGTAATTGTATCGGTTGGAGATAAATATTTAGTTCTGTTACTTGCTTAAGGAAATTGCTCATGCTAAATAGATTAATATTTTTATGTTGCTTAATGAATTTGTCTGCACAGTGTCAATGATGTAAGGATATGATTACTTTTTCTGATATGTCTATGACAAATAGGAAAAACAAGGTTTTTTTTCTCTTTTAGATTTTACCAATGAAATCAACAGAAACAAATGATGATAGGTTCATTCAAGCGTATTCAGGTTGAATCTTTTATGATACGCTTATCTTCTCTCTGAATCCATTAGTGTTGTGTTCATTACACATACAGTAAAACCTCCCTTAGTGAACACCTCTATAAAGTGAACACCTCCGCTTTGAACACTTATCTCGGTCCCCCCGACTGTTTTTTGCTGTAAATGCACCTCTATAAAGTGAACACCTCCCAACTCTGAACAATGAACGCTTTTTTCGGTCCCAACTAGATAAAAACCTCTTTATAGTGAACAAAAACTAGATAACATTCAGACGTGAAGATAGACAAAAACGAAAAAAGAGGCGGAAAAAGCGCGAAAAAGAGATGACAAAAGTAATGGATGATTCTATTAAGGGACAATTTCACTGAACAGAAATTTATTATATACAAAGAACGAAAGTAATAATGAAATGGATAAATCATAATGAATTGATCGATCGATTTACTTGAAGAACATTGGAAAAAAGGATTTCGAAAAAAGAATACAGAAAGTATAGTAACGATTTTTCGACATTTTCCATTTCAGCATTTATATTTTCAACATCTTATTTTTTATATTTTTCAAATCAGTTAATTAATCAGTTACAGGTATTGAGTAGAAAAAGTAATAACGATGAATATTCCTCAAGGTATTAATTGAATACTTGTGAAGAAAAGATACTTCATTTTACTCTATACACTAATTCGATTGAATTCTGAGTGTTGAAATATTCTGTGCTTATCACCATCTCTATGTTTATGAGCTAAATATATAGTTATTTATGAACACATTCAAAACGACACCTCTATATAGTGAACACCTCCCATAGTGAACGCTTTTTTGACGGTCCCATTAGTGTTCACTATAGAGAGGTTTTACTGTATTTTATATGACAAGCGATAAATGTATGTCTGAATGGATCAATTCAATTATGACGAACAAATAAATAGTATTAGTTCAAATCGGCATTAATTCTGCATGTCTTCGAAATGATGAAGAAACGACATAGTACTTGATTTTACTACAGGGTTGTCAAATCCAAAATTTGAAAATCAGTAGTTCTTTACGAAAAAACAGGGATTTATCAGGAGAATTTTTTTCAAAATCAGTAGAAAAATCAGGAAGTTTTCTTTTTGGGATTTACGAAGTATGTGAGCGTCTTTTGAATGAAATCAAGAATTTTATTCTAACTCTACATCTCGAAAACACGAATATGCGTATCATCTTTTTTCTAAAAATTAATCGAAATATTTTTTGTCGAAGACGCACTCATAAGATCAAATCATTTTGTGAATTTCGATCAAATTAAGTTGCTTCAATACACAAACTTGTAGTCTTGCTAGTTTTGTGAACTGCTCGAAAACAATGATATTTAGCAAATCTATTTTTGATTCCAATTACAGATCACTATATTCTCTTTAGAAAAAAAACAAACAGAAATCTACTCATGGGTATACATAGATAGGTAGGTACATATTCAATTTTTTTTGAAGAACAATTAAGTTTATTTAAAAGAAATATTTTGCGTTTGTACAACATTAATTTTATCGAACTGAACACTACTGAAACACTTCCGTTAGAGAAAATCATGAGACGAAGTAGCTATGATAAATACGTAATAATGTTAAACTGACTAAACCATTTTAAGTAGAGTAAAAATTAGATGTTTTCTTAAATAATTTCACTTTTGTAGATTTTCAGACATTAACTCTTTATATAATCACGAAATTGAAAAGATCTATTCAAATCAATCTGCTTCCAGTCAATCTTCGTTTTGTTCTACTGAGCGAAAATACTCTTGTATTACAAATTCAACATTGTTCAATATTGCTCATGATCATTCTGTTCTTTTTATTCATATAACTGTAACGAAAAAAGGGGGTGAAGTGATGAGGTCGTGAGTGTTAAGGGTGAGACCTTACGCTTCAACTTCTTTCGTTAGTGGGTGATTTACGTTCACTCAATATTTTATTGGTTAAATATACAAGCACGGATATGCACAATATTCGTGTGGTTAACAGCAATAAATAAAAATGAGAGAGAATATCTTTTTGGTTCAACTCAGCGCCTATCTCGAAAGGTACACTGAAAGTTGGAAAGATCGATGAATAATGCACAAAAACACGTTGTGTATTCTACTCGTGAATCTCTCTCTCTCTCTTCTCTTTGTCAAAGTTTTGTCTATTTATACTCTGACCAGAGAGAGAGAGGAAGAGAGAAAATGAGAAAATTATAGAGAGAAATTAACATACAATCAAAGAGAGAGTTGAAGAGAGTAACACGAGTTATTCATGAATGAAGTACACATTGAACGAAATCGAGAAGTCTGGCGAGTCTAAGTATGAAGATATCCTTAGACGGTGTTTGTTTCGATTTAGAATTTATGAACTTCAATTGATCCTTTGTCGCGTGTCGTTTCATGTTTGATTAACATAATTTTGTTTGTACACACTTCCATATGGATCATTTGTCTATACGTGTGTCTTCTTTTTTTTGTTCTTCATTTCTGTACGACATCTATCGGCTCTTCTCTCTTCCCGAGTGTATGTTGGCACAGGTAGCTTAACGGTAGAGCAGCCAACCGGTTATTGGAAGATATAGGTTCGATTCCTATCCTATTTCATATGATTCCTATAACTTAGCCTTTCGTACTAAGTTATGCATATCAAGTGGAAGAATTTCAATTTATTCATCATATATACACATATGTGGACACGTAAAATAATTATAGATGAATCATTCATGATAGGATCTCTTATTTAGACCCTTTCTTATTCGAATTCACATCAAACTCACCCTCAACACCCCCACCCATCACCCCCAACGGATGAGCGCTACTTGTTCCCTATTGTTGCTTTATTTACAATATTAGATCGGCACCATTACTTTTCGTATGCCCTACGTAGAGTTCTAAGTATATATTTTATCTTCAATAAACTATTGATTCGAAAAAAGCTTAACTAATGAGACAAGAGCATTTATCTATTCAGATTTAAAAATATGTTTGCTCTATGTTCAATATATTTTTTCTTATATTTATGAAACAAATGCTCTTTGGAATAAACTCTCTTACATATGGAATAAATAGATAAGTGATAAACTGTTTCCTAATACTAGTGAATATTTTAGTTGGATAGTTATCACTAATCTTCTATTTGAATTGTTGACGTAGTTAGACATCTGGCGCTCCATATCAATTTTCTCTAGAAATAGTTGAACACAAACTATTGTGAAATCATGATGTTAAGTTTGAGATATTTTCCGAACATATTCTTAATATTATGTCATGTCGTTGGTGATCAATTTCATTTGTATTATATGGATAAAACCGATCAACAGGATTCATGGTATGATTGTCTCTACTATCGAGTATCGGATACCGTTAGAAAACATGTTCTATTACTGTATCCTGATAAGGAACCGTATGAAATTATTCCGTATTGTGTACGTCCAGGTTATGATGCAGTACAAAAGGAAAACCAAGTAGTCGAAGGAGACATTTCAATTCAAATGACTTTCGAAAATTTAAGAGAAATAGATGTAACTACATTGGATTTACTTCGATGGTCATCTGATGTTAGTCTTGTTGAACTCTATGACGAATATTTAACATTACCATTCAATGTTTCTTTACGTTTAAAAAAATTCAGCAATTGTTCAAATTTTTGGTTTGGTTCTTCTTGTCAGTATACATTTAAAATGTATCCATCAATTAATGTCAATTTACCATTTTATGCTATTGTCAATAAAACTTTTCTCGACAAATTTAGTATGAAATCAGCAAATTTGACATGTTATACTCATTTGGAATGTAATCGAGGACCGAAACCTGCGTGTCTTGATTGGCGTGAGATATGCGATGGAAAAGTTGATTGTTTTGACAATGATATAGACGAAATCGGTTGTTTCGAATTAGAAATGAACGAATGTGAAGCAAATGAATTTCGTTGTCATGATGGTCTTTGTATTCCGGAAGAATTCTTCAATGATGGAATATATTTTGCTGATTGCTTGGATCGTACTGATGAAGATCATAGCATGACTAAAAAATTCGAGATCGTCAGTAGTCATCGAATGCACAGGTGCGTACGCGATCCAGGTTTCTGGTGCGAAGAGTTCGATCGTGCAAGACATACTCGATTATTTGTCTGTACCGATGGCGAACATAGTGATCGAGCACTTCTGCATACATTACATGCGTCAATTTTCTCATCATGTTATAATTCTCGAGATATTGTCGTCCGAGAAGCTCTTTTATCATATACAGATCAAACTGATCTCACATATGATTGTTGGTTTCTATTATATTGTGCTACAGTTGAAGATAATAATTTCGATTGTTCGACGCTTTGCGACGACGATAATAATGATGATGACGGATGTTTTATTCATGTTGCCGACAAATGTCCGACAAGCTATGCTATTTTTCCACAACGAGCAATTTTCCAAGGTCATGTTAAATTAGTTTATCAAACAAATCGAACATTTTTTTTTCTCAAAGAAGAACCATCAATGTTTCCAGATTATATTTGTTATGACGTAAGAAAATGTCCTTTTCTACCGTTGACTTCTCTTTTGAATATCAATGGTACAACATGTCGATCATTGAAAGAATTCGGATTACATACATTTCGTGATATCCATAATTTCTTTCAAGCTTGTTTAATCGTACTTGAAACAGATGTTCAATTGACATCATCACTTTTTCAATGTCCAGGTACATCAAAATATATTTCCAAACATCGAATACTCGATGGTCGATCGGATTGTTACAAAAGTACTGATGAATATCAGATCGATGCATGTTTATTGAATAATAATAAATATCGTTTCAAATGTCCATCAGAAAATAAATGCATATCACATGTACTCTTGAGAAATTATATTGATGATTGTTCGAATGGTGAAGATGAACGATTGAATATTTTGAAAGATATATCATATTCTCAAGTGTGTAATGGATATCAACATCTTTCACCCACTATTATCAATGAAACCGATGAAACACATTGTGACAATTGGCCATGCAATAATATCTACACTCGATGCGATGGTGCCTGGAATTGTCTCAATGGCGCTGATGAGCTCAATTGCCAACCGACAAATTGTTCTCGGAACACGCATGAATGTGTATCGGTAGTAACAAGAACAATCATATGTTTACCGATAGAATATGCTAATAATGGCATTGTCGATTGTCTAGGCGCTACTGATGAACGATTGTTTTGTCGCGAAATGAAGTCGAAAAATGGACGCTTACGTTATAAATGTCAAAACGAAAGTTTTTGTGCATATCCAATGGAAGCTTGCAGGAGTGATGTATGCCGATTTGAAGACGGCTTACAATGTTCGAATAATATGCTGCAAATTTTCAACCAATTAAATGAAGATGTTAAACTTGAAAATTCTACGCGTGTATATTTTACACTCGATCCATCGATTACAGAAAATGAAAACAAATTAGCAAATTTATCACAAAATTCTGAACTTGGCTTCGATATAAAAGTTAAATTTAGTTTCACTCAAACAGCGACGTGTAATCGTGGTATTCTTATTTATACTGGTAAGAATCTCACTCTGACTTGTCTTTGTCCTCCGAGTTACTATGGAAATCTATGTCAATATCAAAGTCAACGTGTTAGTTTATCAATTGAATTTAGTCCAATATGTGAACCTGATTGTACTGGAATCTATGCTATAATTTTGATTCTATTAGATGAAGATCATACGATTCATGATTATGAACAATTAACATATGTACCAACGTATAAATGCGCTGATAAATTCTTTATTAATCTTTTATATCGATCACGTCCAAAAAATCATACAAAAACGTATTATATTCGAATTGAAGCATACAATAAAATCAAAATTAGTTATCATTCAAGTTGGATTTTACCGGTGAAATTTTTATTTCTACCCGTGAATAGAATTTCAGCACATTTGCATATACCTGCTCATCGAATTTCTCACGTTAATAATTGCTCGAAATCGTGCATTCATGGTCAATGTATTACCTATGTCAACCGACCAACTGAACAATTTTGTCGTTGTTTTTCAAATTGGTCAGGTATTAGTTGTGCTATACCATTGTCTTGCAATTGTGCACAAGATTCTTATTGTTATGGACAGAAGAACAATCGATCTATTTGTATATGTCCATTGAATAAATACGGACCACGATGCCGTCTATTGTCTATTTGTCGAAATGATACTTGTCAAAATGGTGGTACATGTATTTCGGATGATCCGAGAATATCATTAAAACAATTGATTTGTATTTGTCGTCAAGGTTTTTCTGGCACAAATTGTCAATGGACTAGTTCGAAAATTGAGATATCGTTTCAACAAATTGATATTCCTCGTTCACTTCGAATTCATTTCATTACAATTCGATTTCATGATAATCCATCACGTACGACAGTATCAACAAAAATTCCCTACGATCGTGATACTGCTATTGTTCATACATCAATTGCATTTCATCTAATTATTATACAAATTTTAACAAATTACTATTTAGCATATAGCAATGCAAGTTATACGTATTCACCCGTATTTAATATTGTTTTGACATCAAAACAACAATGTCTATCTATTGAACAATTATTTTCAAATCAATCAATTTTAACATATTCATTTTTATATCGTGTTAAATATTATCCTTTATTTTGTCAGAATTATTCTCAATTAAAATGTCTTTATGACGATGGAGGATACATGTGTTTATGTAACGAAGATCGATTTGCTAATTGTTTTCCATTTGATTTTCAAACAAATTTTACCTGTAAGAAAATCGGCGGTTGTCTAAATGATGCTCAATGTTTTCCCGATCGTCTACATTGCCCTTATTCAATATTTTGTGCTTGTACGGACTGTTTTTACGGAAGTAAATGTCAATTTACGAGTAAAGGTTTTGGTCTATCACTTGATGCTATTCTTGCATATCATATTCGACCGAAATTATCCATTATTCAACAGCCAATTATTATCAAAATCAGTATTACTCTAACTGTTGTTATGTTCGTTGTTGGTCTACTAAATAGTATTACGTCAATTTTTACATTTCGCCAGAAAAAACGAAATGAACCAGGCTGTCGACAATATTTGCTAGCAATAGCTATAGTTTCATTATGTATAACAATTCTACTTGCTATGAAATTTTTAATGCTAATGCTTTCAGAACTAGCGATTATTACAAATATGATCGCTTTAAAAAGTTCGTGTATTTCAATTGATTTTTTGATTCGATTATGTTTAATTATTGCCGATTGGTTAGCAGCAAGTGTATCGGCCGAACGAGTACTTACTATTACACTACGTTTAAAATTCAATAAAAAGAAAAGTAAAAAAGCTGCCAAGTGGACTATTGGTGGCATTATTCTCATTGCTACGTTGAGTATATTACATGATCCACTATATCGAACAGTTATTTATGATGAACAGGAAGATCGACGATGGTGTTTTGTTCAATATCCATCAACATCTTTACAAATATATAATTCGATTATTAATATTCTACATTTTTCAATTCCATTTGTGATTAATTTTCTTGCTGGAATTATCATTATTTTCATAGCTGCTCGAACACGTTCAGCAGCTCATCCCAATGAAACATATTCTCAAGTTTTAAGAGAACAATTCAATGAACATAAACATTTGATTATTAGTTCAATTTCACTCGTTATACTTGCTACACCTCGTCTAATCATTTCATTTATTTCTGGATGTATGAAATCACCTCGACATTCATCATTATATTTAGCTGGCTATTTTATATCGTTTATTCCATCATGGTTAACATTTTTTGTTTTTATTCTACCTTCAAAAATGTATATGAAAGATTGGAGGACGACAATGCGAACAATTAGGATTATATTCAAACGGCAATCGAGTTGACACTTATTACTTTCTCAAGTCGAAAACTTATTATTCTAGTTGGCTATATCTGTCTACGTGTTTTTTTCTGTTTAACCCTTTCAGGACCGTGGTACAACAGTTGTATCACCTATTTATCTAATAGGAAAACTGTTTCATTTATAGATAAATATTAAATTTTTCTATACTTAGAGGCCATGGGATGCTTTATGTGTCATGTTTTACGAATCTTCTCTTCACTCGTCATGTATTCTTCCTAGACATTCACTTTTCGTTCTGTAATCGTGCAATGACGTCATGATTTTCCTTTCTTCCTCTAAAACGTGATTTTACGAGAAGACTCGAGAAGATTCTCACTGTCTATTACTTTCGTTTATCTGTGTATATATATTAGCTGTTCTTCGAAATGAGATTTAATTACTTCTCTATTTCACTTATCAATTGTTTTTGTCATTGAACCGTCACAAATGGAACCTTTTGAAAATGAAGAATCGGACGATGACTCATATGATTCATCAACCAGTCAAAACAGTGATGAAAGTGATTTCAGTTTTGATCTTGACGAAATAGCAGATGATCTGGATGAACTTGAAATATTAAGTGAATATTCGACTGAAAATGGAATGGATGTTGATTCTGTATATCGAAGTCATCCAGGTCAAGGTGGCTTTACGTCAATTTCTTCCAAAGATGTAACGCCGATTTCGGTGTTCAGAAAATTTTTCACGGAAGAAATTTTTAATCTAATTGTCGATCAAACAAACGTTTATAGGAAGCAAAAGAAACGAAGGAATAGTCGGAATAATACCAATTCCTGGGAGGATGTAATAATGAAAGATATTGAATCGTTTCTTGAAATAACCATCGTGATGGGAATCAATAACTTACCGAGCATGAAGCACTACTGGAGTAACGACAATGTTTTCCATAACAGCTTTATCTCTTCAACTATGTCCAGAAATCGCTTTCTCCAAATCTTTTATAATCTACATCTTGCTGACAATTCGTTGTAGCCCAAAAGTGGATCACCTTACTACAGTAAAATTTACAAAATAAAGCATTTTATTGAAATTTTACTCAGGAACTTCCAGAATAATTATAAGTTTGGTGATTATGGTTCTATTGATGAAACTATGGTCAAGTTTAAAGGTAGATCAAGTCTCAAACAATATATACCTTCAAAACCAATAAAAAAAGGCTATAAAATCTGGTGCTTGTGCGACTCCATCACTGGTTACTTATTCAACTGTAGAATCTACCTCGGGAAAGAAGGAACTAATGATAATAAATCACTTTTGGGCGAACGTGTCGTTTTCACCCTTATTGCTGATCATCATTTCGCAGGAAAATACTTGTATTTCGACAACTATTTTACTTCTCTCTCTTTATTGGAAAATCTAAGACGTCAGAGAATAAACGCCACGGGAACTATTCGATCTGATCGGGCTGGTATTCCACCACAATTTGCTGTAAAGGAGAAAATGGAACGAGGTGACTACAAGTCGGTTGTTATATCGAATACTATTATCTACAAATGGATGGATACGAAGCATGTTTTTCTGGCGTCCAATGACTGTGAAAACACTGAAATTATCACCGTCACTCGACAGCTGAAAGACAAACAACTAATCGAAGTTGATTGTCCGAAAGCAATAGTAGATTACAACAAATTTGCACATGGGGTTGATAAATTCAATCAAAGAATATCCTCCTACAATTTTGATCGAAAGTCAAGAAGGAACTGGCTTCGCCTTTTCTTTTTCTTTTTCAGTGCATCTTTAGCTAATTCGTATATTTGCTACAACCAATTACATCAGAATGAATTGCCATACTTGGATTATTTGGTTTCCGTGGCTAAGTCTTTATGTTCTGGCGCAAAGCGAAAAAACATTGGACGGCCTACTTCAACGAAGAAGTATGAATTCTCAGCATCAACATCACAATTTACCGATCAACTGAACAGTGGAATGCATTTATCTGTCAAAGGAACCCGAAGAAGATGCGCTAACTGTAGCACAAACGAAATGCAAGTTCGATCAACTATCGAATGCTCTAATTGCAAACTGGCATTTTGTGTAACAGATGAGAAAAACTGTTTCTTTGAGTACCATAAACATTTTATGTAAAGATTTTCAGTCAGGTTCAATAAAATCATGAAAAGAAGAAATTTCCAAGAAAAAAAAACTTGGTCCCGAAAGGGTTAATCCATCTGCTATCCCATGTAGTTCAAATTTGGGAAATTGATTGTTTTGGAGGAATTTATTTTCCTTTAAACTTTTGATTTATCAAAATTGAATTACATATTATGCAGTTTTTCTTATAAAACCACCTGATGAGCCAGTGAAATTCTGGCGAAACGCGTCGTGGTTATTTCTTATTAAACTCAAATTCTCACCGAACGAATGCATGATGAGAAAGCTAATATTCAGTCTTCTTCTGGCAATTTTTACACTAATCTTTGAAAGCACTGTAACTCTATACGATACAAATGTAATACCATACGGTCCACTAACTATATTCGTAGTACGTAACGCATCAGTCTTTGTGACTAAAGGTGACTTCAATAATGATGATAAATTGGCTCTGGCTGTAATACTATTTCATAATCGAGATGTTACTATTCTACTTGGTCAAGGCGATGGCGCATTTCGAAAATTGCAGAGGTATACCGCTGGTTTTCTTCTAGTTTCAATAGCTACTGGTGATGCGTGGATTTTTTACAGATACAATACAATATACTTCTGGCTCTAGTCCTGTAGCAATTGCTGTAGCTGATTTCAATGAGGACAATCGATTAGATCTAGTAGTGGCAAATGAACTAAGTGAAAACGTAGCCATTCTTTTGAATTCATACCTCTAATTATTCCTTCTTTCAAAAATATCTTATGTTTTATTCAAACATCAATTGAAAATTTATATTCATGATCACAACCCATATAAGCATCCGAAATAAAATAAAGAACATAGTTATGTGTTCCTGCCGATGGTGCTGTGAAATCGAGAACAGTTTGAGCTTGTTGTTGAAGAGTCAAACGTTTGATTGAGATAAGTGTGTTCGTTTTTGTTTCACCTATGACTAGCCACCAACCCTCTTCACGTTTCTGTGGAAATAATGGTGCAATAACCGATCCCGAGACTTCATCAGCACGTTCTAAAGTAACATTGACATTAACCGAACTACCATCTCTATTGGTGATTTCATAAGAAACTTCGATATTCGGATAGCGATTACAGAATCGTGCGACATCAGCTAATTTCGTTTGATTCAATTGAAGTAATTCAATACGTTCATTATCTTGCATTTCCATAAGATCAAAAATAGTTTTAATGTTTTTCTCTGTACATCGTTGAATAATATCCGATGTAAAATGTGGTAATTGTCTTAGATAGGAATCTTTATTCCACATAGCTTGTGTGATCATTTGTGCTAATTCCATGGCAGCTAAGGCTGGTGAGAGCCAACCATTCGAGCTCAATACATCGACACATGCTTGAATTAAACGTATAGCTTTGATGAGAATTGCATCGGTATCCTGTTGCAATTCAGCTGATAGTTGTATGCGTGAAAGATGTGCTTGAAGAAGAAGATTAGCTTTGACATGTGGATCATTAAATTTGACGTTGTTTAATTTATTTGGTAGACGTGTAGCGATTTGTTTGAGAATGTTTTCTTCATAACGTCGAATTGGTATACATTCGTATTCAGCAGCATTTGAAATAATATCCAAAAGAGTTTTGATTTTGCTTTTTTCTTTTAAACATCTACTGAATAATTCAATGGTTCGATAGTTGATATAATAATACGCAGCAATCATGCCGAGATTCAACGGTGATACAATCGTTTCATTTTCGATTGTAATACATTTCGATTGTTCGAGGTCTCGAAGCACATTGTCGACTAGTTCTGATACATTCTCTAGATTGTAATAATTCGGATTTTGTGTCCTACGTCGATAGAGTAATGTCCATGTTAGATAATCGACGGCATCTTGTTTATTTTCGATTGTTTTCGTCACAATTTCAGCATTGAAATGATCGTGTAAACAATAATCAAGATGTGATTCGATTGGTAATGGTTCGTAGAGAAATTTCTTGAAGAAATCTGCTTTCGATGATAAACACATAAGAACAACTTTAGCATCATTTTCTTTCAATGGTCGATTAGCACGACCAATCATGTGTAATATATCACTGATCGGATAATCATTGTAAGTATGATCTTGTCCATTGTAGTATTGTGTATCCATGATGATAACCAAATGGGCGAAGAGATTAACTGACCAAAGAACACTTCGTGATACAATACAGACTTGTAATGCACCAGCTGTATACAACTCTTCGACAATTGTTCGATCTTTATGACTTAGACCTTCATGAAGATAAGCAGTACCACGGAAAACGGTTTCTTTCAACGTTTGATCTTCGATTTCGTTTGTAAATTGTTCGATTTCCGATGTTGAAATATGTAAAAATCGATACTGTTTCTGTTCGGCTGCTGCAAATGTAAGAATGTTAATAGCTGTTATACGAGATAGCCTTCTCGACGGAACAAAAACAAGTACGGGATGATGTGGTGAGTGACGATTGATTGCTTGATAGACTGGTTTAGCCATGGCAATGAGACGCGATGCATTTTGTGTCGTATAGAAACCTTGAATATGTAATTCGAGTTGACCAGGTCGAAAATTGAATGTTGAATTCGTACTACAACCTAACCATTGAGCGATATCGTTGGCATTGAGGATCGATGTTGCCATAGCGACGATACGAATATTTCGACCAGTTTGTGAACTCATGTAGCGCATTCGAGAACAGATGACTTCGAGAACGGGACTGATAGAATGCAAATCATCGACGATGAATAGATGAATATCTCGAACAATCTTCCGCTGTTTCCAACGACGTGAAAGAATGTCCCATTTTTCTGGCGTTGAAATAATAATATGACCTTTAGCAATTAATTTCAAATCGGTTACTGTTTCACCAGTAAGAACAACGACCTTTCGATTGATTGTCGAAAAACGTCGATCCCAATCTTGTCGAACAATTTCGGCTAATTCTTCTTTCGGTGTTACGTAGACACATTTCGGTTCGGGTATTTCCTTTAATTTCTCATTAGAAAATAATCTTAGAATAGCAAATTCAGCACAGATCGTCTTGCCTGAACCCGTCGATGCACCGAGAAAGACATTATCATCTGTACTATATAATGTATTGAAAACTTGTGTTTGAATTCCGTTAAAAAATTTAAAATTATATAAATCTTCATATTTTGCATTTCGAAGTGTGTTGACAGGCAATGGTTGTAGATTGAGTAGTTCAGTTGGAGGTGGAGGTTTTTCGGGCAAGATCAAATGACGAGATGGAACGGCAACTTGTGTCTCGGATGCTAACCATTTATCGGATACAATTCGAATGAAACATTGGGGCAGTGATGCAGTTTCACAAATTGGAACAAAGAATTTGACATAATGTTCATCTTCGCAGTATTTCTTTTTAAGAAGAAAGTATTCATGATGAAGAATAACTTCCGAATCGACATCTTCGACAAGAATCCAGAAAGGTTCGGCCATGCCATGAATTTTATCATCCCATTGAAAATCTGGTGTTATTGTCAATTCGACTTTTAATGTCGATCGAGTTATCGGCAAAACATGAACAGCTAATTCTAATTTAGGAATATGATGAATGTATTTGTAAATTGTCTTGCCGATTTTCGGCGTACCAACTAATTCACCGATTTCATGCGCATCGAGATCGTAGAATCGATCCCAGGAAATGTTCTCCTTTTCGATTTTTCGAATGACATCTTCTGGAATTTTCTTAAATTGTTTTAATGGACACATGCTTTGCCACATACGTTTGTCGATCATTTTCGATATTGCCATTGTTTTATCGACTAATTGTGCCCATTGTCGAAGTAAGACCATTTCGAAAATGGCACGCATGAGCCGTCCGGCACTTTGCGTTATACAAACCATATCGGCCATTAATGCGAAACTTTCTAGTTTCAATTGTGAAATATAAGCTTGAAGAAGAACATTGGTTTTTGCACTTGGTTCATCGATAGTTTCTTTAACTGGTATCGGTACACGTTCGATTAGTTTTTCTAATTCATTTTTTTCTTCTTCGCGTACGGTTATATGACGAAATTCGAACGAAAGCGAAAAGATTCGAAAGAGATCGATTTCACTCAATGTTGGTTTAAGTAATTGATTGTACATAGCAATTGTATCGGGTGTACAATAGTAATGACTTGCTATTCGACCAAGATCAGTGGATTGCAAATTGCCAGTCTTTTGATCGTATCGAATGAGATGAGCTTTGTCAAGTTGAATGGCTGCTGAATGAATAAGATCTAAACGTCGTTGAAGAAGATATTTATCGACTTGAAGTGATTCATTCGAAACACCGTACAATTGTGGTTCTTTGATCATTCGAACGTACAAATACGTATAACTCAACCATTCGGCTGCTTCACGAATATTCTCAACTGTTCCGAGAACGATTTCAGCATTGAGATATTCGGTTAATTTCGAAAGCATTTGACTTTCAATTGGTAATTGTTGATTCATTACAGAAAGATAATATTCTAATTGATTATGATTTGTAATCAAAATATGTTGATCACATTGATCATATTGAGGTTTGCCAAATCGACTAAACATTCGCATAACATTCAATGCGTCTAATTCTATCCAACGACCTTTCTCAGGACTATACACTTCCGTTCCTTTGATGATAACTGTGTGTGCAGGTAGATTAACACCCCAAGCGAGTGTAGCAGTTGCAACGAGGATTTGTATGTGACCTTCGGCAAAAAGATCTTCGACTAATGTACGATCGGCTCGATTCATGCCAGCATGATGAATACCGAAACCGTACGGAAAGAGATCTTTTAATTCGAGATTTTTTGTTTGCTCAGCTTCGGTACGAAGAATTTCTCCCGATGCCGAACCTTTTTTAATAAACGCACCGATCGTATTCTTCTCAAGTGCAGCATCACGGATAGCACGTGCAGTTCTAACTGTTTCCTTTCTCGAATGAACGAATATTAAAAGTTGATTCTTTCCAGCATGATCCATCACTTTTTCATAGACTAAATCGTTCATTATTTGGAAACGTTTAATAGCCTTTTTTTCCGTTATACCAAGGTACGTTTGTTCGGCTGGTACAGGTCGAAAACTATTATTAAAATAAAACAAACCTTCACGTTTAACATTTAAAAATGTGGCAACATCTTCGAAATTCGGTAAAGTTGCACTGAGACCAACGAATCGAACAGGATCTTGCGTTGTTTCAATAGTTCGAATCGTTCGAGCAATGGTTGCTTCGAGTACTGGACCACGATCGTCGTGCAACAGATGAACTTCATCGATGATAAACAAACGAACAAGTTGAGTAAATGAACGTTCATCACCCTTACGCGTTATAATATCCCATTTTTCGGGCGTACAAACGATCAATTGTGTTTCATTGATTTGTTCACGTGATGAATTAAGATCACCAATCAATTCGGCGACTTTCAAACCAAATGGATTCAAACGTTTGGTAAAATTACCGACAATTTCTTGCACGAGTGATCGCATAGGAGTGATGTAAATCATTTTAAATTCATCGACATTAATCGAACCATCGGGCATAACATGTTTGCCAATCTCACGAAGAATAGTTAGTAGGGCAACATTGGTCTTACCAGCACCTGTTGGAGCACAGAGAAGAATATTTTCATCGGATTCTAATGCAGCTTTGACCATTCGTGATTGAATACGATTGAGTCTGAAAATACCTTCGAATGCCGGTTGAGCGTATTTCGGTAGACTCGAAATTGGAAAGAGAACCTCACCGGGTTCGATTGGCAATGGTTTAAGAGCTGGAACATGAACTTCTTCGTAGCCCTCCTTTTCTAAACGAAATGATCCATCAGGCAATCGACAACTTCGTTCCGCCACCATATTGGACGTGATTGTTGATGTTCGAAGAATTCCTTCTAACCGAAAATCATCGATCATTTTCTTACACAAATCAACCAAAAATTGGTAACATCGATCGCAGATTTTCGTATTTAGTAAATTTGCAATTCTAATCTGACGATCTGTATCTCGTAATTGATTATCACTAAGTATCAATAGAATTTCGTGTACTGCACCATAAAGTACACTTGACTTTTGATCACCAATAGTATCTTGAATAAAATCAAGAAGGTTTCTGTAAGTTTCCTTGGCTGCTTGTGTTTTCGGATAGTAGATGATGCTACCTAAATCATCGTCATAATTATTTGCCATTGATTATTCAGTCAAACTATGAAAATAAGCAATCTTACTGCAATATCTCAAAATAAAATGTAATCTTACCGTCGGACAACTACAATTCTATTAGTTACTATAATTCTGTCAATACCGTTTTTGATAGTGCGACATCTTTATGCAAAAGTAACATATAACTAAACATTTTACAAAATTACTGTTCTGACAAAATGAATAGCACTAGTAAGATTCCGTACATACTGCACATGCGCCCTATGTTTCGACATCAGTAAGGAAGTACAGCTTTAAAATAATCGATCGTACTTTTCATCTGAATATCATTTCAATGAATTGACCATTGCTGACAAAGGTTCATAGTCCTTTTCTTTATTTATCAAATTTCATTGCATCTAATATTATATCGTAAAGTTACCAATCATTTTATATTTATTGGATACAAAAAAAAACAACCGAACGAAAACACATTTCGACTTATTATTCATACTCATTTTATATACTTCCTTTCTGTAAGGTAAAAAGGAAACTATTAACGATATATTTAAAAGTATCTTTCGTTTTTGTAGATCATTCAAAAATGTCTACGAGTCGTCTGGATTGTTTGCCTGTAGAAATGATCTACGTGGTTTTCGATTATCTATTAGCTGATGAAATTGTGCAAGCATTTTCTGATCTGAATTCGTCTTTCGAACAACTACTATCCAGTTATCGATTCTATCGACTGCACTTTCAATCAACATCAAGATCTAGTTTCGATCGAGTGTGTAATCGTATAAAGCCTAATCAAGTTATTTCTTTAATATTATCCGATGATAAGAACACACCCGGTCAGTCAGAATTATTCTTCTCCCATTTTCGAATCACAGATTTTAATCGACTTCAATTTCTGAAAGTTATTCATATCGAACAAGTATCATGGAAAGATATTTATCCTTGTCTAGAAAAAATATCACCAACTTCTTGTCAATTCTCGATAGAAACAATTAATAATTATCGATTGACCTATCGACAAGTTCTTTCTTATGCTCATCAAATTCAAATTGATACCATGAATCAATGGCAAACACGTCCTTTACCTTAGCTACGTCGATTAAAACGATTAGTTCTGTATTTAAATAGTAACTATCGAAAAAGTATAGACATATCGAGTTTTATTTTCTAATTTTTATAGATGTATTTGTTCCAAGAAGTCAATTGGAACAACTTCTTGTCAATTTGCCCGTATTGAAACATTTTGAAGTATCAGCTCAAGGATTTCTTGATCTGACAGATGGTCAAGCATGGGAAAAAATTACTCACCAATTGCTTACATTTAATTTTCATTTCTCTGTCGAAATAGATTGGATCGATGAGAAGAAATGGTTTGTTGCTTGTACACGGAAACGTCTTTTCTCAGTTCCACATTTTTCACCAACTTATGCTGATGTCTCTTTTCGACCATCACTGTACTCAACAATTCCCAATTCAACAATTGAATTAGCCAGAATAAATCATTTCATTTTAAATGATTCAAAAAATATTCTTCATGTCTATTTGCGTCATATTAAAAGTTTAGAAATTCAGAATTCTCTTTCAATCGAAAACTTATCAATATTCATCGATCTAAATCAAGTAGAACATTTAATCATATCATCATCGATTAACCATTCAACAATGTTCTCTCTAATGCAACTGATGTCTACTCTACGACATTTGTCACTTAATATCTCACTCAAAGATTTTATTCTACAAATAGAAAATCAATGTTTCAAACAAGTTGAAACACTTGAAATTAATCAACCGATAATGAACAATGATTTCTTTGTTGTGGAAAAATTGGTTCTAATCTTTCCAAATGTTAAAATTTTGCATATCAATTCGGTTTCATGGGGAATTTATGTTGCATATTTGCTTGACAAATTTGAGAATTTATCGAGTGCGTCCTTTCAATTGAACCAACAAGGCAACGTCACTGAAATCAACGTAACTAATTTCATTAAATATCAAACACAGAGTTTAAGAGATAGTGCATCGTTTACTTGTCGATGTCGAATAGGACAAAATGAATTGGTTCATTTTGATTTTTGGATTCAAAAACAGGTCAGTTTGGTTCGTTTGTATTTATCGGCTTAGCGATGATAGTTTTCATGATTTAGAAATTGAAATCTGCCATGCATGAACATTGGTCACCGAAACGAGGCCATAACTATTATTATTTTAATAATTTGCTTGAAACCAGCGTTTTATTTAAATTATTTCTCATAACTATATGTTATGCTACCATAGAATTCTCAATCATGTACACCATATTCAGTGATATTAGTCATTGGTACATTCCAGTTATTCAAATAGGACTTTGGGTTATGACACGACTATTAACAAAATATTTCAAAGATCCGTTATTTGACAAATTGATCTGGTCATTTCTCATCTGTTTATCTATGATAGTCATTTATCTAGTAAATAACAATTGCAATTCCTTCTTTTTTTATAATATGTTCCGTTTCTTACGTACTCCTTTTCAATTTAGATTTATTGAAGGCAATGGTTATCTTGAAATATGTTTCTATTATATTTTCTCTCTATACATATATGATATTATCACTACAATTATTCCAGACGTATATCTTATTAGAAAGTTATCTAATTTGAAGAAACTATTTACCTATTGTTGGTTTTAAACAGTTAATTTTCTAACCCATATCTTTCATCAGTATGACAACTGTTCTAACATATTTATTGATCGCCTTAGTTTTTTTTTCTAATTGGAATCATGTTCAAACCATAAAAATACATTATTTTACTTTGGATTATTTTTGTTGTTAAACAAATTGAATTCTTCATTTAAACTAAAGTGAAATAAAAATACAGCTAATGCTCGTCTTGAGACTCGTTCAGCTCTTTCTCTATTTATTTTCTTAAGTTCTCTTTTAAGAAGACGGAATAGTTGTTCTAAATAACGTGAATACTGTTAACACACAACTCTATCGAACAGTGTAAAATAACACGAGAAACATTGTTCACTGGAAGTTTGAGTAGTCTGCACTTTCCAACTTATTGTATGGAGTGCTATATAAAATAATCACTAACGATGATTCATATGTGATAAGAAGGAAAAAAATGAAAATATCATACTCATGATCGTTACTCAACCGAAACAAAATAAAAAAAATCCAAGTCAGTTGCCTATTTCTACCTTAGTTGTAATACATATTACGTCTCAAATAATGATTAAATATGGTAGTCTTGTTCGCGATATTCCTATTAATCACATTGTACCAAATCGTGAATTGATTACTCTAATCTGGTACAATCCATTTTTGACAGAATCAAGTACAGATCTTCCGAAAATTTCTAATTTACGTCGTTTTAATAATTATATTTTACTTTACACGCAAAAATCATTATGTATTGAATGGTTGACATCGAATCAAAAGACACATGATCGTATCATTATTGTACTCTATGGAATTGAGCTTCTGGATAAAGCATATGCATGTGAACAAGTGCACACTATTGTCATTGTTGATTCAAACAATCAGAGTAAATTAGATGAAACTTATCATAACAAACGATGCGGTTCAAAAGCAGTATTAGTCTTCGAGGAAAGTGATTTGATGTTGGAAAAAGTCGAAGAAGTTATTAGCAAAGTTGAAGATCAAATGGTTCATCAGATCGATGGTGTATTTAGTACATTCAGTCAGACAAAAGAAATAGCCTTGCGAGATCTTCAGCATGCATTAGGATCTTCGATATGGTGTCAAGTTTTCAAAGGCAAGAAGAATATCGATAGTTTTCTAAAC
>Ga0209930_1002637_pt1 | contig 20414 bp, 18 predicted proteins | sample ThiBiot_500_biof_2_FD_183948 | JGI IMG/M metagenome (GOLD analysis project Ga0209930, IMG submission 183948) | Wastewater bioreactor microbial communities from Cape Town, South Africa - Thiocy_cont_500_biof (SPAdes) | ecosystem: Engineered > Bioreactor > Thiocyanate-remediating >... | reverse complement strand
GCGGCGATGCCCGCCCCGATCACGGCAGCGAGCGTTAAGGTCTTCACGTAACCCATCGAAGTCTCCCCGGTCGAAGGCTGGATCAAGGCATCGCCCGATCGATCTGTATCCATCGCAGCCGACTTTGCCGGAGAACGCTTAAGAACAGATTAACTACGTCGCTTAACCACGATTGTTTACGTTACTTGGTCGTTAACAGCGGGCGGAGGCCTGCTTCCTCTTTGCGAGGAAGGGCTTGCCGCAGCAGCGAAACGGCCGGAGCGGGCTCTCGCTCCCGGTCCGGCCGTCAATCATGCTGAAGCTTGCTAAGGCGGCCGATCAGTTGGCCGCGCCGGCGAACTGATCGTCGAAGGCATAGCCGGAGCCGCGCACCGTGCGGATCGGATCCTTGACGCGGCCGCGATTGACCGCCTTGCGCAGCCGGCCGATATGCACGTCCACCGTCCGCTCGTCGACATAGACGTCGCGGCCCCAGACGCCGTCGAGGAGCTGCTCGCGCGAGAAGACGCGGCCGGGACTCTTCATCAGGAATTCGAGCAGGCGGAACTCCGTCGGCCCGAGCCGCAATTCGCGCCCCGAGCGGCGGACGCGATGCGTCTCGCGGTCGAGCTCGATGTCGCCGGCCCGCAGCAGCGAGGCGATCACCTCCGGCCGCGAGCGGCGCAGGATGGCGCGCACGCGGGCCATCAGCTCCGGCACCGAGAAGGGCTTCACGACATAGTCGTCAGCGCCGGTGGCGAGGCCGCGGATCCTTTCCTGCTCCTCGCCGCGGGCGGTGAGCATGATGATGGGCAGCGTGCGGGTGGTCTCGCGGGCGCGCAGGCGGCGGCAGAGCTCGATGCCCGAGATGCCGGGCAGCATCCAGTCGAGCAGGAGAAGATCCGGCGTCGTCTCCTTGAGGCGCGTCTCGGCGTCGTCGCCGCGCGGAACGGCCTCGACGCTGTAGCCCTCGGCCTCGAGATTATAGCGGAGCAGGAGGGCGAGCGCTTCCTCGTCCTCCACGATCATCACGCGGGGGGTCATCGCGATGTCCCTTCAGGGCCTGTCAGGCGGCGTCGTAGGAGACCTTGGTCACGCTCGACTCGTCCTGCTTCGGCCGGTCCTGCGTCAGCGACTCGCCGGTCACGACATAGTGCACCGTCTCGGCGATGTTGGTCGCATGATCCCCGATGCGCTCGATATTCTTGGCGCAGAAGAGAAGATGCGTGCACAGCGAGATGTTGCGCGGGTCTTCCATCATGTAGGTCAGGAGCTCGCGGAACAGCGACGTATACATGCTGTCGATATCGGCGTCGCGGCGCCAGACCTCGAAGGCCTGGTTGACGTCGCGCGAGGCATAGGCGTCGAGGACGTCCTTGAGCTGGGCGAGCGACAGCTCGGCCATGTGCTCGACGCCGGTGATGAAGCGCTTCGACTGGAACTGGCCGTCGAGCGCCAGCACGCGCTTGGCGATGTTCTTGGCGAGGTCGCCGATGCGCTCGAGGTCGTTCGAGATTCGCATCGCGCCGATCACTTCGCGCAGGTCGAGCGCCATCGGCTGGCGGCGGGCGATGATCATGATCGCCAGCTCTTCGGTCTCGCGCTGCACCTGGTCGAGCCGGCGATCATCGGCGATGACCGCATTGGCCATGGTCGTGTCGAGCCGGGTCAGCGCCCGCACGGAGAGATCGACCAGCCGCTCGGCCATGCCGCCCATCTCTGCGATGCGGCGCTGGACGTCCTTGAGCTCGTCGTCGTAGCGGGAAACGATGTGTTCCGACATGTCGTCCTCCTGGCCGTGGGGCTCAGCCGAAGCGTCCGGTGATGTAGTCCTGGGTGCGCTTGTCGCCCGGCGCCGTGAAGATCTTCGACGTCTCGTCGAATTCGATCAACTCGCCGAGATACATGAACGCGGTGTAGTCGGAGACGCGCGCCGCCTGCTGCATGTTGTGCGTCACGATGGCGATCGTGTAGTCGGCGGTCAGCTCGTCGATCAGTTCCTCGATCTTCGAGGTCGAGATCGGGTCGAGCGCCGAGCAGGGCTCGTCGAACAGCACCACCTCGGGCCGCACCGCGATCGAGCGGGCGATGCAGAGGCGCTGCTGCTGGCCGCCGGAAAGGCTGAGGCCGCTCGAGGAGAGCTTGTCCTTGACCTCGTTCCAGAGAGCGCCGCGCGTCAGCGCCGCCTCGACGCGCTCGTCCATCTCGGAGCGCGACAGGTTCTCGTAGAGGCGCACGCCGAAGGCGATGTTGTCGTAGATCGACATCGGGAACGGCGTCGGCTTCTGGAACACCATGCCGATGCGGGCGCGCAGCAGGTTGAGATCCTGGCCGGGGGCGAGGATGTTGCCGCCGTCGAACAGGACCTCGCCCTCGGCGCGCTGCTTCGGATAGAGGTCGTACATCCGGTTCAGCACGCGCAGCAGCGTGGACTTGCCGCAGCCCGACGGGCCGATGAAGGCCGTGACCTTCTTCTCGTAGAGCGGCAGGTTGATCGACTTCAGTGCGAGGTTGTCGCCGTAGAAGAACTTCAGGTTCTTGATCGAGATCTTCTCGGGCAGCGTGTTCTGGAGCGTGGACACGGTCATTTCGACGTCCTCGGGCTAAGGAAGGCGCGCGCGACGATGTTGAGCGCGAGCACGGTCAAGGTGATGAGCAGCGCACCGGTCCAGGCCAGCTTCTGCCATTCGGGATAGGGGCTGAGGGCGAACTGGAAGATCGTGACCGGCAAGCTCGCCATCGGCGCGTTGAGATTGGTGCTCCAGAACTGGTTGTTGAGCGCCGTGAAGAGCAGCGGCGCCGTCTCGCCCATCACGCGGGCGATGGCCAGGAGCACGCCCGTCACGATGCCCGACATGGCGGCGCGGTAGGCGACCTTCTGGATCATCACCGAGCGCGGCAGGCCGAGGGCGGCCGTCGCCTCGCGCATCGTGTTCGGCACCAGGTTGAGCATGTCCTCGGTGGTGCGCACCACGACCGGGATGACGAGGATGGCGAGGGCCAGCGAGCCGGCCATGGCCGAAAAGTGACCCATCGGCGCCACCACGACCTCGTAGACGAAGAGGCCGATGACGATCGACGGCGCCGCCAGCAGGATGTCGTTGATGAAGCGCACGACATTGGTCAACTGGTTGTGGCGACCATATTCGGCCATGTAGGTGCCGGCGCAGATGCCGATCGGCGTGCCGATCGCGACGCCGATCACCGTCATCACGATCGAGCCGTAGATGGCGTTGATGAGGCCGCCGGTGGCGCCGGGCGGCGGCGTCGTCTCGGTGAAGACGACGAGCGACAGCCCCGAGAAGCCCTGCCAGAGCAGGCCGATCAAGATCAGCGCCAGCCAGATGAGGCCGAACACGGTCGCCGCGAGCGAGAGCGTCAGCAGGATGCCGTTGCCGCGGCGGCGGCGGCGGTAGATCGCCTGCGCCTGGGGCGTCGAGGCAGCGGAATTTCCGAGCGATGCCATGTCTCTTGCCTCAGTTGCCGGCCTTGACGTTCATGCGGGCCAGCAGCAGCCGGGCGCCGGCGAGAACGAAGAAGGTGATGACGAACAGGATGAGGCCGAGAGCGATCAGCGAGGATGTATAGAGCTCGCCGGTCGCCTCGGTGAATTCGTTGGCGATCGAAGCCGAGATCGTCGTGCCGGGCGCGAGGATCGAGGCCGAGATCTTGTGCGTGTTGCCGATGACGAAGGTGACCGCCATCGTCTCGCCGAGCGCACGGCCGAGGCCGAGCATGATGCCGCCGATCACGCCGACCCGCGAATAGGGCAGCACGACCTTGGTGACGACCTCGCCGGTGGTGCAGCCGAGCCCGTAGGTCGCCTCTTTCAGCACCGGCGGCACCGTGTCGAACACGTCGCGGGTGATCGAGGTGATGAAGGGCAGCACCATGATCGCGAGGATGATGCCGGCCGTGAGCACGCCGATGCCATAGGGCGGGCCGGCGAAGATGTCGGAAAGGATCGGGATCGGCCCGAACACCCAGATCAGGAAGGGCTGCACGGTCGCCTGGAAGAAGGGCGCGAACACGAACAGGCCCCAGATGCCGTAGATGATCGAGGGGATGCCGGCGAGCAGCTCGATGCAGACGCCGATCGGGCGCTTCAGCCAGGGCGGGCAGAGTTCGGTCAGGAAGATGGCGATGCCGATGCCGACCGGCACGGCGATCAGCAGCGCGATGATCGAGGTGACGACGGTGCCGTAGATCGGCGCGAGAGCACCGAAAATCTCCGTCACGGGATTCCAGCGCTGCGTCGTCAGGAAGCCGAGGCCGAAGGTCGAAAAGGCCGGGACGGATCCCCAGACGAGCGAGAAGATGACACCGCCGAGCAGCAGCAGCACGGCGACCGCCGCCGCGAAGGTGATCCCGTGAAAGGTGCGGTCGGCCATGCGCATCCGCGCAAGACGACCAAGCTTCTGGTTACCGATCTCAGCGCCTTGCACGCCGGCCATGACTGCGTCCGCCATCACGATCTCCCGACCCGAGCCCGGGGTCCACGGTGTCAAAGGTTCGGGGGAGGAGCGATGCCCCTCCCCCGCCTTGCGACGGATTACTTCGTCTCGACGTAGAGCGGCTTGCCGTCGGCGCCCATCACGTCCTTGGCCCAGGTCGCCTTGATGTTCTCGACGACGCTGTCGGGCATGGGGATGTAGTGGAGCTCGTCGGCCATCTTGTCGCCGTTGGCATAGGCCCAGCTGAAGAACTTCAGCGCGGCGGCGGCAGCGGCGTCATCCTTCGGCTGCTTCGGGATCAGGATGAAGGTCGCGGCGGTGATCGGCCAGGACTTGGCGCCGGGCTCGTTGGTCAGGATCACGTAGTAGCCGGGGGTGTTGGCCCAATCGACGCTCTCCGCGGCAGCCGCGAAGTTCGCCGCCTCGGGGGCAACGGTCTGGCCGTCCTTGTTGACCATCTTGGCATAGGGAATGCCGTTCTGGGCAGCATAGGCATACTCGACATAGCCGATCGAGCCGGCGGTCTGGGTCACGCTGGCGGCGACGCCTTCGTTGCCCTTGGCGCCGAGGCCGGTCGGCCATTCCACGGCAGTCGCGGCACCGACGTCATCGGCCCAGGCCTTGGAGGCCTGCGACAGATAGGTCGTGAAGACGAAGCTGGTGCCCGAGCCGTCCGAGCGGTGCACGACGGCGATCGCCGACGACGGCAGAGCGACGCTGGGGTTCAGCTTCTTGATCGCCTCGTCGTCCCACTTGGTGATCTTGCCCTGGTAGATATCGGCAAGGATCTGACCGTCGAGAACCAGCTCGCCCGCCTTGATGCCCGGAACGTTGATGACCGGCACGACGCCGCCCATGACGGTCGGGAACTGGACGAGACCGTCCTTCTCGAGCTGCTCGGGCTTCAGCGGCGCGTCGGTGGCGCCGAAGGTGACCGTGCGGGCCTGGATCTGCTTGATGCCGCCGCCCGAACCGATCGACTGGTAGTTCAGGCTGTCGCCCGTTTCCTTCTTATAGGCATCCGCCCACTTGGCGTAGATCGGATAGGGGAAGGTCGCGCCGGCCCCCGAGATATCGACGGCGGCCGCCGGGCCGATGCCGAAAGCAGCGGCCGCGAGACCGGCTGCAAGTGCGATGTTCGTGAGTTTCACTGACCATCTCCCTGATGGAGTCATTGTTCTGAGCCCGAGCGGTTTCCGCACCGCAACAACCGGGCGCAGGCCGGACCCTAGAGTTCGCAGGTAATGGTTCTATGACAGGGCCAATACGCTTTTATGACAGCGCAAGCCTCTGCTATTTTTCAGCTTTTGGAGTTTTGTCGGAATCCGGCGCACGCCGCGGCGCGGGAAATTCGACACTGAACGCGGCCCCAGCTCCGGGCTGGCTCTCGATGACGAGGCGGGCGCGGTGGCGGTTCAGGATATGCTTCACGATGGCGAGGCCGAGGCCCGTTCCGCGGGTCGAGGCGCCACCTTCCGAGGCACGATAGAACCTCTCGGTGAGGCGGGGCAAGTGCTCGGCGGCGATGCCGGGACCGAAATCGCGCACCATGACGCGCGGCCCTTCCTCGCTTCCCGGCGGCGCCATCTCGACGAGGACCCGGCCGCCGGAACGGCCATATTTGCAGGCGTTCTCGACGAGGTTCTGGAAAACCTGCACCAGTTCGTCGCGGTCGCCGGCGACCATCACCTGCCCGTCGGGCAGCGTGCTCTCGATCTCCACCTGCTGCTCGCGCGCCAGCGGCTCCATCGCGGCGACGACGCCCGAAAGCAGCGGCACGAGATCGACCGGCGCCTCGGGCCGCATATGCGCCTTCATCTCGATGCGCGACAGCGACAGGAGATCGTCGATCAGCCGGCTCATGCGCGTCGCCTGCTCGTGCATGATCGACAGAAAGCGCTGGCGCGCCGCGGCGTCGTCGCGCGCCGGCCCCTGCAGCGTCTCGATGAAGCCGGCGAGCGAGGCGAGCGGGGTTCTGAGTTCGTGGCTGGCATTGGCGACGAAATCGACGCGGATCTTCTCGCTGCGCCGCTGCTCGGTCTTGTCGGAGAAGAGGAGGATGACGAAGCCGCCGCGGCCCTCGCCTTCACGCGCCTCGACCGAGGCGAACCAGGCGTCGTACCAGCGCTCGGTCGGCACGCGCTCGCCGAATTCCAGCCGCTCGGCCGGTCCGCCGGCCGCCACACGCTCATAGGCGGCCACGAGATCGGGGGCGCGCAGGCGGAAGGTGAGCGGATCGCCGGGCCGGATGGGAAAGGCCTTCTCGGCGAGGCGGTTCTGGTAGCGCACATAGCCGCGGCGATCGAGAATGATGCAGGGCTCGGGCAGTGCGTCGGCCATTCGCTTGAGGCTCGTCTCCGGCCAGACCGAGGGCGGCGCGCGCTGCGCCAGGCGCCGGATCGACGGCCGGTCGGCGGGCGATGCGACGCCGAGCGGCAGGGCGCCCAGCATCAGGAGAACCGAGAAGAAGATCAGAGCCGCCGATGTCAGCGTGACGGCCTCGGTGAGGACCAGCAGCGCCAGGATGCCGGCGAGGCCGGTCAAAAGCATGCGGCCGGCCGCGAGCCGGGCGAAGAACCCGCCGACGCTCGACTGCTTCGCTTCTGCCGCCTCGTCCGCCATGCCGCCTTCCAGACCGACCCCGTGCCCACCGCACAAGCGACGAGCATCGCATGTGATGCGGGACAAACACGTGACGTCTGTGACAGAATCCGCGGCTCGGGAAAAGCCGGGAGGAAAAAGCGATGTCGAAGGGCGACCGGAAGAGCGGAAAGCGCAAGGAAGCCGGCAAAGAAAACGGTCCGGCCACCCTCGACGCGGCAGCGCCCGAGATGGAAGGCGGCGGCGCAACGGCCCCGCATCCGCGCTCCGACACGCTGCCGCCGCAGCTGGAGCCGACCGAGGACGCCGCGCCGATCGAGACGCCGCATGGCCGCTTCGACCTCGACGATCCGGTCCTGCCGGACTGGGTCGACAAGAAGGCGCTGAAATCCGGCGGCTATCCCTACGACAAGACGATGAAGAGCGAGGATTATGACAAGGAGCTGGAGACGCTCCAGGTCGAGCTCGTCAAGCTTCAGCATCACGTGCAGACCGCCGGCCTCAAGCTGGTGCTCGTCTTCGAGGGTCGCGACGCAGCCGGCAAGGGCGGCGCGATCTTCGCCTTCCGCCAGTATCTCAACCCGCGCCATGCCCGCGACGTCGCGCTGCCGAAGCCGACCGAGACCGAGGCCGGGCAATGGTATTTCCAGCGCTATGTGGCCGAGCTGCCGACGGCCGGCGAGATCGTGACCTTCGACCGCTCCTGGTACAACCGGGCCGGCGTCGAGAAGGTGATGGGCTTCTGCACCGAGGCCGAGCACAAGGCCTTCCTCAAGCAGGTGCCGCGCTTCGAGGGCCTGCTCGTCGAGTCCGGCCTTATTCTGTTCAAGTTCTGGCTCGATATCGGTCGGGAGACGCAGATGAAGCGCTTCCATGAGCGGCGCCACAATCCGCTGAAGATCTGGAAGCTGTCACCGATCGATTATGCCGCGCTGGACCGCTGGGACGACTACACGAAGGCCCGCGACGAGATGCTGGACGCCTGCCATGCCGAGCACGCGCCCTGGACCGTCGTGCTCGCCAACGACAAGCGCCGCGCCCGCCTCGCCATCATCCGCCAGGCGCTCGCCAGCGTCGATTATCCCGGCCGCGACACCAAGGTTGTCGATAAGCCCGACCCGCGCATCCTCAGCCTCGGACCGTCGATCCTGTCGCGGAAATGACGGCGGCGGCGGGCCGTCGCGGCCGGCTCGCCATGGCGGAGCGAATAAAATAGGGTCCGCGGTCGAATCATGACCCATCTCGAAACCGTCCTCCGGCGCGCGGTCGCCGATCTCGACCCATCCGACCGTGAAGGACGCCGCCGCGCCTTCGGCGATGTCCGCGCCCAGATGATGCGGCTGCTCGCCGTCTACGAGCCGCCGCTCAGCGCCGACGAGATCGAGGGCAAGATCGACGAGCTGGACACGATCATCCGCCGTCTCGAGGCGGAATATGCGCCGGCAGCGGCAGACCCCGCCGCGCCCGCCCCGCAGGACGCTGCCTCCGATTTCACGGAGGAATACGAGGCCGGCGAGGAGGACTTGGCGCTCGAGGACCCCGACGAGGGTCCGTTCGATCTCGACGACGGCGAGGGCATCGATGGCGAAGAGCCGGCCGAGGCGTCGCCCGCCGCCACGCGAGGCTCCTTGATCGCCCGCATCGCAGCCGTCGTGCTGGCGCTGGTCATCATCGCGGCCGGCGCGGCCTTCCTCGTCTATCTCGCCAGCGAACCGTCGCGGCAGCAGACGGCCGAAGTGCCGACGGCTGGGGAAGCCCCGGCCGTCGATGCCAAGCCGCAGGCGAGCGCGCCCCTTGCAGAGCCGGCCGAGACTGCCCCGCAGCAAGCGGCGGTACCCGAGCCGAACGCCCCCGAAACGCCGGCGACGGCGGCTCCGGCCGAGGCGCCGGCCGCTTCGGCTTCGGCAGAACCGACGCCGAGCGAACCCGCCCCGGCTCCGGCATCCAGCCCGCCTGCATCGGCCCCGCCGCCAGCCTCTTCCGTACCATCCGGACCGGTCGCGGAGAGCCTGATCCTGTTCGACGGCAGCGATCCCGGCATGTTCCGCAGCACGGCCGACAATCCGGTTCGCTTCGACGGCTATCCCAATGGCGGCACGGTGCGCATTTCCTCCTCCGCCAATTCCAACGGCGCTCGGCTCCGGGTCGGTCCCGGCGTCTATCAGCGGATCGCCGGCCGGCATGTCCGCATCCTCGTCGTCGCGCGCGCGGCGCCGGACGACCCGGCGGATACGCTGCGCTTCGCCTATCAGAACGGCCGCCGCCTCAGCCCGTGGTCAGACCAGAAGCTCACGGACGATTTCCAGACGCTGGTGCTCGACTGGACCGTTCCCGCGAAGCGCACCGGCTCGGAGGGCGATTCGCTGCTCATCGAGCCCGGCATTCCCGGCGACGGGACCGCGGCCGATATCCGCTCGGTGACGATCGACGTCCTCCCGTGACGGCGGGGATCAGGTCGCGCGGGGCTCCATCTCGGGCCTGAACGCCACGACCGCCGCGCGCCCGCCCCGCTTGCCGCGATAAAGCGCGATATCGGCCGCCCGCATCAGGCCGCCGACATCGCCGGCATCGTCGGGCAGGAAGGCGAAGCCGATCGTCGCCGTCGGCTGCAGGCTGCCGCCGCCCGCCAGCAGCTGCGAACTCTCGTTGAGGGCGGCGCCGACCGCCTCCAGCAGCCTGCGCGCCGCAAGGCGGTCGGCGGCGTCGGGGATCAGGATGGCGAACTCGTCGCCGCCGAGCCGGCCGACGAGGCCCGCCTCGCCGATGGCGGCATGGATGCGCGAGGCGGCCTCGACGAGGACGCTATCGCCCGTCAGATGACCGAGATTGTCGTTGATCTGCTTGAAGAGATCGATGTCGATGATCGCAAGCGCCAGCACGCCATCGCCGCGCTGCGCAACGGCCGCGGTCAGCGCGTCGATGAAATGGCCGCGATTGGGAATGCCGGTCAGGCTGTCGATATGCGCGAGCCGCCAGAGCGCCGCCTCGGCGCGCTTGCGCTCGGTCACGTCGACGATCATCTCGATGTCGAAGGCACGGCCATCCGCGACGAAGCGCTGGGCTGAGACGAGCGTCGAGAGGAGCGCGCCGTCGGCGCGGCGGATCTCCACCTCCTCCAGCTCATAGCGACCGACCGTCGCGAGAAGCCGCCGCCGCCGCGCGCGCCGCGCATCGTCGATGACGGCGCCCGCCATCTGCATCTCCTGGCCATGGAGTTCCTCGCGGCTGCGGCCGACGAGCTGCAGATAGGCGTCATTGACCTTCACATAGCGCGACGCCTGGTCGTCGGTCGTCGAGACGCAGATGGCAAGCGGGCTGAAGTCGAACAGCCCGTGCAGCAGCGTATTGAACAGGCCTTCCTCGATCGGGTCCGTTCTGTCCTTGTCGCGCATGCCCGCCCCGCTGTCGCCAAATGGTTAGCATGGCGGCCGTCGGGGATGAAGTTAAGGAAAGCTGAACGCCGCCATCAGCGCGGGACGATGCCCCGGTCGACGAGATAGGCGATCACGCGCTCGGCCAGCGCCTCGGCGTCGCCGTCCTCGGCGGAAAGGCGCAATTCCGGGTTCTCCGGCCGCTCATAAGGGCTGTCGATGCCGGTGAAATTGCGGATCTTGCCCTCGCGCGCCTTCTTGTAGAGGCCCTTGGGATCGCGTGCCTCGGCCGTCGCCAGCGGCGTGTCGACGAAGATCTCGACGAATTCGCCGTCCTCGACGAGATCGCGCGCCAGCTGCCGCTCCGAGCGGAAGGGCGAAATGAAGGAGGCGAGCACGATGAGGCCGGCATCGACGAAGAGCTTCGCCGTCTCCGCCACGCGGCGGATGTTCTCCACCCGGTCGGCATCGGTGAAGCCGAGATCGCGGTTGAGGCCGTGGCGGACATTGTCGCCGTCGAGCAGATAGGTGTGCCGCCCGGAAAGATGCAGCTTCTGCTCGACGAGATTGGCGATGGTCGACTTGCCGGCGCCGGAAAGGCCGGTGAACCACAGCACGGCCGGCTTCTGGCCTTTGGCGCCGGCGCGCGACGCCTTGTCGACGGTCAGCGCCTGGCGATGGATGTTGGTCGCCCGGCGGAGGCCGAAGCGGATCAGCCCCGCCGCCACCGTCTGGTTGGTGAAGCGGTCGATGAGGATGAAGGCGCCCGTCGTGCGGTTGTCGTCATAGGAGTCGAAGGCGATCGGCTCGGCGGTCGAGAAATTGGCGAAGCCGATATCGTTGAGCGCCAGCGTCTTGGCGGCGAGCGGCTTCAGCGTGTCCATCTCGACGCGGTGCTTCAGCTCCGTCACCGCCGCGCCGATGGTGCGGGTACCGATCTTCATGAGATAGGGCCGGCCGGGCAGCATCGGCTCCTCGGCCATCCAGATGAGATGCGCCGCGAACTGGTCGGCGACCTCGGGCCGCGCATCGGCCGGCACCAGCAGATCGCCGCGCGACACGTCGATCTCGCGGTCGAGCGTCAGCGTCACCGCATCCTCGGCCTCCGCGGTGGCAAGATCGCCGTCATGCGTGACGATGCGCTCGACGCGCGCCGCCTGGCCGGTCCGTGCCACGACGACCTCGTCGCCGGTCCTGACAGCGCCGGCGGCGAGCGTGCCGGCATAGCCGCGGAAGCCGAGATCGGGGCGGTTCACCCATTGCACGGGGAAGCGCAGCGGCTTCTCGGCGGCGCCGTCGGCGGCGAGCTCGACGCTCTCCAGATGCTCGATCAGCGTCGGGCCGCGATACCAGGGCATCGCCGGGCTCAGGCCGCTGACATTGTCGCCGAAGCGGGCCGAGATCGGGATCGCGACGCGGCTGGAGAAGGCATAGTTGCCGGCATCGGCATCGAAGGCGGCGACGATCGCGTCATAGACGGCGCGGTCATAGCCGACGAGATCGATCTTGTTGATGGCGAGCACGACATGGCGGATGCCGAGCAACGAGGCGATCGTCGCATGGCGGCGCGTCTGCGGCAGGATGCCCTTGCGCGCATCGATCAGCAGCACCGCGAGGTCGGCGGTCGAGGCGCCGGTCGCCATGTTGCGCGTATATTGCTCGTGGCCCGGCGTATCGGCGACGATGAACTTGCGCTTCTCGGTGGCGAAGAAGCGATAGGCGACGTCGATGGTGATGCCCTGCTCGCGCTCCGCCTCGAGCCCGTCGACCAGAAGCGCGAGGTCGATGTCGTCGCCGACCGTGCCGAAGCGGCGCGAATCCTTCTCCAGCGCGGCGATCTGGTCCTCGAAGAGGCGCTTCGAGTCATAGAGCAGGCGGCCGATCAGCGTCGATTTGCCGTCGTCGACGCTGCCGCAGGTGATGAAGCGCAAAAGGCTCTTGTCGGCATCGCCGAGCGCGAGGCTGCGCGCGGAACGGATCGCTTCCGGCGCGAGGGTGAGCGGCTCGGCCATCAGAAATATCCCTCGCGCTTCTTCTTTTCCATCGAGCCGGATTCGTCATGGTCGATGAGGCGGCCCTGCCGCTCGGACGTCGTGGCAAGCAGCATCTCGGCGACGATGTCCTCGACGGTCGCGGCATCGGATTCGACGGCGGCGGTCAGCGGGTAGCAGCCGAGCGTGCGGAAGCGGACCCGCTTCTTCTGCGGCACCTCGCCCGGCAGCAGGCGCATGCGCGCATCATCGGCCATGATGAGCTGGCCGGAGCGCGTGACGACCGGGCGCTCGGCGGAGAGATAGAGCGGCACGATCGGGATGTTCTCGGCGAGGATGTATTCCCAGATGTCGAGCTCGGTCCAGTTCGACAGCGGGAATACGCGGATCGATTCACCCGGCGCGATGCGGGTGTTGTAGAGCGACCAGAGCTCGGGACGCTGGTTCTTCGGGTCCCAGCCATGGCTGCCGGTGCGGAACGAGAACACGCGCTCCTTGGCGCGGCTCTTCTCCTCGTCGCGCCGCGCGCCGCCGAACGCCGCGTCATAGCCGCCGGCCCCGAGCGCCTGCTTCAGCGCCTCGGTCTTCATGACCTGCGTATAGTTCGACGAGCCGTGATCGAAGGGATTGATGCCCGACGCGCGGCCTTCCTCGTTGGTATGGACGATGAGATCGAGGCCGAGCCGCCGCGCCGTCTCGTCGCGGAAGCTGATCATCTCGCGGAACTTCCACGTCGTATCGATGTGCAACAGTGGAAAGGGCGGCCGCGCAGGATGAAAGGCCTTCATCGCCAGATGCAGCATGACCGACGAATCCTTGCCGATCGAATAGAGCATCACCGGATTGGTGAAGTTCGCCACCACCTCGCGCATGATGAAGATGGCCTCGGCTTCGAGGCGGCGAAGATGCGGCTTGAGCGGGGACGACATGAGGCGGGCTCCTTGCGAGGACAAAACTAGTCTTCGCAGGAGGCCGCTCTCAAGCACGGGCGTCGCGTTTATCGGCCGGATCGCCACGCCGCTTGGCGCCGCGAGGCGTTTCGGTGGAACCCGATTTCCACTAACACGACAAGCTTGGTCGTCTTAGCCTTTGCCGGCACCGCGGGCGAGGAACCAGGGATTGGCATAGGCGGCCGCGCCGGCGCCGCCCTTCGGCCCATAGGCCAGCGGCCGGCCGTCCATGTCGGTGACCATGCCGCCCGCCGCGCGCAGCACGGCGTCGCCGGCCGCGGTGTCCCACTGCATGGTCGGACCGAGCCGGGGATAGAGATCGGCCTCGCCCGCCGCCATCAGGCAGAATTTCAGCGACGACCCGGCCGAAACGATCGAGGCGCCGGGATGGCCGGCGATGAAGGCGTCGGTCTCGGGCGTCCGATGCGAGCGGCTGGCGATGATCCTCGGCGAGCCGTCGCCCGCCGGCACCGCCTCGATCGCGGTGCGACCGGCGACCCGTCCGTCCTCGAGCGTCAGCATCGCGGCCCCCGCCCCGACGACGCCGACAAAGAGGCGCGCGCGCGCCGGCGCAAGCACGAGGCCGAGAACGGGGATGCCGCCGCGCACCAGCGCGACATTCACCGTGAAGTCGCCATTGCGCTTGATGAACTCGCGCGTGCCGTCGACCGGATCGACGAGGAAGAACGCATCAGCGACATCGGGAATGACGCCCGCCGCGCAGGACTCCTCGGCGACGACCGGAATGTCGGGCGCCAGGCGGGCGAGATCGGCGAGGATGATCGCCTCGGCCCGCTTGTCGGCCTCGGTCACGGGCGAGGCGTCGCCCTTGGTCTCGACGGCGAAGTCGCGACGATAGATGTCCATCACGGCGGCGCCCGCCGCGAGCACGGTCGGGACGAGCGCCTCGGCAAGCGCGGCGTCGGCGCTGGTCACATCTGTCATGCTTTCCATCCTGACCGAGTTTGCCGCCCGGCGGCGCGGCTGCTACTAGCCCGGCTTGCTTCGCCAGCACAAGCCACGAGGGAGAGAGCGTGGGCTTCATCCATGATGCATCTGCGGCCCCGCGGCCATCCGCGCTCTCCGTCCTTCGCAAGGGCGAGGCCCTCGGATTCGCACTCGCGGCCTTCCTGCTTTCGCTGGCCGTCACGGTACCGACGCTCGGTCGGCAGTCGCTCTGGTATGACGAAGTCCTGACCGCGAATGTCGTCGCCACAGGCTGGAGCGATCTCATCGCCGACAGACTGGGCCGCGGCCATTTTCCCACCTATTTCATGCTTCTGAAATCGCTCGGCCTCGGCGGCGCTTCCGAAGCGATGCTGCGTCTTCCCTCCGCCTTGTTCATGAGCCTGGCGGCGGCGGTCATGACGGTGCTCGCGCTCAGGCTTGGCGGCCGGATCGCTGCCCTGGCGACACTGCTCCTCTTCGCCTTCATGCCCGCGCTCGTCTATTACGGACAGGAGGCGCGCCCCTATGCGATGCTGCTGTTCTTCCTCGCGATCGCCACCATGCCGCTCGTCTCGCTCGTCCGCGGCACCGGCGAGCCCAAGCGCCTCGCGACAGCCGCGACGATCGGCACCGTCGGCGCGGCGCTGGCGATCCCAGCCGGCATCGCTTCCGTCCTAATCATGCATCTCTCGCTGATCCTCTCGGGCGCCCTCCGGCTGCCGTCTCGCTTCCGAAGACCGCTGAAACTGCATGTCGCCGTGACCTGGATCGTCATCGGCCTCGCCGCGCTGACGCTTGTCCAGGCGGTGCGGACGATTTCCGGCGAGCGGGGCGGGCTGATGAAATGGCAATATGCGACGGGCCCGGCGGCCCGCATTGCGGAAGCCTGGGGCGAGACCTATGGCTTCAGGGTCAACAGCGACATCGACCGCTTTCTCCCCGTCGGATGGGAAGTCCTCCCATCGCTGGTCTTCTGCGCCCTCGTCCTTGTGGCGATCGTCATCCGTCGCCGCGATCCGGCCATCCGCCTGCTCGCCGGCAGCGCGATCGGCACCCCGCTCGTCTTCCTCGTTCTCGGCATCTTCACGGCGACCGCCGGCCGCTACATGCTCGGCATGCTGCCGCCCGCGATCGTGCTCGCCGGGGTGGGGGCAGCGGAAGTGCTGGGCAGACCGAAGCTTCGCCGCCCGGCGGCACTCGTGCTCGGCGCCGCGCTGCTGGTGCTCGGCCTCCAGGCGCTCGATGCGACGCAGTCCGACTCGCGCTTCGACTGGCGATCGGTCGGCCGCTTCATGGCCGAAAACGATGTCCGGGACGTGGAGATCTTGACCAACAACAGCGTCGCGCCGATATCCGTTGGTTATTACCTGCCGCCCGGTTCCGAAATCCGCTGGCAGGTCGCACGACCACCCTTCCAGGAGATCGACGATCTCTGGCAATGGGCGCGGGAGAGCGAAACGGCTTGGCTGCTGCTCTTCTTCCGCGGCGGCGAGGTCCCGGACCAGGTCGTCGCGGGACGGTCCGTCTGCCGCTTCCCCTTCGGCCTCGCCGATCTTGTGATCCTGACGGCAGATCCCACGACCCTGCCGGCGCCGCTGAGGGGCTGCGCCGGCAACTGACGCGGGGTCAGGCGGCGATGCCGCCCGCATCCGGATCGGCAAAGCTCTCGCCGAGCGCCTCGGCGACGGCGCGATGCGTGATGCGGCCGCGGTGGACGTTGAGGCCGTTGCGCAGATGCGGATCGCGGGCGAGCGCGGCAAGGCCTTCGCCGGCCAGCGCCAGCCCGAAGGGCAGCGTCGCATGGTTGAGCGCGTGGCTCGAGGTGAGCGCCACGGCGCCGGGCATGTTGGCGACGCAGTAGTGGATGACGCCGTCGACGACATAGGTCGGATCGGCATGGGTGGTGGCATGCGAGGTCTCGAAGCAGCCGCCCTGGTCGATGGCGACATCGACCATTACCGCGCCGCGCTTCATCTTGCCGAGCATGGCGCGGGTGACGAGTTTCGGCGCCGCCGCGCCGGGGATGAGCACCGCGCCGATGACGGCATCGGCCGCGAGCACCTCGCTCTCGAGCGCATCGATGGTCGAATAGCGGGTGCGCACGCGGCCGGCGAAGAGTTCGTCGAGTTCGCGGAGGCGCGGCACGGAGCGGTCGAGCACGGTGACTTCGGCGCCGAGACCGGCCGCCATGCGCGCGGCATGCATGCCGACGACGCCGCCGCCGATGACGACGACCTTGGCCGGCGCCACGCCCGGCACGCCGCCGAGCAGGATGCCGCGGCCGCCATTCGGCTTCTGCAGGGCGGTCGCCGCGGCCTGGATCGACAGGCGGCCGGCGACCTCGCTCATCGGCGCCAGCAGCGGCAGTCCGCCATGCGCGTCAGTCACGGTCTCATAGGCGACGGCGGTGACGCCCGACTCCATCAGCCCGCGCGCCTGCGCCGGATCGGGCGCGAGGTGCAGATAGGTGAAGAGGATCTGGCCGGGCCGGAACTGCGTCCACTCGGACGGCTGCGGTTCCTTGACCTTCACGATCATGCCGGCCTTGGCGAAGACCTCGGCGGCGCTCGCAGCGATCGTCGCGCCGGCGGCGACATAGGCCGCATCGTCCGCGTCGATGCCGAGCCCGGCGCCCGTCTCGACCAGCACCTCGTGCCCGCGCGCCACATATTCGCGAACGGCGGCCGGCGTCAGGCCGACACGGAACTCGTTGTTCTTGATTTCCCTCGGAACGCCGACCAGCATGATGACTGTTTCCCTGCAGCGACTTTTTGGATGCAGCACGATATCGCCGGTTGAATGCCATTTTCGTGCTTTTCCATGCTTCCTCCGGAGCCTTGGCGCACGTAATCTCCGAGGCGGACGATCGGGGCGCATGAATCATGCAGATCGACGAATTCGACCGCCGGATGCTCGCGGCGCTCGCCCGTGACGGCCGCCTGACGGCGGTCGAGCTTGCCGAACGCATCGCGCTTTCGCCCTCCGCGGCGACACGGCGGCTGCAGCGGCTGGAGGCGGAAGGGATCATCACCGGCTACCGCGCCGTGCTCGATCCGAACGCGCTCGGCCTCGGCATCACGGCCTTTGTCGAGATCTCGCTCGACCGCCAGAACGACGAGGCGCTGAAGGCCTTCGAGGCCGCGGCGCGCAAATGCCCGAACATCCTCTCGCTGCATCTGATGTCGGGATCGAGCGACTATCTCGTCAGGATCGTGGCGCGCGACCTGCCCGACTTCGAGCGGCTGCACGCGAATGTGCTCGGCCATCTGCCGGGCGTCGCACGCATCGAATCGAAATTCGCGCTCCGCGAGGCGATCGAGCGGCCGCTGGTGCCGATCGGCTGAAAAGTGGTCCTTCGCCGCATCGACCGTCTTCCCGGCCCGTGGCAAGGTCACATCGCCGCCGTTGCTGGAGATCATCATGTCGCGGGCTTATGACGTCGTCATCGTCGGCGGCGCCGTGCATGGCGCCTCGGCGGCCTATCACATCGCCGCGCATCCAGGCTTCTCGGGCCGCGTGCTGCTCGTGGAGAAGGACCCGACCTTCGCCTTCGCCGCCAGCGCACTGTCCGCCGCCTCGATCCGCCAGCAATTCTCCGACCCGACCAATATCGCGATCTCGCTGCATGGCATCGCGTTCCTGAGAGGGATCGGCGAGACGCTCGCGGTCGGCGACGACCGGCCCTCGATCAGCCTCGTCGAGGGCGGCTATCTGTTTCTCGCCACCGAAGCGGGCCTTCCCGTCATCACGGAAAACCACGCGCTGCAGGCCTCGCTCGGCGCCGATATCGCGCTGTTCTCGCCGGACGAGATCGGCGAGCGCTTCCCCTATCTGGAACTGGACGACATCGCCGCGGCCGGCTTCGGCGCCACCGGCGAGGGCTGGTTCGACGGCTACGGACTGATGCAGGCGCTCCGCAAGAAGGCGAAGGCGCTCGGCGTCGAGACGCTGTCCGCCGAAGTCGCGGAAATTCTCCAGACGGGCAACCGCGCGACCGGTGTCCGCCTCGCCGACGGCACGGTCATCGAGGCCGGCTGCGTGATCGTCGCCGCCGGCACCGGCACGCGCGACCTCGTCGCGCCGCTCGGCATTCCCCTCCCCGTCGCGGCGAAGAAGCGCTGCATCTTCACCTTCTCCTGCCGCGACCGCCTGCCGGGCTTCCCGATGCTGATCGACCCGTCCGGCGTCTATTGCCGGCCCGAGGGCGAACTCTTCCTGACCGGAACGGCGCCGCCTGAGGACGCCGAGGGCGACGCGACGGATTTCGAGGTCGACTGGGACCTCTTCGAGGAGGTGCTCTGGCCGGTGCTCGCCGCCCGCGTGCCAGCCTTCGAGGCGATCCGCCCGGCGCGCGCCTGGGCCGGCCATTACGACATGAACCTCTTCGATCACAACGCGATCATCGGCCGCCTGCCGCCCTTCGACAATCTCCTCGTCGCGAACGGCTTCTCGGGCCACGGCCTGCAGCAGGCGCCCGCGGTCGGCCGCGGTCTCGCCGAGCTCGCCGTCGATGGCCGCTATACGAGCCTCGACCTGTCGCCGCTGGGCTATGAGCGCATCCTGGAGGGCCGGCGGATGATCGAGAAGAACATCGTCTGATATTGCGGGATCGCGTCGAGCGGATTATATCCGCCTCAGGGTCAGCAGTTCACCCAGGCGTCACCGTCCCCGCGAGGGGGAGCTAAACCTGCCGCGATTGAAGATTGCGATGCCAGCCCTCGTGCCGGGTCGAAGACGGTGACCACGACAATCCCCCTTGGATCGGCACAATGAGGATTGGTCATGACCCGAATTCCCATTGCGCTCCCTATCGGCGATCTTTCGACCTTCGCGAAGTCGCTCAGAAAGCAAATCCAGACGCATGATGGTCCGCCCACGCATGTCGAGCTGCTCAATATGCTCGCTCGCTCGGCCGGCTATCAGAATTTCCAGCAGCTCCGTGCCCGCGCACCGGCAGAGTCGCCGCCCGTTGGGGAACAAGATCCGCGTCCGGTCCCGGAGGCAGACGTCGCGCTGATCGCTCGTGCGATCGGCCATTTCGACGAAAAAGGCCAACTCATCCGCTGGCCGTCGCGGCGCAGCCACCAAGTCCTTGCGCTCTGGGCACTCTGGAGCGCATTCCCGACCGGCGTGAGCCTGGACGACGCCGCGGTCAAGACGTTCATAACCGCGCGGCATCGTTTCGGGGATCACGCCCTGCTCCGGCGTGAACTCGTCGATCTTGGCTTGCTGACCCGGACTGTCGATGGCCGCGACTACCGCCGCATCGAGCGAGAGCCTCCGCCCGATGCGCGGGGGTTGATCAGGCAACTTTCCGGGCGCCTCGACGAGGTCTGATCGATCCCAGTTCCGGCGCATGATGGGCCGTTGCTGCCATCCCATCCCGCCCCGTTCAATGCAGACGGCGAATGGGCCCGCCCATGCCGCAAAAGCAATCGGGCGCCCGAGGGCGCCCGACAGTCGATCTTTGCGAGAGAGACGCGGCTTACTTGATGCCGGCCTTGTCGGTGACGGCGGTCGAGGTCGCGGCTGCGTCCGGCTCCTTCGAGATGACGCCGCCGGCGGAGAGCAGCGTGCCGACGGTCTGCTTGTAGTCGGCCGGGTCGAGCGCGCCCGAGGTGCCGGCGGTGAGCTTGTTCACCTCGCCGATCATGTATTTCTGGTGCTCGAGCGTCTGCGAGCCGGATTCGTCGGCATCGACGGTGATCTGCGCCGCCTCGTCCGGGTTCTCGCGGGCATACTGCCAGCCCTTCTCGGACGCCTTCACGAAACGCGCCAGCTTGTCGACGAAGGCCGGGTCGGCGAGCTTGTCCTCGAGGACATAGAGCCCGTCTTCCAGCATGCCGACGCCCTGGTCGCGGTAGTTGAAGACGACGAGATCTTCCGGCTTCAGGCCGGCGTCGAGGATCTGGCCATATTCGTTATAGGTCATCGCCGAGATGCAGTCGGCCTGCTTCTGCACGATCGGATCGACATTGAAGGCCTGCTTGAGGACGGTGACGCCGTCCGGCCCGCCCTCGGTCTTGTAGCCGAGCTTGTTCATCCAGGCCATGAACGGATATTCGTTGCCGTAGAACCAGACGCCGAGCGTGTGGCCCTTGAAATCGGCCGGCGAGGCGA
>Ga0209930_1002615_pt1 | contig 20598 bp, 27 predicted proteins | sample ThiBiot_500_biof_2_FD_183948 | JGI IMG/M metagenome (GOLD analysis project Ga0209930, IMG submission 183948) | Wastewater bioreactor microbial communities from Cape Town, South Africa - Thiocy_cont_500_biof (SPAdes) | ecosystem: Engineered > Bioreactor > Thiocyanate-remediating >... | reverse complement strand
TTTTGGCATTGGGCCCTCGGCGCTGACGGAGGCCATGGGCATGCTCAACCACCATTTCGCAGCAGCCGCCTGATCGGCGCAGAGCGACAGCCTACCTCTGACTGCCGCCAATCTTTGCAACAGAGCCATTCTCACTAACCACGGCGGCGCTGGAATGCTTTGGTTCAGCGAATTTTGCCCTCACCCTCATTCACGGCCTAACAATCAGCGCGATCGATGCGATCGCTTCGCATGGTTCGGTCGATCAGCAAGCGCGCTGGCTGCCTCGCTTGATAACCGGCGAGTGGTCTGGAACAATGAATCTTACGGAGCCGCAGGCGGGATCCGACGTCGGCGCGCTTTCCACCACCGCTGAGCCGGTCGGCGATAATCAGTATCTGATTAAGGGAACCAAGATATTCATTTCATTTGGTGAGCACGATCTAGCAGACAACATTGTCCATCTCGTACTGGCTCGTATCAAAGGGGCACCCGGCGGCACCCGCGGTATCTCACTATTCCTTGTCCCGAAATATCGTCTGGATGCGCGAGGCCTTCCAGACGCGTTCAATGACGTGCGTTGCCTGTCAATCGAGAATAAACTCGGTCTGCATGCCTCGCCGACATGCGTTATGAGTTTCGGTGAGGAAGGTGGCTGTATCGGTGAACTTGTCGGTGCGGAAAATGCCGGCATGCAGGCAATGTTCACGATGATGAACAGCGCGAGGCTGAACGTCGGAAATCAAGGCGTTCAGATCGCAGAGGCAGCTACGCAGAAGGCGGTCGCTTTTGCGCGGGAGCGCATCCAGTCGGTTCGCGCTGATGGCTCTTCTGGCAAGCACCCCGTTCCTATCAGAGAACATCCGGATGTCGCCAGGATGCTGTTGCGCATGCGCGCGCTCACCGAAGCCGCGCGCGCGATCATTTACTACACGGCAGGGTGGGTTGATCGTCAGGCTGCTGAGGTTGAAGGCGCTGCCGCGCGGCTCGGCCTGCTCACCCCATTGGCCAAGGCTTGGTGCACTGACATAGGCTCCGAGGTCGCCTCCCTCGCTATCCAGGTCCATGGCGGTATGGGCTATGTCGAAGAAACCGGCATTGCCCAGTTCTATCGCGATGTGCGCATTACCTCCATTTATGAAGGCACGAATGGTATCCAGGCGGCAGATCTGGTCAGCCGTAAGCTCTGGGCAGATGGTGGTGCGGCCATGCGAGGTCTCCTTAACGAGGTCGCGGCAGATCTGCACGACGAGAAGGAAATGTTGAAGTTGCACAAGGCCGTGTCCGATGGCGCTGCTTGGCTGTTGACGGCCGACATCAATGATCGACTAGCAGGGAGCTACGCCTTTCTCACTATGACAGCAACTCTGGTGGCAGGTTGGCGGCTCTTAAGGCAAGCGCGTGCGGTTGATGCGGAAGGAGCGGCGTTCAGGGCAGCAAAAGTACAGGTTGTGGAATTCTTCTTAAGCCAGATTGTGCCTGCCGCAGCCGGTATCGCGCCCCAAGTCAAAGTGGGGGCAGCGTTGCTGCATGCAAACTGATGGACACGGCGGATTCCGACAATGGCGCGCAGGTGAACACCTGGACACCTCGAAAAACTCGTGGTGTTTGATGCGGTCGCGTGATTCACTGGCTTTGCGTTGCAGTGGAGGCGATGATGGCAGGGCAGCCGGGTTTCTTTGACCTGGGCGCCCGCCCTATGATCCGGTGGTGAATGACGTCACGTCAAGGTTTGTGCGCCAGACAACGATTTTTCGGACATATGTAGAACATTGACGTGCTCGACCGAGCCCGGGTCGCGTATCAGATCAGCGCGAGTTCGACTCTGCGTCCCACGACGGCCGCCGCGCGCTGCAGGGTTTCGATGGTGACATTACCATCGGTGGGATCAAGCACGCGGTCAACCTGGGTCCTGCTGGTATGCATCAAGAGCGCCAGTCGCTTTTTGCTGAGCTTGCGTTCGCGCATCGCCTCGGCAAGTTGCCAGGCGATGACTTCCTTGATGGCCTTGGCCTGGAATTCCGCGAGGACGCCTTCTTCCTCGAGAAAGCTGTCCAGCGTCGGGCCGCGATGTTTGTTCTCAGCCATTTCCAACCTCTTTCTGGCGCTTTCGGGCCAATTCAAAATCTGCCGCAGGCGTCTTCTGCGACTTCTTGATGAATCCATGCAGCGCGTAAAGCTCGCCTTGGTGGAAGCAGAACAACACGCGGGCGATCGTGCCGTCAGACAAGGACGTCCGCACTTCGAACAAACCCTTGCCCATCGGGCGGACCAACGGCATTCCGACCGGCCAACGAAACTGGACCCGCTGCAGGTCCTGGCCAATCTCGCGGCGATTGACTTCGGGGAGGCCGAGCAACCAGTCGCGAACGGGTACATTGCCTGCCTCGGTCTGGTAGAACACCAGCTCGATGCGTTGTGCAGTTCCCGATCCCATGCCATTCATATGCACTATATAAGGTGCATAGTCAAGCCGATTTCAACCCGGTGGCAATGCCCGTCGCTTGCCTGCCGAGAGTGCGATAGACGGTAGGGCGCGAAATCGCGAACAGTTCAGCGAGGTGGGCACCTCCAATTACCCGCGGATCTGAGCGGACATTGGGCAGGAGGACGGCGAGCGGCGCGAGTTCGGGGTGTTGGGTCATGATATTGCTGGATTTGTCGGCGGTGGCCTGCTGCTCCGGGGTTTTCCGATGATCGGAGGCGCAGCTATCCCGTGGTTGTCCGCGTCTCGTGGAAGATCAGGCGGTGCATGTTGAAGGCCAGGTTGGCGAGCGTGATCTTGGCCTCGGCGCGGGCAATGCCGATGGTGCGGACGAACAGGCCCATTTTCGCCTTCTGGTGCGCGAACACGTGCTCGACCCGCGCCCGGACCCTGGACTTGGTAGCGTTGCCGCGGCGGATGTTCTCCGGCATCGGCCGGCCCTTGGGCTTCCTGCGGTGGATACGACTGACCCGACCCTGGGCCTTCAACCAGCGCTCGTTGCTCTGGCTGCGGTAGGCGGTATCGGCCCAGACATCCGAGGCGGTGTTGTCGCCCGTCACCACGTCGCGCAGCATACGCCCGTCGTAGCGCGCACCATCGGTGACCTTGCCTTTGCGGATGAAGCCGAAGGCCCGGCAGATTGCGATGCTGCTTTTGTAGCCGAAGCTCGGGATCGCAATATCGGGTTGTGGCCTGCCATCGACGGTGGGCCGGGCCTTGGCGAACTTCAGCGTCCAGCGCGCGTCGGTGTCCTTCTGCCGCGCCTTGGCCGGTTCGTCCGGCCAGATCTCGGCGGCGCTCTTGCGCCAGAACCCGAGCATCTTGGCCCGATCGTCCAGATGGGCGTCGGCGACGATCGCGCGCGCGGCCTGGATGAACTGCCCATGCCAGAACACATAGACCAGCGATCGCTCTGGCATGGCGGCGAGGCGCGTCAGCGCCGCCTCGCAGCGCCGTAGCAGGGTGCCGAAGCTCTCCGCCCCCTCCCCGTCGCAATAATCCGGGTCCGCCTCGTTCCAATAGCGTTCGAGGTGCGGCATCCGTTCGGCGCTGCGCGTGCCGTTCCAGCGCGCCGGTTGGAGATAGGTGAACTCCTCGATCGGCCAGACTTCCACCGGCACGCCGGGAAAGCGCGCGATCGTCGGCGCGGCCGTCTGTCGGGTGCGGGTATAGGGCGAGGTGACGATGAGCGCGGGCGCTTCGGCCCAGCTCGCCGCGACGGCGCGCGCCTGTTCGTGGCCGCGCTCCGTCAGCTCGATCGTCGCCAGATCGGTGCAGGGCACGCCGGCGTTGCCGGTGCTTTCGCCGTGGGGGATGAATACGGCCCTCATGCCTGATTACTGGCGCAGGCGATCGGGCGTCCAGCCTTCCGGCAATTCGTCGCCTGGCTCGGGCGCACGATTGGGCACCTTCTCGAGAACGCGGTCGAGATCGTCCAGCGTGTAGCCCTTGGAGCGCCGCTTGAAGAACTCCGCAGCCGTTTCCACCACGCCGACTTTTTGCGCCACCGCAGTTGCGATCCACTGATTGAGGCTGACCCCATCCTCTTTCGCCAGTCGGGCCGCCGCCGTCTTGATCGAGGCGGGCAGCTTGAGCGGGTAAGTCGCCTTGCTCATTCGCTTAACTCCTTCAACATATCGGCCGGCCGAAGCAACCGGACCCCGAACCGGGGCGCGGCATCGCTGAAATCCCGGATATTGTAGGTCACGAGCGCATCAGCGCGTCCGTTGATTGCCGCTTCCAACACCATTTCATCATCAGGATCACGGAGCTGGGGACGCCAGCGCATATGAACCTCGACCGGCTCGACCAAGATAGCGAGCGCACCTAGCAGCCTGTCCACATCGTCCAGCGACAGACCGGAGGCTTCACGCTGCGCGTCACGTTTCAGCACGTCCTCATACTCGAAAAACAAGGCCGATGTGGCGAGCAGCGTGAACCGGCGATGCCGAGCGGCGCTCAACAACGCGAAGCCCGCACCTGTCCGGCTCCGCAGCGCCGCCACAATCACCGACGTATCCAACACGACCCGTTGCATCATCGCCTATATAACATCCTATAGGATGTTTTTCCAGAGGGCTTGGAGCGCCCTTCCCCCTTCCCCGTCATTCGGATTCTGCGCGGCGCGATCAGGGCTAAGCCAATAACCGACTAAGCGATTAAGCGCCTACCGCTTCGCGGCACCGTGGCTCTAGTCGCTCGCGCTCCCCAAGCCCGCAAGCGGTCTTAGCCCAAGGTGACGATCCACATGGCGGGGGCGAGATCGCTGCGCGGATCTCGCGTCATGGTGCCGGCCTGCGCCGGCGCGTCGTCCGTTTGCGTGGGGAGAGAGCGTTCCGCCCCCTCTCCCCAGCAACGGCAATAGACGGGCCGCGCCTCGCTGCGCTGCGGCCGCACCACCCCGTCGATTCCCGCTGCCCCCCTCTCCTGCCGGCGTTCTTGGGCGTCCGTGTCCGGCCGATGGCCTGGCCATCGCCGGTCAGGCGATTTGAAGGGAGTTATATATTAGGACGATGACGCAGGACAACCGGGAAAGCTGGCTCAATCGGGCGGCCGTGGGCATGGCCCCCTTGTTCGAGGTGCTGGAAAGCCCCCTGCCCGCGCGTATCCGCGTGGCGATCGGCTTCACCAGCGCGGGCCGCAAGGGCAAGGCGATCGGCGAGTGCTGGGATAATCGCTTGAGCGCGGACGGGCATTTTGAAATCTTCATTCGCCCGGACCTCGCCCATGCGCCCGACGCCATGCCGGCGCAGATCGCGGCCATTCTCGCGCATGAGCTGGTCCACGCCGCTGTCGGCATCCCGGCAGGCGTTTAAACGGGTCGCCCTTGGCCTTGGCCTTGTCGGGCCGATGCGCGCAACCACTCCCGGCGAGGCGTTCCTGTCGGCCATCGCGCCGATCTTGGAGGCCGTTGGTCCCCTCCCCCATGCCCGTCTCGATACGGACGGCGAATCCACCGCGCCCAAGAAGCAGAAAACCCGGATGCTCAAATGCGAGTGCGCGACGTGCGGCTATACCGTCAGGACCGCGCGTAAATGGCTTGAATTGGCCGGTGCCCCGCTTTGCCCGATCGAGGATCATGGCCGCATGGAACATGAGCCGCTGGACGACGAGGAAGGCGAAGGGGGAGGCTAAGCGACTAAGCGAATACCCGACTAAGCGGCGCGACTTGCCTGCTAAGCGACTAAGCGATATAAGCCGCTTAGTCGCTTAGCAGGAGCCGTCATGCAGACTTGGGCTATCATCTGTGTCCGAATAATGCACAGGGGCCTATAGGGCGACGTGACGATGAGCGCGGGCGCTTGCGTCCAGCTCGCCGCGACTTCGCGCGCCTGTTCCTGGCCCCGCTCCGTCAGCTCGACCGTCGCCAGATCGTGACATGGCACGCCGGCGTTGCCGGTGCTCATGCAAATCCGTCATAAGCGCATCGACGCTGGGGAAGCGTGCCCCCTTCCCCGCTTCCAGTTCCTCGATCGCCGCGTGCGTCGCGGCTTGGCCGGTCAGCTCGGCCTCGAACTGCGCCTTGCGCGCCTCATACTGGGCGCGGCGCTCCAGACTCCAATCCTTCATGCGATCAGCCACAAGATCGCGAAACGGGCGATGGCCTGCCATTTTGCCCGTCGCTCAGGCCGCTTCTTTCAGCGTCAACTCGACGTGTAGATGGGCCGACGCTGCAATGTTGACGAGCGCATCCAGGGAGAACTTGGCCAGCTTGCCGCGCAGCAGATCATTGGTCCGGGGCCGTGTCAGCCCAAGCCGCTTGCCCGCTTCGTCCTGTGAGACATTCCAGCCCTGCACCACCTTGCGGATTTCATACAGCAAGGACGAGCGCAGTTTCAGGTTCGCGGCCTCCTGCTCGGTATCGGCGAGCGCGTCCCACACGTTCTCATAGATTTCCGATGTCATTGCTCGCCTTCCATCGTTTCAACCTTTGCGCCGCGAGTTCGAGGTCTTTCTTTGCCGTTGCCTGCGTCTTTTTCTGGAACGCATGAAGCACCAAAACCCGGTCCTCCAACGTCGCCAGATAGATCACCCGGAACGCGCCCGATGCTTCCCGGATGCGAATTTCCCGAACGCCTTGCCCCACGGTTTTCATGGGCTTCCAGTCGTCGGGATCGTCGCCGCGTTGGACAAGCTCAAGCTGCCAACCGGCATCTGTTCGCGCATCTTCCGGGAAGGCGCGAACATCGGCCTTGCTACTTCCCAACCACTCTACCGGCTTCATGGGGCTGGGTGTATCAAAACGGAGACATTAATTCAAGCTCCTTCGCCTTGGGCGTTCGGAGGCTGGGATTTGCGCCTGCCGCTGCGCGGCACCGTGGCCCTACTCGCTTCGCTCCCCAAGCCCGCAAGCGGTCTTGGCCCAAGGTGACGACCCACATGGCGGGAGCGAGATCGCAAGCGGATCTCGCTTCATGGTGCTGGCGTGCGCCGGTGTCGATCCTGTTTGCCCCCCTCTCTCGCCGGCGTTCTTGGGCGTCCGTGTTCCGGCCGATGGCATGGCCATCGCCGGACAGGCGATTTGAAGGGAGTAAGGACGATGACCCACGAAACTCGCGAAAGCTGGCTCAATGCGGTGGCGCAGGGCATGGCTCCGCTGTTCGAGGCGCTGGACGCCCCCCTGCCCGACCGCGTGCGCGTGGCGATCGGCTTCACCAGCACGGGCGCGAAGGGCAAGGCGATCGGTGAATGCTGGGATAACCGGCTCAGCGCGGACGGCTATTTTGAAATCTTCATCCGCCCGGACCTCGCGCACGCGCCCGACGCCAGCCATGCCGAATGGTTGGCTCTGCTGCTCGATCACGAAGCGACCTGGCGCAACGACCGGCGCCTTGCCCTTCGCCTGCGGCATGCCAAGCTGCGCCACCATGCCGTGCCCGAGGACGTCGATTATCGTGCTACGCGCGGCCTCGATCGTCGGCTGTTCGACATGCTGCTCAAGGGCGACTGGATCGCCGCTCATGAGAACTGCGCCATCATCGGCCCCGCAGGGGTCGGGAAGAGCTGGCTCGCTTGCGCCATCGGCCACAAGGCGTGCCGCGACAACCGCTCGGTCCTCTATACCCGGCTGCTGCGGCTGATCGATGACCTCTCGCTCGCCAAGGGCGATGGCCGCATCGCCGCGCGCATGAAGAGCCTCGCCAGGGTGGACCTCCTCGTGCTCGATGACTGGGGCCTCGAACCGCTCGACGGTAATGCCCGCCACCATCTGCTCGAAATCCTCGAGGACCGCTACGGGCGCCGCTCGACGATGGTGACCAGCCAACTCCCCGTGGCCCGCTGGTTCGACCTGATCGGCGATCCCACCTACGCCGACGCTATCCTGGACCGCCTCGTTCACAACGCCCACCGGCTCGAACTCAGCGGCGAATCCATGCGTCGTCACCACGCCGCAACAGCCGCTTGACCAGAGCACAAATACGATGACATCATCACCCGACGATCAGGTGCTCCACCTGCGCGCGATCAAATCGGAACGCTGCGCGGCATCAGATCGGAATACATGCGCGCCATCGTCGGAATCCGCAGGCCATGTCGCGCCGTCGGTCATGCTACGAAAGCTTGCTGCCTACGAGCGACAGAACCAGCTCGACGTGGCGCTACAGGAAATCGGCAAGATCGAGCGCACCCTGTTCATGCTGGACTGGCTCGAAAATCCCGATCTGCGCCGGCGGTGCCATGCGGGCCTTAACAACAGCGAACAACGTCATGCCCTGACACAGGCGATCTACACCTTTCGCCAGGGCCGTATCATCGACCGCAGCCATGAGGCGCAGCAATATCGGGCATCCGGGCTCAACCTGGTCATCGCGGCGATCGTCTATTGGAACACGATCTACATGGACGCCGCCGCCCAGCATCTACGATCAGCATTGGTCCCAGTGCCTGATGATCTCCTTGCCCATACGTCCCCGGTAGGCTGGGAGCATATTGCTTTCTCCGGCGATTTCCTCTGGGATAGAGCGGCTGCTTCCACTGGCCGCAAGGCTCTCAATCTGCCGCCGGATAGCCGTGTCGCATAGGCGTTCACTGATTGTTCGCCCTTAGCGTTGTCTGGCGTACCTTCCACGCTATGCCCTCTATCAGATTCAACGCCTCGCTATTGTCATTTCGGGAACGATAGGGCTTCCCCTCCGGGCTTGCGGTGTATACAAGTATAAGACTATATGTGTAGGAGTGTAGCATGAAGGTTCTCGCCATTCTCTCACAGAAAGGCGGCGTCGGGAAAACGACGCTCGCGACCTGTCTGGCGGTTGCGGCCGAGCAGGCGGGCAAGGTCGCCGCGATCATCGACCTGGACCCGCAGGCGACGGCCTCGTTCTGGAAGGACGTGCGCCAGCTCGACACGCCCGCCGTGGCGTCGATTCAGCCGGTGCGCCTGCCCGCCATGCTCAAAGCCTGCGAGGATGCCGGCACAGATCTTGTCGTGATCGACGGGGCGGCGGTCGCGCGCGACGTGGCTTATGAGGCAGCGCGCCATGCCGATTTCATCCTGATCCCGACCAAGACGGCGGTGTTCGACACGATGAGCATGACACACACGCTCGACGTGGTGCGCCAGCTCGACCGCGCCTTTGCCGTGGTCCTTACCTTCGTGGCCCCGCAAGGTCAGGAAACCGGCGATGCGATTCAGGCCGTGGCGGAGCTGGGCGCGACGGTTTGTCCGGTGACGATCGGCAACCGCAAAGCCTTCTTTCGCGCCCAAGCCGCAGGCCAGGCCGTGCAGGAGTTCGAGCCGCATGGGCCAGCGGCCGAGGAAATCCGGCGACTATACGAGTATACAAATATACGCCTATACAATCAGGCGGAGGCGGCGTGATGGCAAAGGGCGGAAACAGTCTGCAAGCGGTCCTGAACCGCGCCAAGGCGGATGGAGACACGGCCTCGGTCCCAGCGCCGGCGGTCGAGCCGGTAGACGTGACCCGCAAGGCCCCGCCGAGCGGCCGACAGGGGACCAAGTTGATTGGCGGGCATTTCCCCCCGGAGGTCAGCACGCAGCTTCGTATCATCGCGGCCGAGGAAGGGACGACCGTTCAAAGCCTGCTAGGCGAGGCGCTGGACGACCTGTTTGTGAAGAAGGGCAGGGGGCGGATCGCCGGCTAGTATAGGCGTATACAGCTATACACCTATACTAGCGCAAGGGGGCGGTTTTGTGCTTATTGCGACAGAAGCCGATGAAGGCGGCGCGGGGGCTTTTCAGTTCCGGTCGCCCGCTGTCGATCCACCATGACACCCATTGGTCATAGAGCGCGTAAACGTCATAGCCAGGCGCAACGCTCTTGGCGTCGTGGAAGCCTTCGGGGTCGATATAGGGCCGCTCGGGTTCCGCTTCGATCGCCTCGACCGTATCCAGCGCCTCGCGATTGCGGAACGTGACCGTATCGCCGTTCATTTCCACGGCATAGTCGGGCAGATGATCGTGCGCGACAAGATCGCGCAGCATCGAGCGGAACACACGCAGATGGCTACTCGCGCCGGTCTTTTTCTGTAGCGTTTCGACCGAGATCGACCATTTTTCCTGTGCGCCGCAATGCTTGCGCGCCAGCTCGTAGATGCGCCGTTCGAGCGGCTTGCGGAGGCGGAAATAGTCGCGGTGCAGCGTCAGGACGCTGCGCCCCTCGACCATTTTGAACAGCCAATCGGAGAGCGTGACCTTGATTTCCGACATTTGGCCGGAGCGGGTTTGTCGCACGATCCGCCATTCGTTGATGAGGCCGAAACCTTCGGTGATTTCCTCGCCATCGGCCTTGATGTTCGTGGTGATCCGCGTCCCCGACAGCCGCTCGAACGCGCTCCGCAGCCGGTCATAGCCGTCGCCATCGGTTTGCCGGTTGGTCCACACCAGCAGATCGCGGGCGGTCAGGTGCAAGGTGCGGCTCGGCCGCTCGCCCTGGTTCATCTTCCCGATGAGCTGGGAGATGCAATAGATCAGAATATCCTTGTCGTGGATCGTCGCCAGCCCTTTGACGCTGGGGACGATTTCGAGCTTGTTGCCGTTATGCTCGTAGCGGAACACGCGCCGATCGGGCTTGGTCGCGAGCGAGAAAATCGGATGCTCCATCGAGGCCATGTCATCCTTGGGGATAGCGTCGAGAACATCGCAAATGAACAGATCGGGATCGGGGTAGCGAACAGGCAGCAGGGGAGGGCGTCCCTCCGCGCCGTTCGGGGTTTCGTTGACGGCAAGCGGTAATTCGGGGTTTCGTTGACGGTCAGGCTTGATTCGGGGTTTCATTGACGGGTAACTTAGATTCGGGGTTTCATTGACGCAACGGAAAAGTTCGGGGTTTCATTGACGCAGATTCGGGGTTCTGGAGTCAGTCGATTCGGGGTTCCGTTGACGGCAGAGATCAAAAAACGCCCGATTCTATCTGCATTTTCAATAGATTACGGAACCGCCAAAATTCCGTAACACGACTCTTTAACCCATATATTAACACTAGACCGACCTGTGGATAACTTTGGCCGCAGAGCAAGCCTGATGCCCCAGCATCGTGGTTTCACCCACCAGCGTCCCGCCAGACCGAACAGCTTGTCCCGAAAATCGGGACAGAGGCAGCGCGACTCACCGGCACCGCGCTTCAGACACGATCAGAAAGAAGAAAAGCACCGCCTCTTGGGGCTTCGCCCCGCCGGCTCGCGGCCTTCGGCCGCCCCGGATCGCTAAAGCGATCCTCCCACCCGGCATCCCCGTGATGAGCCGGCTGCGTCGGCACGCTATTTGTTGGAATGGGGACCGTTTAAACGCTGCGCTCCTATCGCAAACACAGCGCCAGCGGCACCGTCGCAATTGGCTTTCCAGAAAAGCCAAGCGGATAGGGCAGCGATCAATCCGAGAGGACAGGGCAGGCGGAAACGTCCCCACAGGCGCGATTTCCGGGCCGCTGGGCCTCATTTTAGACGTTTGGTAAGGCCGGCAGGGTTCAGCCGGGCATCACGCTCTACGGGCTTCCCAGGCGACCGATTTTTGGAAAGCTATATCCTCGCACGATCGCGCGCGACGACACGAAAGAGCGTTTTACGGACGCTAAAGCCGAACAGATCGGCAACATTATGTTCGAGCGGCGGCGATCGGCGCGGCGAGTTTCAAGGTTTGTGCGCCAGACAACGATTTCGCGGGCCTGTATATTTGTATACACCTATACATGGCACGGTCCTAATGGCGCGTCCGCTTCGGCGGCGTCGGCGCTGACAGAAGTTCATCAAAGGCGGAGTCATCGCCCAATGCGTAGCGGCGCAGCGGATCATCCTCCGTCATGCGACCGGCCTGGACCTCGCGCCAGGTCACATACCGTAGGCGGTTCCGGTCCAGCACGCCATCGACAAGACATTCGGCACGCAGGAACATCCATATCTGGCCATGGCGGTGCTGGGCGAAGGCTTCAAGATCGCCGTTCGTCTCTTGGAGATGCACCGCCACCAAATCGCAGACGAGATTGAATATCCGCATGAGGCCAAGCCGGCTTTCCTCATCGGTGATCGCTTCGTGCAGCTCCAACACTTCGTCGCGGATCGCCGGAAGGGGAGCGGAACCGCTTTCTCCATAGGCCATGAGCCGGTCCCAAAGATCAATGACGCGCTGGTCCATATTCTATCCTTCCGCCATTGGCGGCGGTTGTGACACTATACAGCAATCGGCCTCTTTTCACTTGTCCGAGAGTGTCCGTTCACGCCTTGTCGAACTTTCCTGCGAACTCGCCATCGGCATAGTAGCGCAGCTTGGCGGCGACGATCGGCCGTTGCCCCGCGAGGAACAGGAGTTGCAAATCTTCCCGAAGGGTGCGGACCTCATCGGGGGTCAGCAGGGCGCGGCCGACATGCTGCGCGCCGAAGGAAATGCTGGTTTCCTCCGCGTCGATCGCGCGGCTCATCGTCTCGAACACGACCGTCTCCTGGCCGAGCAGATCGGAGACGAGTTTGGCGCTGTCGTGATCGTTGACCCCGAACACCTGTAGGACGCCGGCGTTGGACAGGAAGGTGCCGGCGCGGCGCTCATAGAGCGCGCGGAGCTGATGCACGTCCTGCAAGATCGGCCAGAGCTGGATGCCGTAGCCGGCCATCAGGCCCATTGCGCGCTCGACGGGTTCGAGGCGGCCGAGCGCCGCGAACTCATCGAGCAGGAACAGGACGGAGCGGGCAGGGGAGGCCGGCGCGCGCGCCAGATCGGTTAGCCCCTGCGCGACCATCAGCCGCAGCCATCGGGCATAGGTAGCGAGCCGATCGGGCGGCAGCACCAGATAGAGGCTGGTAGGCTGCGCCTTCACATCGGCGAACGTAAAATCGGAATGTCCCAGCACGGCCGTCATTCGCGGGGAATCGAGGAAATGGGTATGGCGCTGCGCGGCCGACAGCACGCCGGCGGCTTCGCGATCGGATTTGCCGAGATGGCGATTGGCGGCGCGCGCGACCAAGCCGCCTTGCGCCTGCATCGCTTCCAGCATGGCAGCGAAGGCTTGCGGCGCGAGGGTGAGCCGGTCGCGCAAAGTGGCAAGGGTCCGCGTGCCCACCGGCTCGCTGGCGACGATATGCAGGATCAGGCCGGCGATCAACGCCTTGGCTTCCTCGTTCCAGTGCGCCTCGCCGGCTTCGCCGGGAGCGTCGTAGACCAGTGCATCGGCGAGCGTCATGCAGTCGTCGGCCAGATCGAGGCCGGCAGGGTCGATGCGATCCAATGGATTGAACGCGGCCGAGGGAATGCCCGTCACTCCGAACGGATCGAGGACATGGACCGGGCCGAATGTCCCGCGCTGGCGCGCGGTGACGCGGGCATTCTCGCCCTTGGGGTCGATGCAGACCACGGAGCCGGGATAGTCGATCAGATTGGGAATGATGGTGCCCACGCCCTTGCCGGTGCGTGTCGGCGCGATCGTCAGCAGATGGGCGGGGCCGGCATAGCGCAGCGGCTTGCCCGATTTGCGGTCGCGGCCGATCAGCAGGCCGTCGCCATTTTGGGCGAGGGGGCGCGTCTCGCGATCGGTGGCGAAGCGGGCCGAGCCGTGGGTGTCGTTGCCGTCAGGGCCGCCATATTTGAGGATCAGCGGTTGGAACAGCGCGCGCAGCGTGACGAGGAAGATGACCAGGCCCGTCAGCATCATTACGATCTGGTAGATATTGGAATCGCGGGGCAGGCCGAGGAGCTTGCCGAGGATGAGCGGCACCCCAAGCCCCAGCACCAGGGCGGTGATGAGGAACAGGACCACGACGCCGAACAGGTGGCGGATGAGGGCGACCGGGCTGGTGACGAGGGCCGTGACTGCCCATATCGGCTGCGCGCGCGCCATACGGGCGAGGTTGCGGATCGCGCGGCCGAACTGGCGGAACCATTCCATCATCAGGATTCCCTCCCATTGTCGTTTTCGAGATGTTCGGCGCAGATCGCGGCGGCGATCGTGTGAAGTTGCTTCACGCGGTCAACGAGCCAGGCCAGTTCGTCGGCGGTGATTTCATAGGCATGGGAATAGCGGGCCTCGACATAGGCGCGCTGCAATTGCGCGAAGTGGCGGCGGGCGGCGCGGGTATCGCGCGGCCAGGCTTCGATCAGCCGGGGATCGAGATTTTCGGCGAGCGAGCGCAGGATGCCGAGGCGGTGCGATTTGGGCGCGTAGAGCGTCAGGACGAGCAGCACGGCGTTATAGGCCCGCTCGAGGGCCTGGTGGAGCATGAACGCGGCATCGCGCGGCACTCCATCGGCAATGCTGTCCTGGGCGAGCTTGAGCGCATGCGCGGCGAGCGGGAACCAGTGGTCGCGATGGCGCAGGGCTTCGGCGTGGCGTTCCTGCGCGTCGAGCTGGCGCGGCACGGCGAGGGCTTGGCCTGGCGCTTCGTAGAGGGCGATTCCGTCGCGGGCTATGTCGGCGAAGAAGGTACGGCCGCGCGCGAGCTGGTCGTTCACGTCCATCAGCGAATGAACGATGAAATTGACGGGGGTGGCGAGGTGCCTGGTAACGGTCGGCTCGCGCACCAGATGATCGTCGGCGACCGCCCTCCATGTTTGCAGATCGGTGAAGGTGTCGGAGTTGACGACGACGAGCAGGTCATAGTCGGAGATATAGCCGCTGGCGCGATCCTCGACCCAATCGCCGCGCGCATAGGAGCCGAACAGGATCAGCTTGAGGATGCGGCCGCCCTTGCGCTTGTCGGAGAGCTTGGTTTTGACGGCATCCTCGAACTCATCGAACAGGACGCGGGCGACCCGTTCCAGCTCGCGGCGCTTGGCGGCAGGAAGATGATCGAGGCCGGCGCGCATGGTCAGGGCACCGAGATATGGGTTATGCCCGGAGCGTCGGCGATTTCGTCCACGAGGCTATCGACGGTTTCCATGCGGTGGCTGGGCCAGTCGCGGGACACATCGACATAGCCGGCATCGGTCTGGACGTTGATGGTCGCGGTGGCGGGCAGCATGTCGAGCAAGGCCGCGAGCTTGTCCTGAATGTCGGGGGTGATATGGTCGATTCCAGGTCCAACCATCAGGAGCTGCCAGGAGAGGCGCGAGGTGTCAGTCATGGGCATTTCCTTCCGCGTTGTCCTGTCCCTGCGCATCGGCATCGAAGGCACGTTTGCCGCGCCGCTTCCAGAGCGCGAGCGCGTTGCCCTCTTCGCGCGCCCTGGCGACAAGATCGAGCATCGCGCCGTAGAGGGTGGCGCGATCGTCGTCGGTCAGATCGACGAGCCCGGCTTTGTGGACGAGGCCGCCAAGTTCGATCAGGTGCCGGGTTCGTTCACGCCGGGCCACAACCCACTCCCTGGTATCGGTGCGCCGTTGTCCGGACTCAGCCCTGCGGATTGCCTGCGCCAGCTTCGCTCGCGCCGCCAGTGTCCGCTGCAGGGCCGCGCCCACCTTTGCGCCCGCGCCGCTGAAAGAAGGCAGCGCCTTTCGTGCGCCACGCCTCCTTGGTGTCTGCATTGGCGGCCAGAGCTTCGATAAGCGCGCCGGCAAGGATGTTGAGATCGAGCGCATCGGCGCCGGTCGCGGTGACCAGTTCGCCGAGCTGCTGAACCTTGCGGGCTTTGAGCGCAGTTACCTTGTCGCCGAGCGCTTTCAATTCCGCATCGTAATCCCGCACCTTGCGCATCTTACTCTCCTCAGCCCTGATCCATCGGCGCATCGTAGCACGAACTAACGTGCAGAAAACAGCAGATCATATTCCAGGCAAGCAGTCAGTCACGCGAACGGCAGAGAGTGTGAGTGCGCGCTTATACGTCGTTGCCGACATATGCTCAAAAAGGTAGGTTATAGGCTATCATGGCGATCTACCATTTCTCGGCCAAGGTGATTAGTCGCAGCAGCGGATCAAGCTCGGTTGCAAGCGCGGCCTATCGTTCCGCGTCCGAGCTACACGATCAGCGGCTTGGGCGCGACCATGACTTCTCGAACAAGGCCGGCGTCGTCCATTCCGAAGTGATGCTACCGGAAGGCGCACCGGAGCGGCTTCGCGACCGCGAAACCCTGTGGAACGAGGTCGAGGCCCGCGAGGTTCGCAAGGACGCGCAACTGGCGCGGGAGGTGGAGTTTTCCATCCCGCGCGAGATGAGCCAGGTGCAGGGCGTTGCGCTCGCTCGCGATTTCGTCGAAAAGCAGTTTGTCGAGCGCGGCATGGTTGCGGACCTCAACGTGCATTGGGACAAGGGCAAGGACGGGGAGCCCAAGCCGCACGCGCATGTCATGCTGTCGATGCGCGAGGTAGGGCCGGAGGGCTTCGGTCAGAAGGTGCGCGAGTGGAACTCGACGCAGCTCTTGCAGGGGTGGCGCGAGGCGTGGGCCGATCATGTCAACGAGCGCCTGGCCGAGCTGGATATTGACGCCCGGATAGATCACCGGACCTTGCAGGCGCAGGGCATCGAGCTGGAGCCGCAGCACAAGATCGGGCCGGCGGCGATGCGGCGCGAAGGCGAGGGGCTTGAGGGCGAGCGCATCGAGGACCACACGCGGATCGCGCGCGAGAATGGCGAGAAGATCATCGCCAATCCTGCCATTGCGCTCGATGCGATCACGCGGGGACAGGCGACATTCACGCTGCGCGATCTGGCGCAGTTTGCGTTCCGTCACAGCGACGGCAAGGACCAGTTCGATGCGGTGATGGGGGCAGTGCGTTCCAGCCCGGAGCTGGTGGCGCTGGGACGGGACGGGAAGGGGGAGGACCGCTTTACCTCGCGCGACATGATCGACACCGAGCAGCGGTTGGAACGCTCCGGCGATCGGCTTGCCGATCGGAGCGGGCATGGTCTCCCGGCGATGGAGCAGTCCTTGCGGGCCACCGCCGGGAGTGAGGGCCTGAAGCTGGGGAGCCAGCAACAAGCCGCATTAATCCATATAATAGGCACGCAGGATATTGCCATCGTGGTCGGCTATGCCGGCACCGGTAAATCGACCATGCTGGGGGTTGCGCGCGAAGAATGGGAGCGGGCGGGCTATCAGGTGCGCGGCGCGGCCCTGTCAGGGATCGCAGCCGAGGGGCTTGAGGGCGGTTCGGGCATCGCCTCGCGCACGATCGCCAGCATGGAATATCAGTGGGAGCAGGGCCGCGAGCAGCTCAGTGCCCGCGACGTGCTGGTGATCGACGAGGCCGGCATGATCGGCACGCGCCAGATGGAGCGGGTGCTGTCGGAAGCCGAGCGGGCAGGGGCGAAGGTCGTTCTTGTCGGTGACGCCGAGCAGTTGCAGGCGATCGAGGCCGGTGCGGCGTTCCGCGCGCTTGCCGAGCGCCACGGCGCGGCCGAGATCAACGAGGTTCGCCGGCAGCATGAGGACTGGCAGAAGGACGCCACGCGGGCGCTGGCGACGGGCCGGACCGGCGAGGCTGTCCATGTCTATGCCGAGCATGGCATGGTCCACGCGGCCGAGACGCGCGAGGCTGCGCGGGAAAGCCTAGTGGAGGGCTGGGATCGCGCTCGCATCGCCGATCCCGACAAGACGCGGATCATCCTCACCCATACCAATGCCGAGGTGCGCGACCTGAATCTGGCCGCGCGCGATCGGCTGCGCGACGCCGGCGAGCTGGGCCAGGACATGCGCGTGTCGGCCGAGCGGGGCGCGCGGGACTTCGCGACCGGCGACCGCATCATGTTCCTCAAGAACGATCGCGGCCTTGGGGTGAAGAACGGCACGCTGGGCAAGATCGAGCGCGTGTCGCCCGACAGCATGGCGGTGAAGCTGGACGATGGCCGTCAAGTCGCGTTCGACCTGAAGGACTATGCCCATGTCGATCATGGCTATGCCGCGACCATCCATAAATCGCAGGGCGTGACGGTCGATCAGGGGCACGTCCTCGCCACCCCCGGCATGGATCGCCATTCGGCCTATGTGGCGCTGTCGCGGCACCGTGACGAGGTGCAGCTCCATTACGGTCGCGACGACTTCGCCGACGTGTCCCGGCTTGTCCGCACGCTGTCGCGCGAGCGGGCGAAGGATATGGCGTCGGACTATCCGATGTTCCGGGACCGCGACGGCAAGGTTCGGGCCTTTGCCGAGCGGCGCGGGCTTTCTGGTGAGGCCAAGGCCGTGGCTGAGCGACAGCCGCGGCGCGGCATGTTCGACGGGCTGAAACTGCCCCAGCGCACGCCAACGCCGGCGAAGGAAGCGCCTGCGCGTGCCGGGCAGGGCCAGGACCGTGCTTTCACGCGCGCGGTCGAGCGGGCCTCGCGTTCGGCCGAGGCGGTGTTGCAGGCGCGCGCGTCGGGTGGGCCTGTTCTCGAGCATCAGAAGGTCGCGCTCGAGCGCGCGACGGAGGCGCTGGACCAGATCAGGCCGTCCGCCTCGCGCGATATGGCGTCGGCGATGCAGCGCGACCCCACCTTGTTGCGCGAGGCGGCGGCGGGGCGCAGCGGCCCGATGGTCGAGGCGATACGCCAAGAGGCGCGGGTGCGTGCCGATCCGAACTTGCGGGCCGATCGCTTCGTGGAACGCTGGCAACAGCTCTCCCAGGACCGCGACCGGCTGTATCGCGCCGGCGACATCACGGGCCGCGAGAAGGCGGGCAAGGAAATGGCAGGCATGGCGAAAAGTCTTGAGCGCGATCCCCAGGTGGAATCGATCCTGCGCGGGCGCACCCGCGAGCTGGGGCTTGAAATAGGTATGGAGCGCGATCGCGACCTTGGCCGCCAGTTGACGCAGGATTTGGGGATTGGCCGTGATCGTGGCCTTGGTCGCTGATGCTTTTGCGGATAAGCGCCTATCATGCTAAGATGGTATGTGTTAATCCGGAGGTGAACCATGAACGATATGACCCGATGGACCGTCTCGGTATCGAAGAACACCGATATCGCAGTGCGTAGCTTCCTCGCGCAGCGCGGCATGAAGAAAGGCGATCTTTCCCGTTTCATCGAGGAGGCGGTCAAATGGCGCGTTCTCGATCAGACCATCATCGAGGCGAGAGCCAAGTTCGAGGATATGGCCCCCGAAGATTTGGACGCGGTGATAGGGGAGGCGGTGGCCGCCGCGCGTCAGCCCGCAGGCTGACCCGTGCGCGTCGTTGTCGATACCAATGTCCTCATTAGTGCGCTGCTTTCGGACAGATCGCCGCCCGCGCAGATCGTCACGCTCTGGCGCGAAGGGCGGTTCGAGTTGCTGACTTCCCAGGAGCAACTGGACGAACTGGCGCGGGTGACGCGCTATCCCAAAATCCGCGAGCGGCTTTCGCCCGCGCTGGCGGGGCGGCTTGTCAACGAGCTGCGCGACGTGGCTGTGATGGTGGCGGACCTGCCGGAAGTGACGGCCTGCGCCGATCCTTACGATAATTTTCTGTTGGCCATGATCGTCGCGGGCAGGGCCGATCATCTTGTGCCCGGCGACAAGCGGGATCTTCTGACGATGGTCCGTTATGAGGGCGCACGGATCATCGCCGTGCGGGATTGTCTGGCGATGTTCGGGCGGGTGCCCAGGGATGAGTGGACATGAGCGGGCAGCACCAGGATAGCCAGGAGCGCGACGACCCGGCGCTGGCGTTCGAGCGGTTGCGCGGCGAGGTGTCGTTGCTGCGCCATGCGGTCGAGGCGCTGACCACGGCGCGCGAGTCCATCGACATTCCCGACTATGAGCCGACGTTAGAGCGCACCGAAAAGGTGCTGGGTATCCTGGTGCAGCAGATCGACGGTGTGCGAAAAAGCCCCGCCATGAGGCTCACCCCGGAGAATATGGGAGGTCGTTTAGACGCTTCCGTCGCCGAGGCGACCCGCGAGCTGCGCGCCCAGGTGCAGGCAACCGACATGGTGCTCAGAGGGGCAGCGCGCGACTTGTCCGATATGGTCGCATCGGCTCGGCGGGGCGACGAGCAGAACCGTTGGCTGTATATCGTGGGCGGCGTCGGTCTGGTGCTGGGGCTGTTGCTCTATACGCTGCTCGCCGGTCCGATCGCGCGGATGATGCCGGCGAGCTGGCTTTGGCCCGAGCGCATGGCGACGCGGGCGCTTGGCGAAAAGTCGGCATGGGATGCGGGGCAACGTTTGATGCAGACGGCCGCGCCGGAGAGCTGGGGATTGATCGTCGCGGCGGCCCCGCTCGCCGATGGCAACCGCGAGGCGGTGCAGGCGTGCCGCAAACAGGCCGAAAAAGCGAAAAGACCGGTGCGCTGCACAATCGAGGTAAAAGGCGCACCGGAATCATCGGTTCCGTGAATCAGTGCAGCATGACTGATTCAGATAAGTCGTCGGACATCGACAGGCAAATCCTGTAGGCTTTGCGACATGAATGGTGCAGGTCTTCTCCCTAATCCCGTTGAGCTGATCGCGCTTGATCCGGCGCGTAATATTCGGCGACGCTACAGTATCACCGTGAGCATTGACCTGTTCGGCATGATCGTCGTCGAAAGCTGCTGGGGCCGGATCGGCGCGCGCGGCCAAGCCCAGCGCCATGCCTTCGCCGATCATGCCGCAGCCAATCGTTATATTGCAGCGCTTCTGCAAAAGCGTGGTACGGCTGAAAGGCGGATCGGTGCCGCCTATCGGCCTGTCTGACACCGGACACAGAGCTCGCGTGTCGAAGCTGATCGACCCCATTATCCTTATGTCAATCTGGAGTATAGCCTAACCGGACGTCAGGGCGCTACCGCGGTTTCTGTCAGATTAGGGTACTAAACGGAATTTGTTGACGAATGTCGTTGCGTATCATAGATTTCAACCTGACATTTTGATGGAGAGAG
>Ga0209930_1002612_pt1 | contig 20625 bp, 20 predicted proteins | sample ThiBiot_500_biof_2_FD_183948 | JGI IMG/M metagenome (GOLD analysis project Ga0209930, IMG submission 183948) | Wastewater bioreactor microbial communities from Cape Town, South Africa - Thiocy_cont_500_biof (SPAdes) | ecosystem: Engineered > Bioreactor > Thiocyanate-remediating >... | reverse complement strand
TCACTCTAATGGTGTATTTTCGTATTAATTCGCTTTAAATGACTTCGTCGTTAGCCTCCACGGCAGTAAAACGCTTAGGAGACGGCGATGATAAGCGGTCGTGGTTCCAGGTGGCCGGCGCGAAAGCTGTATGCCGCCATTGTTGGTTTGAAAGTTGCGGGCAGCCGCGCGATTGAGAAGTTCTCGCGCGATACGCGCGGCGACGTCGCAATTCTTTTCGGACTGATGGCGCTCGTCCTTTTCGCGATGATCGGCCTCGCGGTCGATTACGGACGCTTCGTCAACGCACGGAGCCAGACGATCGCCGCGACCGACGCGGCTGTTCTCGCCGGCGCCCGCGCATTGCAGACGAATGGCGGCGATCAGGCGGCGGCTCTCAGGGTCGCCCAAAGCTATTATGCGCAAGCGACGAAAAATCGTCTCTCCCTGAGCAACGACACGATCAACTTCGCCATCGCGGACAATGCGACAGCAATGGTGACGACCGGCAACGCGGTCATCACCACGCCATTCATGGGGCTAGCCGGTACAGGATCGCTACCGATCCTGCGCAAGGATGGGTCGGATTATTCGAAGGCTGTTCTCGCGGTTGGCGGCAATGCCGAACTCAACCTCGAGATCGCGATGATGCTCGACATCACGGGCTCGATGAGAGGGCAGAAGCTCACGGACATGAAGGCCGCGGCCAGCGATTTGCTCAACATCGTTGTCTGGACGGACCAAAGCAAATTCACGTCCAAAGTCGCAATCGTGCCGTTTGCCTACGACGTGCGGCTTCCCGCTGCCGCATTCAAGAAGGCGACCGGAACCACCTCGACAAACTATCCGTGCGTGGTCGAGCGCACTGGAACTGAAAAATATACCGACGCCGCTCCGGCTACCGGAAAATACGTGATGGTGCACAACACCAGCTCGACAAAAAATGGCAAAACGACCTACAGCCCGACCTGCGACGTGGCATCGAGCGCCGAAGTCCTGCCCCTGACGAGCGATAAGTCGACTTTGCTTGCGAAAGTGAACGGCTTGTCGACCGCTGGCAGCACGGCGGGGCACATCGGCACGGCCTGGGCCTGGTACATGCTGGCGCCGAATTGGTCATCGCTGTGGACCTCGGCATCCAGCACGCCGGCGGCGTACAACGCCGATAACCTGCGCAAAATCGCAGTGCTCATGACGGACGGCGAGTATAACACTCAGTATACGACCAACGGCGTGCCGGACAATTCCAGTTCTCTGACGAAATGTCCGAGTGCCGCGAACGGTGTTTGCTCCAGCGCGCAGGCCATCTCTCAGTGCACCGCTATGAAAGCCAAAGGCATCGAGGTCTACACGGTCGGATTCCAGCTCGATAACCAGACCGCGATCGACACGCTGTCGAAGTGCGCCACGGACTCATCGCACTTCTACAACTCGACGACCGGAGACGCTCTGAAAGCCGCATTCCGCGACATCGCGTTGAAAATTTCGACGCTTTACCTATCGCAGTAATCCGGAAGAGCACGAAACAAAAACAAAAGGGACGCTCATCGGCGTCCCTTTTTGTTTCTGCGAACTTTCGCGCGACATCAGGCGTCGCCGACACACTCTTCGTCAAAGCCCGCTTCGACAAGGCAAACGAGGGCCTGCAGAGCTTCCGGCCCTTGTGGGCCGATGGCGACGATGTGCAATTCGGAGCCCGGACTCGCGGCCAGCATCATCAATCCCATGATGGAGGTTCCGCCAACCGATTGGCCGTGATGCGTGACGGTTACCGTCGCATCGTAGCGCTCAGCGCATTTCACGAACTTGGCCGAGGCCCGCGCGTGCAATCCCTTGATGTTGCGGATGGTGACGACGGCTTCGGGTCTAAGGGTATTGGACAGTTCGGGCATTGTTTTCTCGCGCATCAACCGCCGGAAAGCTCTTGGCTCGCGACCTTGATGTATTTCTTTCCGGCGTCGCGCGCCATGATCACCGCCTCCGGCAGTGGGACCTCGCCGCGGACGCTGGCCAGTTTGACCAAAATTGGAAGGCTGATGCCTGCGATGACCTCGGCCTTCGCTTCATCCATCACCGAGATCGCAAGATTCGATGGTGTGCCGCCGAACATGTCCGTCAGGATGATGACCCCGTCACCGCCGTCGACCGAGCGCACGGCGTTGAGAATATCGATCCGGCGCGCCTCCATGTCGTCCTCGGGGCCGATCGCGATCGTTTCCATCGCGGTTTGCGCGCCCACCACATGTTCCAGCGCGTTGCGGAATTCCTGGGCAAGGCCGCCATGCGTGACGATGACAAGTCCGATCATGAGCGCCGGCCGTTAAACCTCATTCGGCGATAGCTTCGTATGCTTCGCCATATGGCGCGGAAGGTGGCAACTGTTCGTCCCCCGCGCAAGGGCTTTGTAGACGAACTTACTCCTTAACCTCGATACGTGGCAGGCTGGCCATGTCAAGGGCGGCGAATATTTTCAGCGGGGCTGAGCTTTCAAAAGGTAAAAGCCGGATGGCGGGGACTCTGACGCCGCACAGCACGACCGTGGGCCACGGGTCCGGATACCGCTCGATCGAGCCTTCGCGCGCGATATCGGCGATCAACACGATGTCGACTGCTTCGCGGACGGCAACCTCCAGGATGCCAACGCCACGAACTTCGATCTTGCCGCGAAGTGTCTGAGGGGCCGTCGCGCAAAGGCGTGGCGCACCGTGCGACCAATCGCTCTTTAGAATAACCTGGTCGTCAGCGACGAGCTTCACGGGATCGCGCAGCAGCGCCGACGGACCGCACGCGAGACATCGAAGAGCCAGGTCGGATTTGCCGGAACCGGACAGGCCGCGGATCAGCACACCGCGATCGCCGATTGCGATAGCCGTGGCATGCACGCGATCAGCTTCGCCGCGCAAGGCCGTCTCCAACATTCGCGATGAGCGGCAAGCGCACCGTGAAGCGTGCGCCGCTCATGATCGCCGATCCATTCTGTGGCCGGTTCTCCGCGAAAATCTCGCCGTGATGACTGACGACGATCTCGCGCGAAATCGAAAGCCCGAGGCCGGAATTCTTGCCGCGCTTGGCGTCGGTTTGCGGCCGGTCGCTGTAGAAACGGTCGAAGATCTGACCGAGCTTGTCGGGAGGAATGCCAGGGCCTTCGTCTTCGATGGTGATCTCGATCTTGCTCCCGTTCGGGCGTGCGCGCACAGTGATCTTACCGCCCTCCGGCGAGAACGACAGCGCGTTGTCGATCAGGTTCGTGAAGACTTGGCCGAGCCGCCCGTCGTTGCCGCGCACCTTGTAGGACGACGGCGGCGCCGGATCGATGATAAGGGTGATCTTCCGGTTGTCGTCGGCAAGCATGTCGGTGAACAGGCTGTTGATGCTCTCAAGAACGCCGCGAACGTCGACGGTTTCCATATGCTGCCGCGCCAGCTCTGCATCGAGCCGCGATGTGCTCGAGATGTCGTTGATCAGCCGGTTGAGGCGCTTCAGCTCGCTCTGGATTTCGGTGACCAGTTCCATCCGGTCGGCATCCGTCTTGGCGTAGGCCATCGCTTCGGCGGTCGATCTGGCGGCAGCGAGCGGATTTTTCAGTTCGTGCGCCACGTCGGCGGCAAATCTCTCGCTGCCCTCGATGCGCCGGTAGAGCGCGTTCGTCATCGCCACGAAGGCGCGGCTCGTCTGGCCGACCTCGTCGCGCCGTTCCGTCAGGTCCGGAATCTCCTGACGCGCGGAGATGTTCTGCGTCACGTCATACGCAGCTTCCGACAACCTTCGCATCGGCACAGCGACCGTTCGTTCGAGCACCAACGAACTGCCGATGGCGACGAGCAGCGCCATCGCGGCGATCTGAAGGATCAGCCAGCGCTCGTCCCAGAGGACGTCGTCGATGTCGCCGGGTTTGGTTGAAACGAGCAGCACGCCGAGGATCTTGTTGCCGCGCTTGATCGGCTCTGCCATCGACACGATCTGCTGTCCGCGTTTGTTCAGCAGCAGAATCGGCGTTTCGACACCGCGCTGCGCGGCGTTCTTGACTTCCGGATAAAGGAAGCCGTTCGTCGTGCCGAGCTCGCGGTAGACTTTCAGTTCCTTGTTGATCACCCAGTAGTTGAGCCGCGTCCAGAAGTTCTTGAGACGCGGCGTCTGGCTGTTATCCGCGCCCGTGTTGGATTTCGGATCGTCGGAGAACAGCGTCTCACTGTTGAGGATCAGCGTGCCCTTCGTGGAATAGATGCGCGCCTTGAGGCTCGCCGGTCCCACGAGCTTTCTCAACACGACGGCGGCCTGATGCGGATCGATCGGCAACTCGAACGCCGCAAACGCGTCGTCGCGCTGCGCCCACGTCGTCGTCTTCTCCGGCAGCCGGTTCGGATCAAAAATCGCGCGCTCGTTGACCGCGCGATACGCAATGGCCTCCGACGTGATGCGCGACACCGTTTTGACGACGTCGACCTTCGCATCCAGCAGCCAGCCGTGATGCAGACTGAGATAGAGCATCGCGAACAGCAGGCCGGCGAGGCCGAGCAGGTTGGCGAGCAGGATGCGCCGCCGCAAGCTCTTGCCGATGGCGCGCGAAATCCAGCCGCGCGAAATCAGCCTGCCCGCGCCGCTCAGCGCCGACTTGATGACTTGGCGTGCGTCGAGGCGAGGCTCAGCATCGGTCGCGGACGGCGGCGGCGCACTCGCGCCGGCAATCGTCGCGCCTACAGCTATGTCATTGCTGTCGAGCGCCATCCAATCCCCATTGACGGCGGCGTGCCCACTATTCTTTGAAGCGGTAGCCGACGCCGTAAAGCGTCTCGATCACGTCGAAATCGTCATCGACCTGTTTGAACTTCTTGCGCAGCCGCTTGATGTGGCTGTCGATCGTGCGGTCGTCGACATACACCTGATCGTCGTAAGCGGCGTCCATCAGAGCGTCGCGCGTCTTGACGACTCCCGGCCGTGTCGCGAGCGCCTGCAGAATGAGGAATTCGGTCACCGTCAGCGTGACGGGCTTGCTGTCCCAGTGGCAGGTGTGACGCTCCGGATCGAGCTTGAGCTTGCCGCGCTCGAGAACGCGCTTGGCTTCGTCTTCGACCGTCGCACCATCCTTCGGAGAAACGCGGCGCAGAACGGCTTTCACGCGCTCGACGATCAGGCGCTGGGAAAACGGTTTGGCGATATAGTCGTCGGCGCCCATTTTGAGGCCGAACAGTTCGTCGATTTCCTCGTCCTTCGAGGTCAGGAAAATCACCGGCATCGTCGACTGCTGACGAACTCGGCGGAGCAATTCCATCCCGTCCATGCGTGGCATCTTGATGTCGAAGATGCCGAGATCCGCCGGTTCTTCCGTCAGTGCTTCGAGCGCCGAGACGCCGTCGCCGTAGGTGCGAACCTTATAGCCTTCCGCTTCCAGGGCCATTCTCAACGACGTCAAAATATTCCGCTCGTCGTCGACGAGTGCGATGGTGCTCTTTTCCTTCATATTTTCCTCTCAAGCCCCGGAGCGGTGGTCCTCGCCGCGCCGCATCTGGCGCTTATGGCGGGATGGTGGACCAATTGTGGCGCTACGTCCAATGGACGCCAAAGGCTGAATGCGACCTGAATATGCGACCTAAGTCGTAACCGCAAGCAAAGCCGAACGAATTCTTGCGCAAAATTTTGCAGTGACCAAATCATTACTCGCTGCATTGCGCCTGTTGCTCGACATACAGTCTTCGAATATTTTAAGCGGTAACATAGTGTTACATTTTCTGTCGTGCGGCAGGACGGCTAAGACCATCGCACAGCTTGAGATTGCCGTTTTGGTTTCCTAAGCAGCTGAACTGTCTTGTTAGGCTCGCAGCACACGCACCAGCGTTCGAACCGAATGCATCCGTGTCATTTGCGAAATGATCGTCCGGCCGGCGCTCCGCCGCGTTCGGACCGGCAGGGGTAAACTCCGTAATGACCATACAGTTGTTTCCGATCGCGCCCAGTCAGAAGATTCGTCGGAATTTGCGCGAGGCGGAACTGATCGAAGCAATCATCCGGCGAGATGAAGGACGTTTAGCTGCCAGCGGGGCCGTCGTCGTCGAGACCGGCCAGCACACCGGACGCTCTGCCGAAGACAAATATATCGTCCGCGATCGCGAGACCGATCAGGCGATCTGGTGGGACAACGCCAAGGCGATGTCACCGGAGCAATTCGATCGTCTGCTCGCGGATTTCATCGCATTCGCCGCCCATAAGGAAATTTACGTCGAAGATCTGTTCGCAGGCGCCGATGCCGGTCATCGTCTGAATACGCGCATCGTGACGGAATACGCGTGGCACTCGCTTTTCATTCGGCATCTGCTTCGCCGTCCGGAAGCCTCCGAGCTTGAAAGTTTCGTTCCCGAATTCACCGTCGTCGATTTGCCGAGCTTCCGCGCCGCGCCGCTCTATCACGGCACGCGAACGGAAACCGTGATCGCCTGCGATTTCTCGCGGCGCATCGTTCTGATCGGCGGCACCAGCTACGCCGGCGAAATCAAGAAGAGCGTGTTCTCGTTCCTGAACTACATTCTCCCGTCCAAAGGCGTCATGCCGATGCATTGCTCGGCGAACGTCGGCAAGGACGGCGATTCCGCCGTGTTCTTCGGCCTTTCCGGCACCGGCAAGACGACGCTCTCCGCCGACCCGCGCCGCGAGCTTCTAGGCGACGACGAGCACGGCTGGTCGGAAAAAGGCATCTTTAATTTCGAAGGCGGCTGCTACGCCAAGACCATTCGCCTGTCGAAATCCGCCGAGCCGGAGATCTGGCAGGCATCGAACCGTTTCGCGACCGTGCTCGAAAACGTCGTCATCGATCCGGTTACGCGCCTTCCCGATTTCGACGACAATCGGCTCGCTGAGAACGCGCGCTCGGCCTATCCGCTCGAAGCTATCGCCAACGCCAGCCCCACGGGCACGGCCGGACATCCGAAAAACATCGTGATGCTGACGGCGGACGCGTTTGGCGTGCTGCCGCCGATCGCGAAACTTACGCCGAGCCAGGCGATGTATCATTTCCTTTCGGGCTTCACGGCGAAAGTCGCTGGAACCGAGAAAGGCATGGGCAACGAGCCGAAACCGACGTTCTCGACGTGTTTCGGCGCACCCTTCATGCCCCGCCATCCGAGCGTCTACGGTAACCTGCTGCGCCAGCTGATCGCCGACCACAAAGTCGACTGCTGGCTGGTCAACACCGGTTGGACCGGCGGCAAGTACGGCGAAGGAACACGCATGCCGATCAAAGTCACGCGTGGGCTTCTCGATGCCGCGCTCTCGGGCGCGCTCAAGGATCAGGCGATGCGCGTCGATCCGGTCTTCGGCTTCCAGGTGCCGCTCGCTCCTCAGGGCATCGACCCGAAGGTCATGACGCCGCGTGAAACGTGGGCCAATCCGAAAGCCTATGACGAGGCCGCAGCGAAACTCGCGGCGATGTTCCATGAGAACTTCGCGAAGTTCGCTCGTCACGTCGGTGCCGACGTTCTCAACGCGGGACCATCCGTCGGCCGCGCCGTCGCCGCGGAGTAAGTTCCAAAATCGATTCTGTGGCCGGGCTTGACCCGGCCATCTTGCGTCCAAGTCCATACGGCCGAGCAAGTTGCTCGCTGCACGTTGATCATTGCCGCTGCCGCGAATAGAAATTCCGCAGACGACGCAGCGGCTTGGAGACAGCGGCAATGGGTACTCGGATTTCGTTCACGCGCCCCGACGGCAAGACGGGCGACGGCTATCTCGCGAAGTCGGCGGCAGCGAATGCGCCCGGCGTCGTCGTCATCCAGGAATGGTGGGGACTGCAGGACCAGATCAAGGGCATCTGCGATCGCTTTGCGCTCGCGGGCTACGACGCGTTAGCCCCCGATCTCTACGCCGGCACGGTCATTCCCTATCACGATGCGGACGCCGCTGGCCGCGAGATGAACTCGCTGAACTTTCTCGAGGCGACTGACCAGCTCGTGCGTGGCGCCGCGCAGTATCTCCTGGTTTCAAGCCCCAAAGTCGCAGTGTGCGGCTTCTGCATGGGCGGCGCGGTCGCCGTGCTGGCTGCTGCACGCGTGCCGGAATTGTCCGCCGGCATCGCGTTTTATGGATTGCCGCCCGACACCGTCGCAAAGCCGGCCGACGTCAAAATTCCTCTGCAGGCGCATTTCGCGAGCGAGGATGATTTCGTCACGCCGGAAAAAGCCGATGAGTTCGAGGCAGGCATGAAGGCCGCCGGAAAACCGTTCGAGGCCTTCCGCTACGATGCAAGCCACGCCTTCATGAACGAGCAGCGCTCAGTGCACGATCGCCAGTCGGCGGAGCTTGCCTGGGGCCGCGTCCGCAACTTCCTGACAAAGCATCTCGGCTAGCGCCGCAGCCAATAAGTTCTGCGCTTTCGAAGCGATCTGAAAGCGACTTGAGGATTGCGACGCAGCACCATCGCTCTGAGCCAGATGACTAGGTGAACCGCCAGCCGCAACGCGTCAATTCCACCTTTCCCTCCCGCAAAACACAGAGCAAATCGCTTCGGCGGCGATTCAGCGGCCCCACTTTCCCCTCCCCAGCGGGGAGGGGTTAGGGGTGGGGAGAAGATGCAGACGTGATCGTCGAGTTTGAATCCGCACGTGCGGGACTCTCATCGTGCGTCAGATTTTCTCTAGTTGAACTGAAGCAATTGGCGCCGAACACGCTGCATCTCGCAAGCGAACTCACCCCACCCCTAACCCTCCCCTGAGGGGAGGGGAATACCCGTGTCGACTATTCGCTTAGCATCGCATTCGGCCGGGCTTCGCCAATCCTAGCTGCGGAAATCTTCCAGTGTCAGAAGTGGCGTGAACGCGAAGCCCGCGTCGGAGAATGTCTGCATCGCGCCGTCGAGCCGGTCGACGATGGTGATGACGCGAACGACCGTCGCGCCCTCCGCCTTCAAGGCTTCGGCAGCCTTGAGCGCCGAACCGCCCGTCGTCGTGACGTCCTCGACGACGATGACCTTCTTGCCCGCCAGATGCTCGGTCTTCGCGAGACCTTCGACCAGCGCCCGCGTGCCGTGCTCTTTCGCCTGCTTCCTGACGAAGAACGCCGGCAGCTTACGTCCGCGCGTATAGGCGATGGCTGCGACGCTTGATGCGATCGGCACCGCGCCCATCTCGAGCCCGCCGATCAGGTCCGCGTCGACGCCTTCGATCTCGTCCAGAATCAGCGACGCAATGAGAAACGCGCCCTCGCTGTCGAGCATGGTCGGCTTCATGTTGAAGTAAAACGGCGAGGTCTTGCCGGAGGCAAGCTTGAACGCCGGTCCCTCCTGGAACGACCGCGACTTTATGAGCTCGATCAGGCGAGCGCGCTTGCCCGCGGCGTCAGACGGTTTTTCTGCCATGCGATAGAAGCGCCTCTTGCGTTTTTCGGTTCAGGATGCGCAAACAGCCCGGATCGAAAAGCCTGTCAAGATTTGGGAGAATATTGTGGTGGAGCGTCGCCGCTCGTTAACCGACGGATGGGCCGCGCTGGCCTCGCGCCCGCAGGCGGCGTCGATGGCGCTTCTGCTGCTATGTCTCGCCGTTTATCTCCCAGGATTTGTCCGGCTTCCGGCCGTCGACCGCACCGAAGCCATTTATGCCGAGACCACGCGCGATATGGTTGCGCGCGGGGACTGGTCCGACCCGCGCTACGGCAGCGCGGTTCACCAATATCGCCCGATCGGCACGTTCTGGGCTCAGGCGCTGAGCCGGTCGGTTGCGGGCGAAGCAAACGCCCGCGACATCCGCGTGTATCGGCTTCCCTCGCTGATTTTCGTGACGCTTGCGGTGCTGGCCGTCTTCTGGCTCGGAAGTCTCATCATCGGAGCGGAGGCGGCGCTCATCGCTGCGGCGCTGTTCGCGGTGGCGCCGCTGACCGTGCTCGTCTCGCAGCTTGCAATCGCCGAAGGGCTGTCTCTGCTTCCGGCAACGATCGCCATGCTGACGCTTGCATGGTTTTATGTGACGGCAGGGCCGCCGGTTGCTTCTGAGGCTCTCGCCAGCCATCCGCGCCGGTTCTCTGCACGCGGAGAAACATGGCTCGCGCTGCTGTTCTGGACAGCGGTCGGCGCCGGCATGCTGATCAACGCGCTGCTGGTGCCGATTCTCATTGTCTCAACGCTTGCGGCGCTCTTTGCATTCGATCGTGATTTCTCGTGGTTGAAGCGGCTGCGCCCGCTGTTCGGCGTGCCGATCGCACTCGCCATCGCCGCGCCCTGGCTGCTGGTGCGCGCGCATCAGGACGGAACGCCGTTTGCGGGATTGAGCTGGCCCGAATTCCTGGCGGCGCTCGGCGGCGCGCAAGACATGAAGCTACGCGCGTTTCCGGGCACGTTCGCCCTTGCGTTGCTGCTCGGCTTTCTGCCGGGCACGGCGCTGCTTGGAGTGGTGTTCAAGCGCTTCTGGCCCGCGCGTGACCAGCGGCTGCCGAGTTTCCTGCTCGCTTGGGTGATCGGATATCTGATTTATCTCGAAGCCCTGTCGTCGAAGCCCGGCACTTACATGGTTCAGACGATGTTTCCGGCGTTGGCGCTCGCCGTTGCGTCGGTCGTCGTCAGCGAGGCGGGGCACGGCAAGCGGCCGGAAGGCGGTCTGATCGTTTGGCCGACGGCTCTCGCGGCGATACCGCTCGCCGCGTTCGCGGCCGTCTACGGCTTCGCGAATGAAGCGCCGGACATCGTGACGGCCGTGCTCATCGCGATCATCGCAGCGCTGTTCATCTGGAGCGGCCGGCTGATCCACGAAGGGCTGTTGCGCGGCTGGGCCACCATCGGCGTCGCGGCGCTGGGATTGTTCGCGATCACGCTTCTCGGATTTGTGCTGCCGTCGATCGACAAGATCTGGCCTTCGGCTGAACTCAAGCGCGCCGTCGCGGCCTGTCCCGCGCATAACATCGATCTCGTCGGTTTCCGCGAGCCGTCTAGCCGCTTGCTGCTCGGAGTTTCGCCCGACCGCCAGGCCCCGGAAGCCATCGCCAGCGAGATATCGGGCTACGGTGCGAAACTTTTGATCGTCGAGGATCGTTGGAGCAACCGTATGAACATGGCCCTGACGACCAGCTCGAAGCCTCCACTGCCAAGCCCGAGCGGCTGCGTGTCGGCATACAACGTGATGCGCGGATGCCCGGTGCATTTCCGGATCTACGATTTGAATGCCGCTCAGCCCTGTGAGATTCCGGCGGACTTCGCGTGTGTGCCAGACGCTGCGCCCACGGGCCCGCAGAAATCCGGAAATTGTGATTGATTGCGTGCGGGCCGACACGCCTGCACATCAGCCGCCGTGACTGCTAATATACCGTCAAAGCCCATCTAAGGATCATTCGATGTTCAACCCCGAACACCCGCCCGAGATCATCGCGCAACGCTGGCTCAATTCCGACAAGAAGCGCACGCTGAAGGCGGAGAAGGGCAAAGTCATCGTCATCGCGATCTGGCAGCTGGAATGCCCGGGCTCGCAGAAATTCGGCTTGCCGCAAGCGATGCGGCTCCGGCGTGCATTCGAGGAGGACGAGGTCGCCGTCTTCGGCCTGCACATGCCGTTCGAGAAATTCGCCGAGCAGACGCCGGACAAAGTCGAAGCCTATCTCAACGAGAATGAAATCACGATCCCCGTTGCGCTCGACAAACCGAACGGCGAAGAATTGCCCGAGACGATGAAGGCCTACGAGCTGCAAGGCACGCCGGCGCTGCTGATCTTCGATCGCCAGGGCCGCCTTCGCCGCCACTATCTCGGTGCGGTGGATGATCTGCGCCTCGGCGCGGAGGTCATGGGACTGCTCATCGAGGACAAGGACAGCCCGCGCGAGATGGCGATCGCGATCGAGCATAAGCTCGGCGCGGCGCTCGTCGATCCGGAAGCGCACCATCATCACGAGCACGGCGAGGCGTGCGGCTGCGGCCACGATCACAGTCATGATCACGATCATCAGCACGAACACGACCAGGGCGCCGCCCACGGAGAGCCGGGTCACGTGCATGGTCCGGGCTGCAAGCACTGATGGCCGACAAAGCGCCGAAGGACGGCGCATCGGCGAAGAAGGACGAGCCTGGAACTTCGGCGCAAGACCCGCCGCCGGGATCGGGCCTCAGCCGCAAGGAGCGGCAGCAAGTCCGCGAGGGCGTCCGCCATCGCCCCGCGGTCGTTTATGAGATCATTCGCGTCCAGGGCGAGATCGAACTTCGGCGGCCATTGTCGGCGCTCTGGTGGTCGGGCGTCGCGGCTGGCATATCCATCGGCTTTTCATTTTTGACGGACGCGGTTCTGGCCGCGCATCTCCCGGCGTCCGAATGGTCGCCGCTGATCGCCAAGCTCGGCTATGCCGTCGGCTTCCTCATCGTCATTCTAGGACATCAGCAGCTTTTTACTGAAAACGTGCTGACGGCCGTGCTGCCGGTGATGGCGCGCAAGCAGGTGCATTGGCTGCTGAAGATGCTGCGGCTCTGGGGCATCGTGCTCGCCGCGAACATTGCCGGATGCCTCATCTTCGCTTCGGCGATTGCCTACCTGCCGGTCGTTCCCTCGAACGTCACCCCCGCGCTCGCCGACATCGTCACCAAGGTGATGAGCAACACGCCGTGGGAGATGTTTGCGAAGGGCATCGGCGCGGGCTGGCTGATCGCGGCACTGGTCTGGATTTTGTCTTCGACCGAGCATGTGGAGTTCATCGTCATCACGCTGCTGACGTATTTGATCGCACTGTTCGGCTTCACGCATATCGTGGCGGGCAGCGTCGAAGCGATCTACGGCGTTGCGACGGGCATCATCAGCCTGGAAACGGCGGTGTTCCGCTTCTTCCTGCCGACGCTGGCGGGCAACGTGTTCGGCGGAACCATACTGTTCTCGGTGCTGAGCTACGCGCAGGTGCGCGAGGAAATTTACGCCGACACCTCGGAAAGCTGAACCGCCCGGACTTACGAACGCCACCCGAATCACGCTTTTCTCCGCCCTACAAGTCGAGGCGGAAGCGAGGCGGCCGATGGTCGAGCGGGTCAGGGACAAACAACGTCGTCGTACAGGCAGCGACAGCGCTGGCGGCCGGCTCGCGGAACGCGAGTCGCCAGCGCCAAGTAGCAGACCCGGCGCAACCAGCCCGCGCCGCGAAGCGGCGCCCGGCGCTGGCGGCCGGCTCCGCGAAGCGGAGTCGCCAGCGCCCAATAAAAAAGTCATTGCACTTGTCTACGACTTCGACGGCACGCTCTCGCCGAAGCCGATGCAGGAATACGCCTTCCTGCCGAAACTCGGCATCGATCCGAAATCGTTCTGGGCGGAGTGCACGCGTGTCTCGCAGGCGGAGCGCGCCGATGCGCTGATCACCTACATGCATTTGCTCTACAAGAAGGCGAAGGAGAAAAACGTGCGCATCGATCGCGCCGATCTCGTCGCGCAGGGCAAGCTCGTGGAACTGTATCCGGGTGTCGCGACGTGGTTCGACGCGATGCATGCCTATGTGAAAAAGCGTGCGGGCGACAGCGGCATCACGGTGAAGCACTACCTGATCTCGTCGGGGCTGACCGAGATCATCGAGGGCACGAAGATCTACCCGCACTTCGCCAATGTGTTCGCGAGCGAATACTGGTTCGACGCCTATGACCTGCCGTTTCCGAAACGGGTCATCTCGGACACCGGCAAGACGCAGTTCCTGTTCCGCATCAACAAGGGGCTCGAGGACCTTAGCCAGAGCATCAACGCGCACATGCCCGAGGTGCAGCGGCCGATCCCGTTTTCGAATTTCATCTATTTCGGCGACGGCGACACCGACGTGCCGTCGATGGCGCTTCTGAAAAAGAACGGCGGGCAGGCGATTGCCGTGCATGGCCCCGACGAGAGCGAAGCGAAATGCGTTGAGCTTTTCAAAGCCGGCCGCTGCGATTTCTACGCCGTCGCCGATTACCGCAAAGGCTCGGACTTATGGAAGCGCACGTGCCTCCTGCTCGACCGCATCATCGCGGATGTGCGTGTGCGGGAAGAGGTGAGGGGGTTGGGGTGAGGAAGGCCCAAACGTCGTTGTCCAACGATGGCAATTCGCGATTGCGACCTACGTTAAGGCCATTACAGTCCCACGTCGTCATCCCCGCGTAGGCGGGGATCCGTCCAGCCAAGCGACTATTCATTGGCCGACTTGGACAGATCCCGGCCTTCGTCGGGATGACGTCGTCGACAGACTATGTTGCTCACGCCGTCGAACTAGGACGTCTCGACCCATGAAACGCCCGTGTGTCTACATTCTCGCAAGTAAACCATATGGGACACTCTACGTTGGCGTGACCAGCGATCTTCCGCACCGAATGGGACAGCACGACCAAGGTCTAATCGACGGGTTCACTAAGAAGTATCGCGTCAAGACGCTCGTCTACTATGAAATGCACGAAACGATGGATGCCGCGATCGTTCGTGAAAAAAGATTGAAGCGCTGGCAGCGTACATGGAAGTATCGGCTTATCGAGCAAATGAACCCAGAATGGAGCAATTTGTTTGATTCAGCGACAGGTGAGATTGAGTTCGGTTCAATAGATGCACCGAACTTAGTTCCAGACTCGCCAAGTAACCTGGATGGATCCCCGCCTACGCGGGGATGACGTTTCGAGAGATGGCGTTCGTATCGATGGATGCGACGATCTTCGAATTTTCTCGTCATCCTCAGCCGAGTGAGCAGCGCGAACGAAGGCTGGGGATCCAGCGCAAAGCGCGTCGCAGACGCAATATTGAGCCTTCGGCAATTGTAATGCGGGATCCCCGAACGGCCTCGCAGGCTCACCCGTCCGAGGATGACGGTCGTGTGCAACCAACGCGCATCATTCAGCGCAATAACGCATCTCGGCAGCGCCGCTCACCGCCCCTCAATCTTCACACCGGGAAGATCGATCTTCACTTTGGTCTGGTTGGCGTCGTAGAGTAGGTAGCTCAGCACGCCGACGGCGACCAGAAGCACGCCGATGATGAGCGATTTCGTATCCATCGTTGAGGTCTCCGCGCCGTTCCAAATCCAAATTCGATAATCCAATCGCCACGCGGCCGGATGCAAGTCAAGACGCCGCCGGCGTGATCGTCGGTAGCGATCCGGATCACAAGCCGAGCATACGCCGGAATATTCCGCGTTCGGCGTGCTCGGCGGCTTGGCCTGTCCTGTCAACGCCGATCAAAAGCGCCGCGACGACTGTTTCGCCATCCTGATTGACCGCCAGCACGGTGCCGCCGCCGTCGCGCTCGCCGCTACGAAAAATGCCGTCCTCGTCATTGGTCGTGTCGGCGATGGACCGCAATTTGTAGGGCTCATACGTCGTGTAGATGCGGGCGCTGAACTCGTCCGGAAAATATACCTGCGCCGTCGCAACCCGTTTCTCGCCGACGAAAAGCTTGACGTGGATGTGCGGCGCGCGCCCCGGATACCAGCCCGGATAGACCGATTGAAATCTGACAACGCCGTCTGCGTCGGTCATCTGCGTGCCGCGCAGGAAGCGCTCGCCTTTCGTGGAGACGCTGCGGCCGGCGCCTTGGCCCGCGTACCCGGAATAGAGGCCTTCCGCATCGGCGTGCCAGACGTCGACGCGAGCGTTCGGAATGGCCGCGCATGTGGCTGTCTCGATGATGCGCAATTCAAGACGCAACGGCATGCCCGGCCGCCCGTCGGAAATATCGGATCGCACGAGCTTCGGATCGAAATAGAACGGCCCCTCGACGGCCTGCGGGAACAAGCGGCATTGGCCCGGTGGCTGATCGGCCGCCGCCAGCGTCGTCTGATCCGCGTGCGCGGCGCCGGTGAGCGCAGCCGTCGCCGGAGCGGCGAGAACCGTCCCCAACGCTTGCCGCCGCGATAGAAATCTCGTCATCAGAAACGTCATGTCCCCAATCTGGAGCTGGGCTGGACGCGTTTCCAGACCGGCTGCCAATGAAGACCGTTGTCCTGTCGGATTTTTGACGGTCGGAGAGGTCGCAGCCAGATCACGTCAGCGTCTGCATTTCGCGGCGAGAAGCGGAACCGCGCCGAACGCCACGAGTGCGCCGCCGCCGCCCGCCAGCGCCACGTTGAGCTGCCCATCTCCCAAGGTCGCGACGATCGCTGAAAACACCAGCGCGAAGATGGCTGCATCGGCCATCGCGTAGGCCAGCGGCCAGGTGCGCATGTCGGCGGCATCGAACGGTTCGTCGAGGCGCATCAGTCGCAACTTGCGCAGAATGACCCACGCGCCAATGCTGAGCAGCATCAGCACGGGAACGATGACGGCGCTCTGCAGAAGAAATCCATGGATGACATCGAGCATGGCGGCTCTCCTTTGCGAGCGCATGTCGGAGCCCGCGCGAGGAGCAAGTCTCGCACCATCGCCGTCCCGCCGCTGTTCCCCACGGAACAGGCGAGGGAAAGATAGAGGTCAATTCGCCGGAGGCGTGTGAGGCGGTTCCTGCTGCGCATGCTGTGGAGCCGCGGCATGCGGCGGGGAATCGTCCACGAAAACATATTTCGAAAGCCGTTCGCGCGCCTGGATCTGCCGCGCCTGATCGATTTCATTGTTGCTGTCGGCTTCGATCAACGCCGACATGACGGTATCGTAGTAGAGCGCAGCGTCGGAAAGCAGCAGCAAGTCGACGCCCGCGTTGACGGATTTGACCGCCGCGCCGCCGAGACCGTCCTTCGAGCGCGTCACGGCGCCCATGCCGAGGTCGTCGGTGATCAGAAGGACGTCGCCCTCCGTGCGTGCCCGGATGAACGAGTTGATGACTTCGCCCGAATAGGACGCTGGCGTGTCCTTGTCGGCCGCCGTGACGCGCACATGCCCGATCATCGTCGCGATGCCGGGCTTGCCCATGAGACGGCGGAAGGGAAGCCAATCGCTGAGTTCGAGCTGCGCGGTGGTCGCCGAGATTTCGCCAGTCACGACATGCGTATCGCGCGCGACGCGCCCCAAGCCCGGGAAATGCTTGAGCGTGCAGATGATGTCGAATTTCGTCAGCGTGTCGCAATACCAGCCCGCGACTTTGGCGACGAGATACGGGTTGCTGTCGATGGCGCGCCAGAAGAGCTGCGTTTCGCCGTCGTTGCGGCGTGACGTTCCAAGTCGGAGGTCGACGACGGGGCCGAAGTTCATCGTGACGCCGAGCCGCTCGAGCCCCTGCGCTTGCACCTCGGCATAGGCGCGGACTGCCTTCTCGCGGTCTTCGTCGTTTTTCAACCTGGCAACGAGCGTGCCGAGCGAGGGCTGCTGCTTCAACGGCGGCGACAGGCGCGACACGTATCCGCCTTCCTGGTCGGCGGCGACGATCAGACGAGGCAGTCCTTGCGCTTTGCGAATGTCCTGAAGGCTCTGAATGTCCTTCGCGACATCGTCGGCCTTGCGGCCGCGAACATTGTGATCGGTGATGAAGATGCCGGCGATGCCGCCCTTCTCGACCAGCGGCCGCACTTCGTCGAAGCGTTGAAACCCGACGATGATGCGCCGTCCGAGACGTTCGAGCCGGGCCGGATCTGATCCGAGAATATCGGCGCGCGTTAGAAGTTTCAGAGGCCGCTTCGGCGGCAGTGGTTGACCGGGGGGCGTGGCGGCTTGTTTTGCAACGGCCGGAACCGCGTTGCGGCGGGCTCGTATGGCGGCGCGATGCCGGGCCTTGTTGCGTGCCCAATACGTTTTCTTCTTCGCCGAGACATGGCTTCGATACGATCGCGCGTCGGCGGCATCCGGAGGCAGCGCCAGCAGCGTTGCGAGGAAGCCAAGACCTATGACTGCGGCGGCAAAGCTACGGAGCATCACCGCCTATACTAGCCTGCAGACGGATAAGATTGAGGCAGAGCATCGAATTTGGTTGCTTTTCCGATACCAGCGTCACGCAACGCTTAAGATCAATAAATTCTGACTGGAAAATATCGTTGCACAAGCTCCTCGAACCGGCCGGAAGCCCGCACCCGGTCCAGCCCTTTGTTGAGCAGTAGCCTGATCTGGGGATCGTTTTTGGGAACGGCAATAGCCAGCCCGTCGCCGAAAAACTTCGGCTCGAGATAAGGTCCGCCGCGCATTTCGCAGCACTGGCGCGAAAGCGTGCCGTTTAACCAGAAGGCGAGCGATATCCCGTCGTCGAAGGCAAAGTCGGCCTTGCCCCCGGCCAGCGCTTCGCGGGCAAGGTCGGCGTTCTCGAAAACGACGAGCGGGCTGTCGCGGAAAAACGCCTTGAGGTACGCCTCGTGCGCCGTTCCGCGCGCCACCGCGATACGCTGGCCGTCGAGCCCGCTCGGCGTCATCTCGACCTTGGGCGAATCCTTCCGGCCCGCGAACCGGCCCGGCGTATGGAAATACCGGTCGGTGAATTCCACGTCTTTGAGCGCGGCCTGCGTTACTCTGTGGGCGGCGATGACGGCATCGGCTTCGCCGTTCTTCAGCCCACCGAACAACTCGTCCCACGGCCGGGCCTTGATATCGCACGACGTGTTAAGCTCAAGACAGATCGCCCGTGCGAGATCGACATTGAAACCGATCAGTACGCCGTCTTCGTCGTAGAAATCGAACGGCGGGAAATCGCTGTCGGTCAGGAAGCGGATGACGACGCGTCTGGAAGCGGCCTCGGTCTGCTGCGGCGCAACCCGGGTATCGCTGAGCGATGGGAGTGTCTTTGCATTTTGAGCGACGGCCCAGCCTGCCGAACCGGCAAGCGCCACCACGAGCGCAGCGCCGAACAGTCGAGGAATGCGCGATCCGGTTTTCATATGCACCGCAGTATACGGAAGGTTTTTCGACGAAAATGAGATTCGCAGTCTTAGTCCCGTTGCTGGTTCTAAACTAGAGCATATACTCCCGCGCGGCCGAACGTCGGAACCCGCCGTCGGCTCGGGGGCATGCATGTCAACGGTGGGGAACGATAAGCCGCGGTCGGCGCTACGGCGACGGCAAAAGCCGCCATCTGCGTCTCCTCCGACGCCGGTGCCTTGGGAATCTTTTTTGCGCGTGATCCGGCGGCTCGACCGCGCGGTCAACGATCTGCGCCGGCGCACCCCGGATTTTTCCGCCGCGACCCCGTTTCCGATCTGGCAGCAAACAGTAATGCTCGCCATTCCAGCGATTTTTACAGCCGCGCTGATACTGGTCGACGAACAGGCTCTGATCCTGTGGTGGGTCGTACTCGCGCTGCCGTTTCTCATGATCGCGACGGTACGGCTGGTCGCCGTCTGGTACGTGATCAGGCGACAGCCGAAACACTGGCGCGGGCCGCTCGATGATCGCCGCTTCGACGCCCGTCTTCCGACGTTTTCCGTGCTGGTGCCGGTGTACAAGGAAGAAGCGGTCGTACCGGGTCTCGTCGCCGCGATGCGCCGTATCGATTACCCGCCCGATCGCGTCGAAATTCTTTTTATAACGGAAGAGCACGATCAGCCGACCCGGCAGGCGCTGCTCCAGAGCAATCTCGCCCAAAACATGCGCGTCCTGACGGTGCCCGCCGGGCATCCGCAGACCAAGCCGCGTGCGCTGAATTTCGCGCTGCAGGAAGCCGGCGGAATTCTCGTGGCCGTGTATGACGCCGAGGACATTCCCGACCGCGATCAGCTTCGGCGCGCCGCTGCCGCTTTCGTCGCTGGAGGACCGCGTCTCGCCTGCGTGCAGGCGCAGCTTACGATTTATAATGCGAAGCAATCATTCTTCAGCCGGCAGTTCGCACTCGAATACAAGGCGTTGTTCAGCGGCCTGTTACCGGCGCTCGCCTTCCTGAAGCTGCCGATCCCGCTGGGCGGCACGTCCAATCACTTTCGCCGCGACCTTCTCCTGAAATGCGGCGGCTGGGACCCCTTCAACGTCACCGAAGATGCCGACCTCGGCATTCGCATTGCGCGACTAGGCTACGATGTTGCCGTCATCAGATCGGAAACATCGGAAGAGGCCCCCACGGAATGGCGGACGTGGTGCGGTCAGCGCACGCGCTGGATCAAAGGCTGGATACAGACGTATCTGGTGCACATGCGCCATCCCCTGAGGCTCTGGCGCGACCTCGGAACCTGGCAGTTCATCGGCTTCCAGATCATGATCGGCGGAATGATCCTGTCGATCCTCGTGCATCCCTGGTTTTACGTTCTGATTGTGAACAAAGCGATGAGCGGCGCCGCTGTGATGCCTGCCGGTGCGGCTTTGCAATGGATATTCAGCGCGCACTTGATGATCGGATATGGCGCCGCATGGCTTCTGACGATCGTTACGGCGCGAGGTTCGATTTCGGGGCTTTGGGCCGCCATATGGTTGCCGGTTTATTGGCTCGCGATATCGTGGGCCGCCTATCGCGCCGTCATCGACCTGATTTTCAGGCCGTTTCATTGGGAAAAAACCGCGCACGGCGCTGGCGCGAGCCACAGGACCGCGTTGCCGAAATCCTGATACCCCGATCGGCGTTCGACATATTGGCTTAGAGTTCTAAGCCGGACGGCGGAAAACTTTTCGCAACTCGTCCTTCGCGCGATCCAAGGTATGGCGGCGGCTCTGAGGCAGATTCTTGCCGGCACGATTGATGTAGAACGTCAGCATCGACATCGCCGACTGGAAAGGCGTGCCCTTGCGACGCCGGCTTCGCAAAGCGGAGCGCTTCAGCGACCTCGCGATGTCCTCGGGCCTGCGCTTATTGAATACGCTGTCTTCCAAATCCAGCGCGTCGCTGTTGCGCGTCACGTCCGCCGACCAGAGCCTGGGTTGGCTGCGCGCCGACC